>OGNR01001339.1_pt1 | contig 10568 bp, 9 predicted proteins | sample 1573501 | NCBI WGS metagenome assembly OGNR01 (sample SAMEA2581918, study PRJEB24529) | metagenome | biome: Human gut stool | place: China | collected 2011 | reverse complement strand
TGTATCGAAAATCACTCTGACCAATGTGGAAATCCGCAGTGCCATAATTGATCATGGCAATACTCCAGTCAACAAATTTATTATCCTCCCTCATGGTGAGGAATCCCGTGTTATGCGGGTTATTGAAGAACCATATGTCATTTCCCGGCTGTACTTCATCTGTATAGAAGGGTGTCTTCCCCTGTAAAGTCGCTTTCAAGGTTCCCGGGCAACGAGCTGTCTCCTGACAATAGGACAAACCGCCTCCTATCATAAATACAGCCAAACAGTCACTTCGTCCTTTTTTCAGATAAACACAATAGGGCCATCCGCCGCCACAAATGCCTTCCGATATCTGCTTCTTATACCATACACCCACTTCCGGCTCCGAACTATTCAACTCCGGCAGAATCGGATGATCTTGCAGTTCTTTCAAAGTATCCTGATACGCTTTCTCCCAGTCTTCCATTTCCATCCTCTCATACCATTTTATACAAAGCGAAAAATATCGCCCGTGGGAATGTAATGAACCGGGACCTGTTCTTCTACCAGTTCTGTAATCCAGTCTGCTGCATAGCGCATCCCCAGTTCTTCCATATTAAAGTGTCCGATGTTCATACACGCTTTGTTTTTTCCAAACGCTACTGCATCTCTGATATAGGAAAGTACATCCCACTCAATGATCTCACCGGGGATCAATACATCCAGACCGCCTTCCTTCTCCATCTCTCGGATCAATGCAGTCGCATAATCCAGATAAGCTCCTTCCGGAACAGTCTCCGGCAAAGCAAATCCACCCGGATACAAGTGCGCACAGATTGCCACTCTGCTGACCTTTGCGTCCGGTTCCCCGATATAGCGCAAACCATTCAGATTCAGCTTTTTTATCAAGTGTTCACGTAACTCACCTACGGTAGTCTCGGGAAGCTGGCAGAGATAGTACATAGGGAGATGATCCGGCTTCCCCTGATAATACGGTTCCCAATCCAGATACTTGAGAACACCTGTAAAAATGCCATCCGGTTGGTGCATATGAATGTGGTCGTGATCACGCCAGACAGTAATCCCTGTCTGCTCCAATAGCTGCCGCTTACACTCATACACATCATTGGGAAACGGGCCTCTCCATTCAGGGAAATCCGGTGTCATATAATAGCTTGGCTCATGGGTAATGATCAAATTGCATCCCAAATCCGCCGTTTTACGAATCACCTCCACCGTCGGCACCAGTGCACTGACTATGCCAGTGCACTCTGCTTCCGGATCCCCTGCCTTATAACCATCACATCCGTCATAATTCGGAATGTTGGGATGATATTGCAGAATCTTTTCCACCACTTCACAGTTTTTCATAATCTATGTCTTTACCTTTACTTCTGTGCTCTCCAGGCATCATACTGTGCCTGCTTTTCTGCTATGATATCATCAATGCCTGCTTCTTTCAATGCCTGTACGAACTGTGGTATGGTGGTCTCCGGATCTACGCTACCGCAATCCAATCCGCAGTAGTACTGCATGATCACATTATTCACCGCCGCATACTGACTGGTCACACTGCTGGAGTCAAAGACAAACCCAAATGCATGGGAACGATCTGCATTGTAATTGTTATTCTTACCAAACTCTATACTCTCCTGACTGGTACCTGCAGCGGGATACTCCAGTCCTGAATACATATTTCCATAATTCATGTAACCACCAGGATACGGAACAGAGGCTGAATCCTTTCCCTCCGGCGGCTGAACTGTATTATCAGCATTGACTACATAATCGCGTCCTTCGATACCCCATTGCAACAGGTTAGCAATATCCGCATCACAATAGGTCAGATTCAAAAATTTTAAAGCCGCTTCCGGATGTTTACTGTTGGAAGACACGTAGAATGGTTGATTTATAATGCTTGCTGTGTTGATGCTGCAGGCGTTAAGCTGCTTGCTTTCTATCGGATAACCTACCTGATTAGTTGAATTGGTAGCCACATACTCCGGTGCCGAACCTTGTCCTGTCACATTTGCAAATCCATTCCCGGATGCCATTAAATCAATATTCGTACCTGTATAAGTAGCCAGATCCTGCATAATGTAACCCTTTTCATACCAGTCTCGTACCAATGCCATACGCTCTGCATATTCCTCAGTCTCAAATAGGTTCACTACTGTATCGCTGTCTCCCATCAGTACACCTGCCGGCATCAACGGATTATCTCCCATAGCGTCCACACCCTCAATAGCGTAGGTCATACCGGTCCAACCTCCCCATCCGGCGTTACCTCCAATCAATGGATACATCTCCGGATGAGCTTCTTTCACCTTTGCAAACACTTCCGTCAGATCTTCCAGTGTATTCACATCATCAAGGCTGACGCCTACCTCCTCAGCAATGTCTTGCCTCCATGACAGATTGACATACAAGGCACTCGGCAAAAAAGCAGGCAGACCGTAAATACGCCCGTCTCGAGATAAGCATCCCCACCAGTCCTCCGGAATCAATTCAAGGGCATCCGGGCAGTTCTCTTCCAACAGATCCGTAATATCATAAGCCATATCCGTATTCAGTACAGTAGAAAAGTTAGCATAACCGCTGAATGTGTCGATAGTACCACCACTCTGCAGTTCCAACGACACTTTGTTATTAAATTCTGCAATCGGATATACTTGATAGTCCACTTTGACGCCAATTTTATCTACCGTAATGGCATTAATGGCATCCTCTACCGCCTGTAGTCCCTCCTCAGTGGGCGGAGAATTGATCGTCCATGTCGCAAATACAATTTCCTCTACTTTCTGCCCGTCCGCACCAGCATCTCTTGATTGTGTCCCACCACATCCACTCATTGTCAATGCAGTAGCCAACAGCAACGCAATAACTCTTTTTCTGTTTTTCATATCCATTCTCCTTCTTGTTTTATTTATCGTCCAGTGCCTCCTCAGCACAGATCAACCTTTCACAGCACCCACTACCACACCTCTGATCAGATATTTCTGAACAAAAGGGAATATCAGTAGAATAGGTAGCATACCGATTACGGCCAACGCCATACGCACCGAGGAACTGGGCAATTCCACTGTAACCGCCACTGCCGATGTAGCAGCTGTACTCTTAAGTGCCTGAATATTGTTCATAATACGGATCAAGAAATTCTGAATACCATACATATTAGGATCTGTAATATAATATAGTCCATTGATCCAGTCATTCCAATAAGCCAACCCAGTAAACAAGCTGATGGTAGCCACCGTAGGCACTGCCAGCGGGAACATGATCTTCAGGAAAATCGTAAGTTCCTTTGCTCCATCCAGCTGTGCAGATTCGATAAGCGATTCCGGAATACTGTTCTGGTAATAGTTTCTCACCAGGAATACATTGAAAGCAGTAACCAGATAGTTCGGCAAAATAAGGGCAAATAATGTATCTTTGATATGGAAGAACCGTGTCCACATGATATACGAAGACACCACTCCACCATTAAATAACATGGTAAAAAATACAAAAAAGGCTAATATTTTTCGATACTTAAAGTTCTTTCGAGACATTGGATAGGCCAGCATAGTAGTGATCAACACACTGAAGACTGTACCTACTATCGTGACCAGAATAGATATTCCATATGCCCGGAAGATTGTTGCCCCTTGCTTGATCATATAGGCATAGGCATCCAGGCTCCAGTTTTTCGGGAATAAAGTGTATCCACTGGTCAATATTTCTTTCTCTTCGGTAAAAGATGCCAATACTAAAAGCGCGATAGGCAACAGTGTAATGACTACCAATACCAACAGAATTCCTGTGCATATCCGGCCGATTGTTTTCTGTTCTTTCATGATTTTTCCTCCTGCTCTGGTTCTCCCATTATCAACAAACATCCTCTAAAACAATGCATTCTCCGGATCTACTTTGCGCACAAATAGATTAGCGCCTAATACCAGAATAAATCCCACGATCGACTGAAACAGTGCTGCTGCAGCAGCCATACCTACATTATTGGATGTCATCAATGCACGATATACATATGTATCGATAGTCTGTGTAACAGGGAACAGGGCACCTGAGTTCTGAGGCATCTGGTAAAAGAGACCAAAGTCGGAATAGAAAATACGTCCAACCATCATAAGTGTTGTAATGATCACGGTAGGCTTCAGCAGCGGCAAAGTAATATGCCATATCTGTTTGAATTTGGAAGCACCATCCAATTGAGCTGCTTCAAATATATCCTTGCTGATGCCGGAGATACCTGCCATATAAATGATCGATGTATAGCCAGTATTCTTCCACAGGAATACTAATATCAGAATAAAAGGCCAAAACTGCGGGTTGGAATACCATGCCACAGAATCCAGCCCTAATGCAGGCAGCACTGTCTTATCCAGGAAACCGTTGTCAGCATTGAGAAAAGCATATCCTACGATACCGATAATAACCCAGGACAGCAGATTGGGTAAAAGCAAGGACGCCTGAAAAAACTTGGTTCTCAGTTTTTCTCCCAATTCACTGAGTAAGATAGCTACAAAAATAGCAAATATCGTGCCGATAACAATAAATGCCGCATTATATAGGAGCGTATTGCGGGTCATAATGAAAGCATCTTTCGTTTTGAACAAAAATTCAAAATTCTTGAAACCACACCAATCGCTTCCGAATACTCCCTTCATATAGTTAAAGTCCTTAAAGGCAAGAAATACACCCATCATAGGGATGTAATTGTTTATCAGCAGATACAAAATCCCCGGTGCCGCGATCAACCATAACTGCCAATGCTGGCCTCCCTGTTTCTCTGGAACGTTTTTCATCTTCTTTTTCATGACATCATTCCTTTTCTTAATCAAAATATTTTTGTTTATTTACTTTGCCAGCCCATCCGGAGCCTTGTTTTCGTTCCCAAAAGACTAATAAAATAATACCATGTGTTCTTCGAAAATGTCAACCGGTTGACATTTATCAAATGTACAGAAACTGCGTCTTTGTTTTTGTGTATTTTTTACAATCCCGTACCTATTTTCCTGTTTTATTTCAAAATAAGTTACAATGTATTCTAAAAAAGAGAATTGCGAAATCCGCAATCCTCTTTTTGGTAAAAAGCGCACAAAAAAGCATAAATAACTTTGTTGTACATTCATGTATGTCATTCGATTGACATTTTGAGTTGCATCTCTTATAATTCAGATGAATGACTATCGTTTTCTCAGGTAGTCCCTCTCTCCACTAGCTTCACGGGAAAGGTAACGCTGCTGGGGATTGTTTCACCATTAGATGCTGAAATGATACTGTGTACCGCATGGCGACAGATTTCATCTACAGGCTGACGGATCGTCGTGAGTCTCGGTGTGATCAGCGAAGCAATGTCCACATCATCATATCCGACCACCTTGAGCTGTTCCGGCACTCTGATGCCGCTTTCGCTGCAATACTGCAGAAGCTGTGCAGCAATGATATCGTTGGACGAAAATACCCCATCGATATCCGGATTGGCGGAAAACATCTCTTGGATCAACGGGCGATACTGCATCGAGATGAAACTGCGCTCACTGGCATCAATCATGAGCGGCGGTTTTGCTCCTCGCTCAAGGCATACATCCCGGAATCCAATAAAACGTTTATTGGCATCCATAACGATATCAGCACTACCACTGATATAGGCCAGCCTGCGACATCCCTTTGTCAACAGATGCTCTGCCGCCAGACGACCGCCACTGTAATTATCCGCACACACAGAGGGAATCTCTTGAGAAATGGTTCTATCAATTGTGATGATCGGTGCTTGAAAGGATACATGCTCCAGCAGATTCTGTGTATGACTCGCCAGAATCACTCCTGCAACCTTATTGCTTTTAAGCATATTGAAATATTCAACTTCCTTTTTCAAGTCAAGATCGGATACGCAGAGCAACAGTTTATATCCGTTTTGACAGACGTAATACTCCACACGATCTATTATCGTTGCAAAAAAGAAGTTACGGGCAGACGGCACAATCAATCCAATCATATTCGTTTTATTCTTGATAAGTGACTGTGCAATCTCATTTGGCTGATAATCCAATTGAGCCATTGCAGCTTCGATCCGGGCGCGTGTTTTATCACTCACATTAGCACGATTGTTTAACATCCGGGAAATGGTGGTAACTGTCACACCAGCCAGTTCAGCTACATCCTTAAGTGTCGCCATAGTCTTTCGCTCCTTCATTAAAAAATATGGTATCTCAGTTATGTACTTGCCATTATCACACAGACGCAGATGAAAGTCAAATCTGAGACTACTATAAAAATATATCACAAACCATACAGGAGGAATCAAAATGAATCATACTATTTTACAAATGCTCCGCGACGCACAACCCTCTGTCTTTCAGAAGGTGGCATCCTACACACTACCCGAGGATATTCCTCATGGTGATATGCCAGGTGATAAAATACTCATTGAAAATGCGCATATCGAAAAAGCACAGAAACTAATGGCTCCTCTGGTAGACAATCTGATCACCACGTTGGAATGCAAACAGAGCGAAAGATGCGTCATCAGCGTGTGTGGTGGATCCGGTGTCGGAAAATCCGAGACGGCATCACTACTAGCCTGGTATCTCGGGCAATTGGGACTACCCTGCTATGTACTCTCCGGAGACAACTACCCTTATCGCATACCTGTACATAATGATGCCGAACGTATGCGTATCTTCCGGGACAATGGCATCAAAGGGTTGTTTGCCCACGGTGTATACACACCGGAAATAGGTGAAACCTTGCATACATTAATGCTGCAGGATCAGGATGCTGCTCCTTCCCTTTGCGAACAATATCCCTGGTTGGCACTGTATCAGTCCACCGGGCGCAATGCGCTGAAAGGTTACCTCGGCACCTCCAATGAAATTGATTTTACCCGTGTCACCGATATCATAGTGCAATTCCAGAACGGCGCAAAAGCTATCATGCTCAAGCGTATGGGACGGGAAGAGGCACATCTCTGGTACGATTTGGTCGATTTCAGCAATATATCTGTGCTCATCATCGAATGGACTCACAGCAACAGCGATTTCCTCAGCGGCGTGGATATTCCCATCCTGCTCAACAGCACTCCTCAGGAGACACTGGCTCACCGGCGCCAACGCAACAGAGATGGCAAGATCGACAGTCCATTTACCACTATGGTACTGGAGATCGAGCAGGCCTTATTGACTGTTCAGGCTCATAAAGCCAAAATCATCATGTCCAAAGATGGACAACTACTCACCTATCCGGAATTCTGCCGGATCATGAAATAAGAGAGGAGAAATGGAATGATGGAACAAAAAACTTCTCTATCCTCAGGAGCCATGCTTAATGCTTATCCGGATAGTATCGGTGGCACACTTCAGAATATCATTGGTCTGCTGCAGCGTCCTGAGATGAGTGATGCATTCCGGGATTTCTACATCCTGCCCAGCATATTTAATACAGATCTGGATCGCGGCTTCTCGGTAATTGATTATTCTCTGAATGAGAATTACGCTGGGCAGGAAGATCTGGATGCCCTACATCATATGGGTATTACATTGAAATTCGACCTTATCCTCAATCATGCCTCCGTACTTTCGCCACAGTTTCAGGATCTCCTGAGTAAGGGGGAAGCCTCCCCTTACAAGGATTTCTTCATCAACTGGAATAAATTCTGGGAGGGTCATGGAGCGATGACACCAGAAGGCTATATCCAGCCTGATGATGAATTGATCCGGCAAATGTTCTTCCGCAAGCCCGGACTTCCCATCTTGATGGTGCGTATGCCAGACGGCAGTGAAGTTCCTTATTGGAACACATTTTATCAGGAGATTCGTTATCCCGAACTGAATCCCTTGGATCTGGTTCGTACACTCGGCATGCAATATATGACCGCCGATCGAATATCAAAAATGGTTAATGCCGCCCTTTTGCGCAATGAGAAATCTGATCAAATAGATTTTGGTGAGTTCCGGCAATATCGTGACGCTGTGATCAACTATCTGGAATCTCGTCGTCTCTATCTGGGACAAATGGATCTGAATGTGAACTCTCCTATAGTGTGGGAATTCTATGAGGATACTTTACGCAAACTGGCAGGATACGGTGCGCAGCTTATCCGGCTGGATGCCTTTGCTTATGCTTCCAAGAAACCCGGCGCACGCAATTTCCTCAATGATCCGGAGACTTGGGATATCCTGAGCCGTATTCGCACTTTAGCGGGAAAATACAATCTCGCCATTTTGCCGGAGATCCATTCCAGCTATGAAGAGAAAACTCATGAAGCACTCTGTGCTACCGGCTGCATGACCTACGATTTCTTCTTCCCAGGTCTGTTATTGGATGCTTTTGAGCACCAGAGTTTCGAATATCTTCTGTTTTGGATCAACGAAATATTGACCCAAAAATTGAAAGTAGTAAATATGCTTGGTTGTCATGACGGCATTCCTCTTCTGGATTTGAAAGGACTCCTGCCGGAGGAACGGATTATGGAAATGGTAGAGATTCTCAAGAAAAGAGGCGGACTGGTAAAGGATCTCCATGGAGTCCAAAGTATGTACTATCAGGTCAACTGCACATATTTCAGCGCTCTAGGCGAATCTGACCGAAAAATGCTACTGGCGCGGGCTCTGCAAATATTTATGCCCGGCAAACCGCAGGTATGGTATCTGGATCTGTTTGCAGGCAAAAATGATATTGATGCCGTAAAAAAGGCTAACTCCAATGGTCACAAAGAGATCAACCGCACTAACCTTACGACGGACCAGGCAATATCATCTCTGCAGACTGATATCGTTCAGGACCAATTAGCTCTATTACGATTCCGCAACACCTGCCCTGCCTTTAGCTGGGACAGCAATATTCAGGTGCAGAGCACTGCCTCTCACCAGCTTACTCTCACCTGGTCGTATCAAAGTCACAGTGCACGCTTGACTGCTGATCTATCCGACTTCACCTTCTGTATTCAAAGCATTACTCCTTCCGGAGAAGAGACTATTATTTATCAAACGACTTAGACACACAGTAAAACAACTGCCTTCTATAGCAGCCTGAGCACACTTTACGTTTCCAGTAAAGTGTGCTTTCTTTATGTTATCTTTTTCCCAATGAACTTGTAGCCATGTCTGGGAACCGTTTGGATAAACCTTGAGTCCGTATTTGTGAGCTATAATCATGTGCGACCTCACAGCTTCAATGAATATCGCATTCCCTATCAGGCTAGAACAGCGGCATAAACGGGAGGTGCAGCAACTGTATATTTTTAGCTATAAGTGTTACAAAAAAGTTTGACCACAACGCTGGTGGCGACTTATAATTAACATCTTGTTATCACCCTTTTGAAACTCGCACCTAGTATAAATATTTTTAAATAAATGGACTGTATTTTCTTTTTATAGTATAATGTTCTTATACAAAGAAGGGAGCATTTACTATGGGAAGAAAATCATCCACTATAACTCTTAGCTTCGAAGACAGAGCATATCTTGAAACTCAAACTAAAGCACGTACTATCCAAGCACAAACCGTTGCTAGAGCTAGAATTTTATTACTGAAAGCCGACGGTTATTCGATAGAAGCTATAGCTGATAAAGTCGATATGAATCGAAAAAGCGTTATGCTCTGTATTAATAAATTTAATGAGGGCGGTATTGAGAATGCCCTTTTCGATGCTCCCGGTCGTGGTCGTAATGCCGAGATTACAGACGACGAGAAAGCATGGATAATTAATATTGCTTGCCAAAAACCCGTAGATTTAGGTTATTCGGCAGAAGTATGGACCCGAGCTTTGCTTACAAAGCATATCAACAAATTTGCCGAAGAAGCAGGGCATACAAGGCTTTCAACAATAAGTCAGTCAAAGGTTCGTACAATCCTCGAAGAAGCTGATATAAAGCCAAACAAAATAAAATATTACTGCGAGAATCGTGATCCGGATTTCGACCGGAAAATGCATAATGTATTGCTGGTGTATAAGCAGTTATCATTGCAGTTTGATGAAAACGGTGAACTACTTCCATTTGGCGATGATGACCAAATAATCCATGTGCTTTCATATGATGAAAAACCTGGAATACAAGCGATAGCTACAACATCCGATGACCTTCTTCCGGATGATAATCATTCGACAATCAGTCGTGATTACGAATACAAACGCCTTGGAACGATATCTCTGCTTACAGGTATTGATTTGCAAACAGGAGAAGCAATTCCCCTGGTAAAGGAATCTCATAACAGTAACGATTATGTAGAATTCCTAAAACTGCTTGACAATAAATATCCAAAAGAGGAAAAAATCCGCCTTGTATTGGATAATTTAAAAGTTCATTCTTCTGTAGAAACAAGAAAATATCTCGCCACTGTTCCCGGAAGATTTGAATTTGTGTTTACACCCAAGCAGGGCTCTTGGCTTAACCTCGTAGAAGGTTTCTTTAGCAAGATGACGAGGCAAATGCTAAAGGGAATCAGAGTAAAAACAAAAGATGAACTTGTTGAGCGTATATATAAATATTTCGAAGAAGCAAATGAAGAACCTGTAGTTTATCATTGGAAATACAAACTCGATGAGATTGATCCAAATGAAGAGGTGCAGGTTGAAACATTACCTCTTGAAAAGTCCAGTTAATTAATGA
>OGNR01001331.1_pt1 | contig 10615 bp, 10 predicted proteins | sample 1573501 | NCBI WGS metagenome assembly OGNR01 (sample SAMEA2581918, study PRJEB24529) | metagenome | biome: Human gut stool | place: China | collected 2011 | reverse complement strand
TTTCGAGCCCTGCCAGGGCTCGAAAGTTCGATGTCTACGCTCCGCTCCGGTCCGCGCAGTCCGAGGTCCCCCGGACCTCGTGCGCCGTCTCGCGCTTCTTTTATTTGTAGCGGAAGCCTTGATTTTACAGGGTTTCCGCTTTTTTATGTGGTTGCAGACCTGCACCCACCTGCACCCAGTCGATTTATTGTATCGGCTATAATGCTTTTTCTAATAAATTCTGTGTCTCCTCTGTTGTGAGTGGATTGTAAATATATCCCAAAGTTGTGTTCAGATTACTGTGTCCGAGGGATTCCCTGATATAGTACGGCGGAATGCCACAGGCGTTTAGTCTGGAAGCATACGTTTTTCTCATTTTGTGAGTGCTTTTAACTTTCAGACTGTTAAGCAGGCGATAACGAAACATTATGACATGTATTCGCAAGAACAAACTGGAAAAGTACTAGGAAAAAAACTCCGAAAATTCTTTGAAAGCGAAGGATACTTTCGAGAGTAGATACAGATACAGAAGAGGGGAGGCAATGCTAGCTCCCCTCTAATTATTTCCGAAATATGCGCCGTGGCACTCGGACGCTACGCCGTCCTGTTCTCGACCGCTCCACTTCGTTTCCGCTTGTCTGCGCTCCAGAACGCCTGCATCTGTCCGTGCATGGGCGCTGATTGGCATTAAGTTCCCGTCGATTTTCCGTGGAGCTTACTTTGTTGATGAATTCCGCAAACTGCCGTTCCTTTGTTCTTGCCGTGTAAGTAATACGGCGAAGCTCCTCCAGAAGAATTTCGTCAAGCACCGCTTCGCGAATTCTGTGTGGCGTGCATTTTTCCTTGACATTATTGCGGTAATGCGAACAGTTGAAAGGAAAAACTATACATGGCAATGCGCTAAAAATTTTATCTCCTCACTTTTCATGCCGGTCGTAATTTCTGCATCCGTTTTTTTAATTTGTTCGAACAGAGCCTTTTGCTGTTCTGTGAGAGTGGCTCTGAGCTTTGTTTCAAGCCGCACAACGGTTACAAACGATCCGCCTTTGTCTGTGCCTTTTTGCTATACTCTGCACTGTTTTTTCAAAGAATGAGCGTCTTAATGCAATCTTAATACGGCACACCGGATCATTACACCGTTTTTTTATGTTTCACGGTATACTCTATGTAAACAAGCAGAAACAGGAGAAGTATATATGCCTGAAATTACACATAGAAAAAAGCGGCTGTCATCCTTTAAGCTGATCGTTTTGGGCTTTGCCGGCGTCATAGTGCTTGGAGCGCTGATATTGATGCTGCCGTTTTCATCGACTGCCGGAGTTGTTACGCCGTTTCACGAGGCGCTGTTCACATCGACCTCCGCCGTTTGCGTTACGGGGCTGGTTGTGCAGGATACGGGCAGTTATTGGTCCGCTTTTGGGCAGGCGATAATACTGCTGCTGATCCAGATAGGTGGACTCGGTGTTGTAACAGTTGCGGCATTTTTCGCTATGCTGTCCGGCAGAAAAATATCGCTGATGCAGCGCAGTACCATGCAGGATGCCATCTCTGCCCCGAAGGTCGGCGGGATTGTCCGCCTGACCCGCTTTATTGTACGGGGAACTTTTTTGATCGAGCTTATCGGAATGATCGTCATGCTGCCGACATTTTGCGGAAACTACGGTATTAAGGGAATTTGGATGGCGGCATTTCATTCGATTTCCGCCTTTTGCAACGCCGGCTTTGACATACTCGGCACCGCAGAAAACAAATACCCGTCTCTTACGGGATACATAGGTGATACGACGATAAACATTGCCGTTATGTTTTTGATCATCGTAGGCGGTATCGGCTTTTTGACATGGGACGATATCTGTACAAACAAGTGGCATTTCAAAAAATACCGGATGCAAAGTAAGGTCATATTGGTAACAACGATGCTCCTCATTATTGCCCCTGCAGTATTCTTTTTCTTCTGCGATTTTACGGGGCTTCCGCTCGGCGAAAGGATTCTTGCGTCGCTTTTTCAGTCTGTCACACCGAGAACCGCCGGTTTCAATACCGCTGATCTTCCCGCTATGACCGGTTCTTCCAAGGCAATTATGATTCTGCTGATGCTTGTCGGCGGATCGCCCGGCTCTACGGCAGGCGGTATGAAAACGACCACGCTTGCCGTTCTGATTCTGAGTGCATTCTCCGTCTGTCGCAAAAAGGACGATGCCGAAGTCTGCGGCAGGCGCATTGACGGTTCGGCAGTGAAAAACGCCGCAGCCGTTGCCGTAATGTATTTCCTGCTGTTTTTTGTCGGCGGCATTGTTATCAGCACGGCAGAAGGTCTGCCGCTTAGCACCTGCCTTTACGAAACGGCGTCCGCTGTCGGAACGGTCGGACTTACCCTTGGAATCACACCGCAGCTCGGTGTTCTTTCTCAGCTTATTTTGATCGTCTTGATGTATCTCGGCAGAGTCGGCGGACTTACCCTGATTTACGCGGCGATTTCCAACAAAAATCAGAGCGGAGCAAAACTGCCGCTCGAAAAAATCACAGTCGGATAAAGGAGTTACTATATTATGAAAAACATATTGTTAATAGGTCTCGGCAGATTCGGTAGGCATATTGCTTTACAGCTGAATAAACTCGGGCATGAGGTGATGGCAGTAGACACCAACGAAGAAAGGGTCAATGAGATTCTGCCGATCGTCACCAATGCACAGATCGGCGACAGCACAAACACGGAGTTCTTAAAATCGCTCGGAATCGGAAACTTTGATGTGTGCATAGTCACCATAGGAGGAAATTTTCAAAATTCGCTGGAGACTACTTCTTTACTGAAGGAACTCGGCGCAAAATTAGTTGTGTCACGCGCCGAGCGTGATGTTCAGGAGAAATTTCTTCTGCGTAACGGAGCGGACGAAGTAATTTACCCTGAAAAGCAAGTAGCAAATTGGGCTGCTATTCGGTATACCGCCGATCACATACGGGATTACATCGAGGTCGATGAGGCTCATGCCATTTTTGAGGTAGAGGTGCCGAAGGGATGGATCGGAAAAACCGTCGGAGAACTGGATATCCGCAGAAAATACAGCATCAATATCATGGCGACCAAGGAGAACGAAAAAATCAATATGGCAGTTTCATCGGAAACCGTTCTTACGGACAAGATCACTCTTTTGGTTCTCGGTGCTTACAAAGAACTGCAAAAGTGCTTTCGCATTTAACAGAGGTGAATGAGGATGGCTGAGCTATTGCTGATTGTCAGCCTGCTTGCCGTATTTGCTTTCGGATTTTATCTTATGAGCAGGCTGGATCGATTTCTTGAAGAAAACAGAAAGGCACTGTTAAAGGAAAACGAATCCTGCGAGCCTTCCGAAGTCCTGCTGCCGCATGGACTGTCCGACAGCGAGATTTTAAGTGAGATCCGCCGCTTTCAGGAAACGCATGGAACAGTCGATATTATCCTTTCCGACGGAAAAGAAGATGAGTATTAGTGTGCGGTAGATTATTTCACAGTTTTGATGTATAATAAAACAAAAGGACGGTGAACCGGATGAGAACACAAACCGAGCAGTCAAAAAACGGTGCAGACGAGCATATCCTTGTCTGCCTATCCTCTTCGCCGTCCAATGCAAGGATCATACACACCGCCGCAAAGATGGCTAAGGTCCTTCATGCAAGATTTACCGCCATCTATGTGCAGACGGATACGGTCATAAATGATGAGGATCAGTCCCGACTTTCGCAGAACATACAGCTCGCGCAAAGGCTCGGCGCCGAGATCATTATGACGCACGGCGAGGATGTACCGCTGCAGATCTCGGAATATGTCAGGCTTTCCGATGTCACAAAAATCGTGATCGGGCAAAGCAGTGCCAGACGCAGAGGGCTGTTCGGAAGACCGACTCTCACCGAAAAGCTGATCGCCTCCGCCCCTGATGTTGAAATTCATATTATTCCCGATGCGCTGAACTACACAAAGCCGCACAGACGTCGTTTGTTCTTAGGTGCAGAGATACCGTCGCTGCGGGATATTGCCATAACCGTCCTGACGCTTGCCGTATGCACGGCGATCGGGTTTCTGTTCGGTCATCTCGGCTTTCCCGATACCAATATCGTTACGGTATATATCCTCGGTGTGCTGATGATCTCCGTTTTGACCAAAGGATACCTTTGCAGTATGGCAGGCTCACTTCTAAGTGTTGTATTGTTCGGATTTTTCCTTACCGAACCCAGGTTGTCCTTTCAGACCTATGCCGTAGGCTATCCCGTTACCTTTGCAGTCATGCTGGCGTCTTCCGTTCTCACCGGCACGCTTGCCTCGAAGCTGAAAGATCATGCAAGGCTCTCGGCTCGCTCCGCGTTCCGTGTGCAGGTGCTGTTCGACACTGACCGTCTGCTGCAAAAAGCAAAAAGCAACGATGATGTTTTAAGCGTGACCTGTATGCAGCTCTCGCGGCTGCTTGACCGCAGTATTGTTGCCTATACGAAAGGCGAAAACGGAATGTTGTCCGGGCGGCTGTATGCCGAAAAAAAGGATACACACGCTGAAAAACTGCTAAGCGATGCAGAGCGGCAGACCGCAGAATGGGTGCTTCAAAACGGCCGCCGTGCAGGAGCAGAGACAGCACAGTTTGGAAAAGCCGAATGTCTTTATCTTGCGATCCGTGCAGGCGGCAGAGTATACGGTGTAATCGGGATACCGATGAAACCCGAAAAGCCCGATTCATTTGAGGGCAGCATCGTACTGTCGGTTGTGAACGAATGTGCGCTGGCAATGGATAATGCTCACAACGCCGCCGAAAAGGAACGGGCGGCAGATCTTGCAAAAAGCGAGCAGCTGCGCGCCGACCTTTTGCGGTCGATCTCACACGATCTGCGCACGCCGCTTTGCTCCGTTTCAGGTAATGCGGACACGCTTTTGCATAACGGAAACTGCCTGGACGAAGCAACCAAGCAGCAGATCTATAAAGATATCTATGATGATTCCGAATGGCTGATCGGCGTGGTGGAAAATCTGCTGTATGTTACACGGCTGAATGACGGACGCCTGAAGCTGGAGCTTACCGACCAGCTTGCAGACGAAGTGATCAATGAAGCCGTTTCGCATTTAAAGAAAAAATCCGTCGGGCACAAGGTGACGGTAAGGTGCGACGAGCTGATCCTTGCCCGCATGGACGCACAGCTTATCGTACAGGTCATTGTCAACCTTATTGATAATGCTTTGAAATATACCGAACAAGGCTCCGAGATCTGCGTAAGTGCCGAAAAACAGGGCGGGGATGCCGTGATCCGAGTCACCGATAACGGAAACGGAATTGCAGACGATATGAAACCGCATATTTTTGAAATGTTTTACACCGGGAAAAATACCGTCGCAGACAGCCGCAGAAGCTTCGGGATCGGGCTTACCCTGTGTAAATCTATCGTAGAGCTACACGGCGGAACGCTGACGCTTGCCGACAATGTCCCGCACGGCTGTGAATTTACCTTTACTTTACCGCTCAGCGAGGTGACTCTGAATGAATAAACCCCTTGTTCTCGTTGTGGAGGACGACCGTCCCGTCCGCAATCTGATCGTAACAACATTAAAGGCGCACGATTACCGCTATCTGACTGCCGAGAACGGACACGGTGCGATCATGGAGGCGACCTCCCATAACCCGGATATCGTTCTGCTGGATCTGGGGCTGCCGGATATCGACGGCACACAGGTGATCGAAAGCATCCGCTCATGGTCCAATATGCCCATTATTGTGATCAGTGCGCGCAGCGAGGATAAAGACAAAATCACGGCGCTGGATGCCGGGGCGGACGACTATCTGACAAAGCCCTTTTCCGTAGAGGAGCTTTTGGCACGCCTTCGGGTCACGCAAAGACGGCTGCTGCTTCTTCAGGCAAGCGGCGACGCCGACTCACCCGTTTCCAAAACGGCAAGCTTAAAATTGATTATGCCGCCGGCTGCGCTTATTTAAACGGTGAGGAATTGCACCTGACCCCGATCGAATACAAGCTTTTGTGTCTGCTCTCCCATAATGTCGGAAAGGTTCTGACGCACACCTATATCACACAGCAGATTTGGGGCCGCAGCTGGGAAAACGATATTGTTTCTCTGCGGGTGTTTATGGCGACACTGCGCAAAAAGCTGGAGCCGCAAAAGGACAGTCCGCAATACATTCAGACGCATATCGGCGTCGGTTACCGTATGCTGCGGGTAGACTGAGAAAAGCGAGGAAACATGGAAACCAAATTACAAATCCTTCGCTCTGCTTTTTTCCTTACGGCGTTTACATAGAAGAAATCGACCAATGGCGGCAGGCAACTTTTTTCTACGAATCCGCATTGAATTTAGCTTTACTCACCGCTATGCTGATATGCTACCCGCATTTCAGGCAAAAAGGCTATCTCCTTCCGGGTATCCGTGTATCACAGGTGCTGTCCGGTTGCCTGATTATTCTCGGTATCGTTATACTTTTTATTATCCGTAAAAGACAGGCGGTGCGGCAATGAGAAAAGAGTGGACTTTGTTTCTCACCTTTCTTAAAATCGGTGCCTTTACCTTCGGCGGCGGATATGCTATGATTGCGCTGCTTGAAAACGAATTTGTAGAGCGCAAGAAGTGGATCGAAAAGGACGACTTTCTGAATATGGTAGCCATTGCCGAGTCTACACCCGGACCGGTTGCAATCAACAGCGCCACATACATCGGATACAAAATTGCAGACCTGTTTGGTGTTGCGGCGGCTACCGTAGCGGTTTGTATTCCTTCGTTTACCGTAATTTTTTGCATCTCACTGTTTTTTGATCAATTCTTAAGCCTTACATGGGTTTCCCGTGCTTTCCGCGGAATACAGGTATGTGTGATCTATCTGATCTCCTCTGCCGGGCTGAAAATGCTGAAAAGCATTAAAAGAAATGCCTTTAACACGGTCATATTGCTGTCGGTCATTGCTGCAATGCTGGCGTGCACTGTTTTCGCCGTTTCTTTTTCTTCCGTTTACTATATTCTGATTTGCGGCACAGCAGGACTTGCGATTTTCTTCCCGAAAAAACTGCGGAAAGGAAACGGCAATAAACAATGATCTACCTGAAATCAATACTATTATAAATAAAAAAGCCATCACAGTTGTGATGGTTGTAGTTTCTAATCTTTATTATACATAACCGGATAATTATATGACAGGCGTAGCCGCTCCTGCATCTCTCGGGTCTCCCCTGTCGTACCATCGGCGTGTGGTCGCTACGAAATTTACCACCTCATACAACTATCCGGATAATGCACAATTAGTATATGTTAATAATAGCACTGCTATTCTTTTTTTGTAAAGTGCACTGTTATTTCTCAAACGCTGTGCAAATCTTTTTTCACTTTCTCCTATTGCTGTAATAATAGAGTTCTTATAAGCTTAATTTTCTGACCAGTACTTAATTGGAATAGGTTCTATTACAACTGCAATTATGTTATTGTTTTGGTCTATTTATGCTGCTCCATCATTACCTGCTTCCACATATTCATTGTAAGTGTCATACCCCAGGAAACTAAATGCAAGATCTTTTTCTGATAGTGGTTCTACATTTTTTATGTCTGTTGTTTCTGCTACTTCTGTTGTTTCTTATTTAAATTCTTTTGTTTCTGTTGTCTCTGCTACTTCTGTTGTCTCTGTTGTATTTTCTTCAACAGTTTCTGTTATAACTCCTGCTTCCTCTGTAGCTTCAGATTCAACGGCTGTTGCTTCAGTGGCTTCACTCTTTACCGCTGAATTATCTACTGAATCAGATGCTTTACAACCAGATAATAATGTAGCTGCTACAGTTAATACTGCTAATAAAAATAATGATTTTCTTTTTATAAAATGTTCCAATCTGTTACAATGTTTCTGAGTTCAAGGTATTATAACACAAAAAAGATGAATAAGCATTTTTCTATTGCTCGATTTTATCTGCATATTTGATGCGGTAGATCCGACGCAGGGAATCGTTCACGCGTTCCTCGGAGATGGTTCCGTTCTGGACAGCCTCCAGTACGCCGTTGTATGCGGTCTCGAAGTTCTCCGGCGCATAGATCATGTCGCACCCTGCACGCAGTGCCAGTACTGCTGCCTCATCGGCTCCGTAATAGTTCGTGATTGCCGCCTGGTTCATGGCACCGGATACGATCACACCGCGGAAATTCAGTTCATTTCGTAAAATATCCGTTACCACCGCACCGGACAGGGAGCAAGGAGTATTGTCTCCTGTCAGGGAAGGTGCTGCCATATTGCTGACGGTGATCATTTTGGTCTCACCGGAATCAATACAGCTCTGGAATACTGCAAATTCATTGGCTCTGAAATCTTCCGCACTTCTGTCCGTAGAAGCCATGCCATTCTTCGTGCTCTGGGTCGTACTGCCGATACCGGGAAAATGTCCGATGGCAGCTGTTACTTTCTGTTCCTGCAATCCTGTCTGCATGCCGGTCACAAAAGATGCTACCGTTGCCGCATCCGTGCCGTAGGAGCTGCTGCCTGCCGCATTTCCATCCACTACTTTCAGATCTGCCGCAGGAGCAAAATCAAGATTGAAACCAAGCTCTGCCAGGTAACTGCCCACTGTGGTTCCGGCAGTATAGGCGTTGTTGGCATCTCCGGATGCGCCGATGGTCTCCGGGGAATCGGTCTTCGTTCCAAGGCCTGCCGCTGCCACAGCGTCGGTTCCGGATCCTTCTCCGTCGATCGCAATAAACAGTGGATAGCTGGTATACAGCTTCGTATTGTCGATCATTTGCTTTAATTGGTCTGCGGACTGAATATTTTTCGCCGCATAGACGATACCGCCTACCGGATATTTGGATAATGCATCCTTGGTTCCGTCTCCTGCCTGCACTGCTGCAGATACACCGGTGATGGATTCCGGCGTGGTGATAAATAATCCTGCTACCTTGTCCTCCAGGGGCAGGTTCTGAATGATGGCTTCATCTATGATCTTATCCAACTTCTGTTCATTTGTCAGTTCCGGTACGGTCTCCACCGGTTCCGTAGTAGGTGCCGTGATGGTCTCCTCGGAAGCTATAATATCATCCAGCTTATTCTGCTGTTCCTGCTGATCACGGCTCATGCCGGTGATCTTGCTTACAGCAAAAGCAATTCCCGCTGCCAGCACCAGGATCATGATTCCTACGACTGTATATGCAATGATCTGGCTTCTCCGCCGTCTCTTATGTCTTTCTTCCCGTCTGTTCTGCTGACTTTCCTGTCTCTGTTCGTTTGTATCCATTTTCATAACTCCTCTATCTGTACTACTTTCCTATTGTACATGATATCGATAGGTTTTTCCACTGGAAAAAAATATATTTTGCGAATGAGGCTCTGAATAGTTGTTCCATCTGAATAGTTGTACAACAACAAGAGAGCGTACCGATCATTCTTTCAATCAGTACGCCCTCTCAGACTACAGGCTCCAATGGCTTGCCCTCTCTTTCTTAAATTTGATCTTCCATTTTGTCTTTTGTTCTCTTTCCACTTTTCTTTTGTACGTATGTACTGTAATGTGAGATAATTCTTATCTTCTGTTGTTCATTACTTTTTCTTCTGTGTACTTGATGTTCTCTATATAAATTGGTTCTCTTTGGTAGTTCTATTCAGTTGTACATCATGGAAGACTGTGGTAGGACTTTACTTGTTAGGTGGACTATACCTCTCTTTCTATAGATTCTTTTGTACTTCTCTCCCAACCTTCTTTGTTGGGTTGTTCCGTTTCTCTTTTGTTAAGTCTAATATAATACATGCTTGTACATTTGTCAACACATTTCTCGAAATATTTTAATTTATTTTCAATATTTTTATTGTGTTTGTATATTTTTACAATTTTCGACTTTTTTCCATATATTATCTGTCTTTTTTCAAAAAAAGGCAAGGGCAAAGGGCGCGCCGCTGCCGGGGAAAGTGTAACGAGCCATGCCTGCATCCGCCAAAAGCCCTGGCGGGCTTTCGTCGGATGACGGCTGTCGCCGTATAAAGTCAAAAAAACTACCACTCCCTGGTGAGCAAGCTCCCCAGGGAGTGGTAGTTTCCTTGCCTTTGCATGGCTCGTTACACGGCAAACTGGCTGTTATACAGATTCGCATAGAAACCGCCCTTTGCCAGCAGGGTCTCATGGTTGCCCTGTTCGATGATGTTTCCGTCTTTCATTACCAGGATGACATCAGCGCTCTGGATGGTGGAAAGTCTGTGGGCTACGATGAAGCTGGTGCGGCCTTCCATCATTTTGGCGAATGCGTTCTGGATCTTGATCTCGGTACGGGTATCGATGGAGGAGGTTGCCTCATCGAGGATCAGCATGGGAGGCAGGCACAGCATAACTCTGGTAATACATAAGAGCTGTTTCTGTCCCTGGGACAGGCTGCCGCCGTCTTCGGTGATCACGGTGTCATACCCTTGGGGCAGTCGCTTGATAAAGCTATGGGCATGGGATGCCTTGGCTGCTGCGATGATCTCTTCCTCGGTAGCGTCCGGTTTACCCATGCAGATGTTGTCACGGATAGTGCCGGAACGTAACCAGGTCTCCTGCAGCACCATACCGTAATTGGTACGGAGACTTCCTCTGGTGATGTCCCGGATATCTGTGCCGTCCACTTTAATGGAGCCGGAGTTCACATCGTAGAAACGCATCAGCAGATTGATGACGG
>OGNR01001323.1_pt1 | contig 10675 bp, 8 predicted proteins | sample 1573501 | NCBI WGS metagenome assembly OGNR01 (sample SAMEA2581918, study PRJEB24529) | metagenome | biome: Human gut stool | place: China | collected 2011 | reverse complement strand
TAATAAAATCACCGAGACACACCCCACGATTGGAGGTAGCGACAATGAAAACTGCAAAACGACTCCTTGCCTTTGCCCTTGCGGGCGTGATGGCGCTGGCCCTGCTCACCGGCTGCTCGGACAGCCGCTCCAAAGCCAAGCAGGTAGAAGAGTGCTTCCGCTCTCTAATGAAAACGAGACAAAATGTTGACTATCAGAAGGACGAGACGCTGGACAAAAAGCTCGAGGCCATCGCACAGAAGTTCCAGCCGAGCTGGCTGGATGATATGAATGGTGGGCTGACCGAGGATGCACGCAGCATCATTAGAAATGAATTGAGTGACTATGTGATTGCAGGCGACGTTACGCCTTGGGTCGGAGAAGTGAAGCCGGGCCAGAGTGCGCTGGCGCAGGCGGAGAGTATGAAGCAATGCAGGGCTCTAAAGTATGATACTTCTTATGGGTCACAGCCTCTGCGCGCCATAGCCTTTACAATGACGGGCAAAAAGAGCGACGGCCACCGCTATTACCTCGCACTGCAAACACAGGCCACCGTCAATACCCCGCAGAACTGACAGAGGAGGAAACGATGATGAAATTGAAAAAGCTGTTTGCCCTTGCCCTTGCTGGCGTGATGACGCTGGCCCTGCTCACCGGCTGCGGCGATAAGCCGGGCGATAAGCCGGAGGACACCCTCCGGGCCGAGGCTCTGGCAGACATCATAAATGTACAGCGTAGCGTAAACATCACCTGCGAGGCCGACCCGCAGCTGAGTGAGGCGGCGGAGAGGTACACACAGGTGAGCTCTGAGGATGGAAGCACTCTTCTCATTAACAAATTGAAGAGTGGCAATTACCACTCTTGCGGTCCTGAGCCTCGCAAAGCTCTCTTGGATACCATCGGCATCGCCCCCAACACCACCAACAAACAGGTCATCTTCTACTGTGGAGCGGACAGAGGCTCGGACGACCCCGTCAAGCAGGCCATCGACCTCTGTAACAACTACAGACAGGTACTGCCGGAACCGGATGGGAGTACTTGGCCCACTCCCAAATTCCTTGCATCCAGCTACCGGGTCGGCTTCGGAAGGTGGACGGCTGAGGGTGGCAAACCCTGGCTCTTCGTCATCATGGTAGGTGACATCCCGGCGAGAAGCTGACGCCTCTGCGGCGGGAAGATAAGAAAAACGGACAGCATCCCCCTCGGAGAGACTCCCCGAGGGGGATTTTTGCGCCTTGCGGAGCGCCCTGTCCTTCATACAACCTCTCCGTCATTGCTTCGCAATGCCACCTCCCCTACCGAGGGGAGGCCTTGGCATACCGTAAAGCCTTGCCTCTTCGCCAGAGGCTCCCCTATTAGGGGAGCTGGCGCGAAGCGCCTGAGAGGTTGTACGAAGGACAGCCTGCCCGTGAGCCGCAGCCGTGCCGGAAAGGCACGGCTTTGTTCAATTTTCCTATGTCCCTCCCTTGAATACAGGCGGAAACCGTCAAAATGCGAAAAAATCGGTTTTCCTCTTGCAAAACGGGGCAAAACGCGCTATTCTATAGTCACAGTTTAACAATTTAGCATGATAAAGCGATAAAACGAAGCGCTGCTTCTGCTGAATCTGAGGGAGGAATTTGTATATGAAACGTCTGGTCTCTGCTTTTCTGGCCGGTGCGATGGCACTGAGCCTTGCCGCCTGCGGCGGTTCTGCATCCACTTCCACGGCTGCTTCTTCTGCCGCCGCCTCTGCCGCCCCGGCAAGCTCCGTGGCCGCTGACAGCGACCTGGCTTATATCCAGTCCAACGGCAAAATGGTCATCGGCTATACCGTCTATGAGCCGATGAACTACACCGACGCCGACGGCAGCTTCACCGGTTTCGATACCGAGCTGGCCACCGCTGTCTGTGAGAAGCTGGGTGTCGAGCCGGAGTTCGTGGAGATCAACTGGGACACCAAGGAGACCGAGCTGGCTGCAAAGAGCATCGACTGCATCTGGAACGGCCTGACCCTGACCGATGACCGGGAGGAGAACATGGCCTGCACCAAGCCCTACGTCAAGAACGCGCAGGTCGTGGTGGTGAAGGACGGCACCGACTACACCTCCACCGCCGACCTCATCGGCAAGACCGTGGTGGCCGAGGCCGGCTCTGCCGGTGAGACCACCATCACCGAGAACGCCGACCTGTCTCAGGCTGATTTCATCTCCAAGGCTGTTCAGACCGACTGCCTGATGGAAGTCGCCGCCGGTACCGCTGACGCCGCCGTCCTCGACCTGACTCTGGCCTCTGCCATGATCGGCGAGGGTACCGACTACGCAAACCTCAAGATGGTGGATGAGCTGAACGTCGAGGAATACGGCGTGGCCTTCCGCAAGGGCAGCGATGTGGCCGAGGCTGTGGACAATGCATTCGACGAGCTGAAGGCCGACGGCACCATGCAGGCTCTGGCCGACAAGTACGGCCTGACTCTGGCTGAGTAACTTACATTATAAACGGATAGGTGTAGTGATTCTGTGACTGTGATTTTGGAGCGTCTGACCGGCGCATTCGCGCTCAACTGTGAGCTGTTCTTTCTGACCCTGCTGTTTTCGCTGCCGCTGGGCCTTGTGGTGGCCTTTGGCTCCATGAGCCGGTGCGCACCGCTGCGGGGCGTCGTCAAGACCTTCGTGTGGGTCATCCGCGGCACGCCGCTGATGCTCCAGATCATCGTCATCTACCTTGGCCCCGGCCTGCTGGGCATGACCAACCCCTGGCCCTCCGGCTCTTCGGGCCGTCTGGTGGCGGCGGTGGTGGCTTTCGCCATCAACTACGCCTGCTACTTCTCTGAGATCTACCGCGGCGGCATCGAGGATGTGCCGAAAGGCCAGACCGAGGCCGGTCAGGTGCTGGGCATGACCAGGAGCCAGATCTTCTTCAAGGTCACGCTCCTGCAGGTCGTCAAGCGCATCCTGCCCCCGATGGGCAACGAGGTCATCACGCTGGTGAAGGATACCTCGCTGGCGAATGTCATCGCCAACAAAGAGATCATCATGATGGCAAAGGAGTACAGCGCCAAGGGCCTGATCTGGCCGCTGTTCTCCACCGCGATCTTCTTCCTCGTCTTTGTCGGCGCACTCACCCTGCTGCTGGACTGGGCCGAGAAAAAGATGGACTATTTCCGCTGCTAAGGAGGATACTGAATTATGGCATTACTCGAAGCCTCTGGCATCGGGAAGAATTTCGGTGAGACGAAAGTTCTCAGGGACATCTCGCTCACACTGGAACAGGGCGAGGCGCTGGCAATCATCGGCTCGTCCGGCTCGGGCAAGACGACGCTGCTGCGCTGCCTGAACTTTTTGGAGCGTCCCGACACCGGCGTCATCAGGGTGAACGGCGAGACCATGTGGGACGCCGCCGACCCTGCCACCCAGCGGGAGAGCGAGGTGCGGAAAAAGCGCCTCCACTTCGGCCTCGTGTTCCAGAACTTCAACCTCTTCCCCCAGTACACCGCGCTGGAAAACGTGATGCTGGCGGGGGAGCTTCTGGCAAAGGAGCAGCCCGACTACAAGGCCAACAAAAAGGCCATCCACGTCCAGCTGGAAGCACAGGCCCGTGACCTGCTGGCCCAGATGGGCCTGTCGGAGCGGGCAGGCCACTACCCCCACCAGCTTTCCGGCGGTCAGCAGCAGCGGGTGGCCATCGCCCGCGCACTGGCGCTCCACCCGGACATCCTCTGCTTCGATGAGCCCACCAGCGCCCTCGACCCGGAGCTGACCGGCGAAGTCCTCCGTGTCCTGCGGGACCTCGCCGACCGAAAGACCACCATGATCATCGTCACCCATGAGATGCACTTCGCCCGGGACGTGGCCGACCGCATCCTGTTCATGGACGGCGGCGTCGTGGTGGAAGAAGGCCCGGCCCGCCAGCTCATCGACCACCCCCAGGAGGAGCGCACCAAGCAGTTTTTGGCGCACTACTCTGAATAGCCCTCTCAGTCACGCCGCAGGCGTGACAGCTCCCCCAGAGGGGGCAACAACGACGACCGCCGCCAGTGGCGGAAACAGGGAGTCGTTGTTGGGGCAGCGGCCAGCAAGACGCAAGCGAAGCGCCGCGGATGCCGGGTGCCGCAACCCGGGTGCGAAGCACCACTGGCGTGCCGGTCAGGCCCGCGCGGGGCAAGCAAAGTTTACTCTATCCGAAAACAGCAGTGCCCTGCTACAGAGGGCAGCAGCTTCGGGACAATATCCCTTGTCAAGCTGCTGCTAATCTCTGTAGCAGGGCACTATTTTTTACGTTATATCAGGCTTCCGGTGTCCAGTAGAAAGTGACCCGGCCTGCCAAAGCCTCTCCTACAAGGAGAGGTGGCACGCCGCAGGCGTGACGGAGAGGTTGTACAAAGACGAGCCTGCCCTCTGTAGCAAGGCCCGCCCTTTTACGCCATATTACGCCTCAGGCGTCTAGTAGGAAGTTGACCGACCTGCCAAGGGCTCCCCCTTTGGGGGAGCTGGCATCGCGCAGCGATGCCTGAGAGGGCTATTCACGCCGAAAACACCACGATTCGCGCAGATTTTATTTACATTCTCTGAATTTTTTGGTAAGCTTGTATCGAAAAAAGGATGATTCTTCAAAAGATGAACCGACCAAAGGAGGACAGACTATGAGACTGAAAAGCGCACTCCGGCGGGGCGTGGCCGCCGCCGTCATCGCGGGCATCGTGGTGAGCTCCGGCATCCCGGCCTATGCGGCCCGGTGGAACATCGCCGACGGCGACATCACCGTGAGAGCGGACGAGGCCGAAGGGACAAACAGGGTGTCACAGGGGAAGAATGTGGATGTGAAGGACACCGACACCGTCATCACCGGCGAGTCGGATAAGAACACCGTCACCATCGACACCTCCGGCGGCAAAGTGGACGTCACCTTCGACGACCTGAAAATTGACGTCAGCGGCAAGACCGAGGGGGATGGCAGCGATGACGGCCCTGCCCGGGAGAGCAAAGCCGCCGTCACCGTGCAGGGCGGCGGCGATGCCACCATCGAGCTGGACGGCAAAAACGAGCTGAAGAGCGGCGGCTATCATGCGGGTCTTGAGAAGAACGATGAAATGTCTGAAGATGGCGAAACCATCTCTGGCAAGCTGACCATCAAGGACGACAACGACACCAAAGGCTCCCTCACCGCTGAGGGCGGCGACGGCGGCGCAGGCATCGGCGGCGGAAAGGAGAGTACCGGCAGCGGCATCACCATCCAGGGCGGCGCGGTCAAGGCTGTGGGCGGGAGCAACGCGGCAGGCATCGGCGACGGTGCAGGCCGCGCGTCGGGCGACACCGACGACCCGAATCCGGGAGACCTCTACATCTGCGGCGACGCCGAGGTGACGGCCAAGGCGGGGAGCCAGACGACGGACGCCAAGGCCCCGGCCATCGGCGGAAAGTACGGCGAGATACCCACAGAGAACCTTTCTGACGAGGAACACAAGGTGACGGGAGGACGATTGACCCGTCTGAACGCGGACGGCACCGTGATGGAGGGGATGGGCTACGACTACACCTCCACCCCCACGCCCCAGCCGGACGACGACGAGGACGACGACGATGATGACGTCCCGCCCCCGGCACAGGAGAATGCCCCCGAACCCCTGCCCGGCGGCATGGTGGTCAAGGGCTTCTTTTCCAGCCGGGTCACCATCCAGCAGCTGGACCTTTCGGGGGTCACGGAAAGCGGCATCGGCCCCATGGTCGGCAGCGTAAAGGCCTCCGACGCCGGAGAGGATCTCACCTCGAGGGGTGCGGTGCTTATTGAGAGCGCCGCCCCCCGCTCCACCGTCACCACCGACATCCCCAGCCTCCGGGAGGACGGCGTGGAGGACATCTTCTTCCGCTATGAGGACACCATGACCCACTATAGCGTGGACAAGATGGCCGACGCGGCGGGCGAGGACGCTGACGTGGAGCTGAAGCAGAACAGGGAGGACATCAGCCTCCGGCTGGACGGCGAGACGCGGGACGACCTGTCGGAGCGCTATCTGGAGTGGGTGCCGGTGCAGACGCCAGAGCCGCAGGAGCGGCTGATATTGACCCACGAAGGGGTAGAGCAAAAAACGAGTGAAGAGCTCAGACGTGAACGCGAAGAGGCTAGACGTGAACTGGACGAGTCCCTGAGGCAGGAGAGAATCTTCCAAATCGAGAAAAGAGACGACCTCCCGAGTTTGGATTGGTGGCTCGAGCCTGCGAGAGAGGAAACGCCGGGGATGCTTGACGAGTCACTGAAACAGCTGGCTTCCCGATTTGAGGACATCGCTCCCGAGGAGGATAAGAAGCCACTGCTCGTTCTGGTCGAACCCTCCGGCACGGAGCGCAAAAAGTATACCGATCCGTTGGAGAGTGACCTGCGGCGCTATACCGACCTTAGTGACGACTGGGACGACCAGCCGGATACCCAGGGTGAGATAAAGCTCTGGATACCGGAGGATTTGGAGAAGGCCAAACTCTGGATACCGGAGGACTTGGGGCATCTCATAAGCCCCTCAAAGGAGAGCCTGAGCGGCATCGACGGCATTGCATGATACACAAAACGAAAGGATAAGACCGGCGAACCCCGCGGCCCTCGGGGCCGGCACGCGGGACGCGGAAACTGACCTGCGCACAATCACCAAAAACCACCGATAGAAAATAGCAATGTTGTACGAAGAAATCTGAGAAAAACCCCTTGCAAAATCACGATGAGCTGAGTATAATACCACTCATGAAACGCAAAACGTCCTGCCCCTCGTCCGGCAGGGCGTTTTTGTCGGTAAAAATTTGGCAAAGAAATGTTAAGTGACCGCCCGGGGAGGGGCTTTGTATGACAAAAGACATGACACAGGGCAGCCCGCTCAGGCTCATCCTTGCCTTTGCGGTGCCGCTGATGCTGGGCAGTCTGTTCCAGCAGTTCTACAATCTGGCCGATACCATCATCGTGGGCCGTTTCGTGGGCGTGGATGCGCTGGCGGCGGTGGGCAGCGTGGGCGGCCTGAACTATCTGGTGCTGGGCTTCGTCAACGGCATCGCCTGCGGCTTCTCCATCCCCATCTCGTGGACCTTCGGCGCGAAGGACTACAGCGAGATGCGGCGCTACACCGCCAATACCGTCTGGCTGAGCCTCTTTTTCGCCGTCGTGCTCACGGTGGTGACGGTGGCCCTGACCCGGGCAGTGCTGGTCTGGACCAACACCCCCGACAACATCATCGACATCGCGGACATCTACATCCGCACCATCTTCTGGGGCATCCCCTTCACCCTGCTGTACAACGTCACCAGCGCCCTCATGCGCGCGCTGGGCGACAGCAAGCGGCCGCTCTATTTCCTGCTGGTGGCCAGTGTGCTGAACATCGGCCTCGACCTGCTCTGCATCCTCACCTTCCGGATGGGGGCGTTCGGTGCGGCCTTCGCCACCGTGTTCAGTCAGGCGGTGGCGGGCATCGGCAGTCTCATCTACATCGGCCGCCACTACCCGGAGCTGAAATGGAGCAGGGAAGAGAGCCGTCTGAGCGCCAGCCACTGCCTCAAGCTCTGCAACATGGGCATCCCCATGGGCCTGCAGTGCAGCATCACCGCCATCGGCAGCGTCGTGCTGCAGGGCGCGGTGAACGGTCTGGGCAGCAGCATCGTGGCCGCGCAGACCGCAGGCAGCAAGGCCGCCCAGTTCCTCTCGGTGCCGCTGGAGAGCATCGGCACCGCCATGACCACCTACGCCAGCCAGAACATGGGCGCTCACGACCTCAAGCGTGTGGACCGGGGCGTCAATACCGCGCTGGGAATTGGCTGCGTCTACAGTGTGGCGTCCTTCCTCATCCTGCGTGTGCTGGATGTGCCGCTTATCAGCCTCTTCCTCGAGAGCAGCGAGGTGGAGATCATGGCGAATGCCCGCAGCTTCATCTTCTGGAACAGCGTGTTCTACATCCCGCTGGCTGTTCTCATCATCTACCGCTACACCATCCAGGGCCTGGGCTATTCCGGCCTTGCCATGTTCGCGGGCGTGGCCGAGATGGTCGCCCGTGCCATGGTGGGCTTCTGGTTCGTGCCGCTCTGGGGCTACTTTGCGGCCTGCATCGCCAACCCTGTGGCATGGTTCTTTGCCTGCTTCTTCCTCATCCCGGCGTACTTTGCAGTGCGCAAGCGGCTGACGAAGGAAAATGTATATGGGGTGGGGGACTGACCCTTGCCTACAGCTCCCCTTCGGGGGAGCTTTTGTTGTATTTACAAATCCCTCCAAAACCGCTATACTATATATAGTTGTGTCAAAACGAGGAGGCGGGACGATGGAGCAGGAGCTGGAACGGCTGGAAGGCACGGTAGAGGACATCATCTACCTGAACGAGGACAACGGCTACACCGTGTTCGAGGTGTCGGGCGGCGGTGTCGTCACCGTTGTGTGCGGCGTGGTGGGAGAGCTCCACGCGGGCGAGAGCGTTGTCTGCCGGGGCAGGTACGAGAACCACGCTACCTATGGCCGACAGTTCCACGCACAGGAGTGCGAGACGGATATGCCCAAAGACCTCGAGGCCGTCTACGCCTTCCTCGCCAGCCGGTCGCTGCCCTACATCGGGGCTCGGACGGCGGATAAGATCATTGACAAATTCGGCGCGGCGGCGCTGGAAGTGATCGCCAACGACCCCGCCCAGCTCACCCTCATCCCGGGCATCTCGGCGGACAAGGCCGACCGCATCCAGCAGGAGTTCAAGCGGATGTTCGGAATGCGGGAGCTCATCGCCTATCTGGCTCAGTTTGAGATCAGCCCCCGCCGGGCGATGGAGGTCTTCCGCACCTTCGGGCCGGGGGCCATGCAGGCCATCCAGCAGAACCCCTATCTGCTCTGCGGGGAGCCGCTGCAGCTGGACTTCCGCCACGCCGACAGCATCGCCCAGTATTACCAGATGGCAGGGGACTGCGCCCAGCGGCTGGAAGCCGCCCTTCTGCGCACCCTGCGCCACAACGCCGGCAACGGCCACACCTGTCTGCCCCGGGCGCAGCTGCTGGAAACGGCGTCGAACTTCATCCACCAGCCCCCCGAAAAGCTGGCGGCGGCGCTGGACAGCTGCATCCAGACCGGGAAACTGGCGGTGCGGATGTTCGACGGCACACCGTATATTTATCTGCCGGATCTGCTGGCCGCAGAGCAGGACATCGCCGACCGTCTGGCCATGCTGACCAGGCGCGGAAAGCAGACGGCCCGAAACCTCGATAAGAACATCCAGATACTGGAACTGGCGCAGGGCTTTGCCTATGCGCCGCTCCAGAAGGAAGCCATCCGCAAGGCCATGACCGAGAACTGCCTTGTCCTCACCGGCGGCCCCGGCACCGGCAAGACCACCACGGTCAACGCCATCCTGCAGCTGCTCGAAAACGAGGCCGAACGGGTAGCCCTCTGCGCTCCCACGGGCCGCGCCGCCAAGCGTCTGAGCGAGCTGACGGGCCGGAAAGCCTCCACCATCCACCGCCTGCTGGAAGTGGACTACACCGGCGGCGTGGTCAGCTTCATCCACAACGACAAGAACCTGCTCAAGTGCGACGTCGTTATCCTCGACGAGATGAGTATGGTGGATGTCAAGCTGTTCCAGGCTCTCATTGCGGCACTGCGGTACAGCTGCCGTATTATTATGGTAGGCGACGCCGACCAGCTGCCCAGCGTCGGCCCGGGCAATATCCTCGGCGAGACCATCCGCTCCGGGCTGGTGCCGACGGTCTGCCTCAACGAGATATTCCGGCAGGCCGCTCAGAGCCTCATCGTGGAGAACGCCCACCACATCATCTCGGGCGAACCGCTGAAAAAGGGCGGAAAGACGGACGATTTCTTCTTCCTCGAAGCCGACGGCGACGCGGCCCAGAAACTGGTCTGCGACCTTGTGACCACCCGTCTGCCCCGCAGCTACCAGTTTGACCCGGTGAAGGATATTCAGGTGCTCTGCCCCACGAAGCTTGGCCCCACCGGCACCCAGGCCCTCAACGCGGAGCTGCAGGCCATGCTCAACCCGCCAAAGAAGGGCAAGCCGGAGCTGCAGAGCGCGGCCCGGGTCTTCCGGATGGGGGATAAAGTGATGCAGGTACGCAATAACTACGAGATCACATGGCAGCGCATTGGCGGGGAACAGGGTGTGGGTGCCTACAACGGCGACATCGGCATCGTGGAGTCCATCGACGTGCGCAGCCGCTCCATGGTGGTGCGGATGGACGACCGGCGGCTGGTCTACCCGGCGGAGAACCTCAACGAGCTGGAAATTGCGTATGCCATCACGGTACACAAAAGCCAGGGCAGCGAGTTCCCGGCGGTCATCCTCCCGGCGGCGCAGGTGCCGCCCCGCCTGTGCTACCGCAACCTCTTCTATACCGGCGTCACCCGCGGGCGGAAGCTCTGCATCGTGGTGGGCCGGCGGGACGTGGTGAACCGGATGATGTCCAATATCCGCCAGAACCTGCGCTACAGCGGCCTGGCCGCCCTGCTGGCCCAGGCTCTGCCCCCGGAGCAGGAGAACCTCTCCGATTGAAGATGAAACTTTACGAAATGCCAAAGCCTCCCCTCGATAGGGGAGGTGGCATCGCGCAGCGATGACGGAGAGGTTTTGTCCCGCAGTGGCTCACGGTCAAGCTGTCCTTCGTACAACCTCTCAGTCTCGTCGCAAGCTCCTCGCCAGCTCCCCTAGTAGGGGAGCCTCTGGCGAGTCGGACGAGTTCACGCTGGACGCTGAAAGTCTGAT
>OGNR01001321.1_pt1 | contig 10684 bp, 14 predicted proteins | sample 1573501 | NCBI WGS metagenome assembly OGNR01 (sample SAMEA2581918, study PRJEB24529) | metagenome | biome: Human gut stool | place: China | collected 2011 | reverse complement strand
ATATAGAATTTCAAACTGTAAGCTGACAGTTTCCCTAAATATATTTATCTTTGGTGAATACACTATTGAAAGTACAATATTATTTGTTTTTCCTTCAAATGCATTTTTTACCATACTTTCGCCATAGTTTTCCTGCATATATTTTATAAATGTTTCTACGTCACCGAAATATATTGCCTGATAAACCAGATTCTGACTGCTCTTTAAAGATAGTTTTAATACGTTCCGGTTCTTTCCGAGGATCCACATTCTTGATACCGAAAGATTTCTGTCAGCAAACACCGGTTTACTATTATCCTTTCCATACGGCTCCAGAATTGAAAATTCATTTATGAGTTCCATCGTGACATAATCAACCGGCATCGGAACATCTATCATTATTTTACGCACCAGATCTTCGTCACTTAATCCTGAATTATCATTAATCCTGATCCTGAATTCTTCTACATTTTCTTCTGGCAGTGAAAGACCTGCTGCCATCGGATGCCCTCCAAATTTGCTAAAAAGATCTTTACATTCACACATTTTTTCGTACATGGAATAACATTCTATTGACCGCCCGGATCCTTTTACCCCATCCTCGCCTTTTGTAAGCACAAATACCGGCCGGTTATATTTTTCCCTGATTCTTCCAGCTATTATCCCCGCTATGCTTTCATGCACATCCGGCAGATAGATGACCAGGACCTTATCGTCTGAATATCCGTTTTCTTCTATAGTTGATATTGCAAGTTCAAAGCCCTGCCTTGTCATCTCTTTTCTCTCGTCATTTAATGCTACAAGTCCGCTTGCAATAAGCGCTGCCTCCCCTTCTGATCCACTACATAAAAGCTTAAGTGCACGCCTTGCCGTGTCAAGGCGTCCTGTTGCATTTATACATGGTCCAAGCACAAAACCAAAATGATATGACTCCACGTTTTCAGGTTCCAATCCGCATTGTAATATAAGTGCTTTCATTCCTATATTTTTTGTATGATGTATACGTTTTAGCCCTTCTTTTACAATAATACGGTTTTCACCAGTCAGCGGCATCACATCCCCTACTGTCGCAAAGGCAGCATTTTCTATAAATTCAAAAGCCTCCTCATTGCTTATTCCGAGTCTTTCATATAAAAGTATTACGACCTTCCATGCTACTGCTGCTCCACACAACTCCTTATATGGATAATCACAATCCGCCTGATGTGGATTCACGATCGCATCCGCCCTGCTTTTTATATATATCCTCTCTCCACTTTCTTCGTTATATGGAACCGCATGATGATCTGTAACAAGCATAGTCATCCCAAGGTCTTTTGCATGTGCTATCTCATCGATCGCAGCTATCCCATTATCACATGTTATTATAGTGTCTATTTTATCGTCATATGCCTTATTTATCAGTTCTACATTAAGCCCATATCCATCCTTTATACGATCCGGAATCATGCAGCTTACATCTGCCCCGGCACGTTTTAATGCTTTTAGCAGAATATATGTAGACATAACACCATCTATATCATAATCCCCGATGATCCGTATCTTTTTTTTCTGTTTTATCTTTTCAGTCAATATATCTATCAGTTTGTCTGAATCTTTCAAAAGTTTTGGATCATACAGATCGTCAATGCCTCCGTTTATATACATGTTTATATCGTTATCACCGATGACATCACGATTTCTTATTATTCTGGCTGTAACCTTATCTATCCCGAATTTTTTTCCTATTTCTATAAAATCAGCCCTCTTGGCCATTACCATCCATTTTTCCATATTCAACCTTTTCCAATGTAAGTCCACATGCCGGTGCTGTGTATCCTGCATTTTCTCTATTCTTTGATTCAAGTATTTTTTCTATTGATCCGGGTTGTCTTCTTCCATCACCGATTTCGATGAGTGTTCCCGTAATTATCCTTATCATGTTTTGGAGAAATCCATCTCCTGTATAAGTGATCACAATATTATCAGACTGCTTTTGTACATCTATTGAATAAACAGTCCTCACTGTAGATTTTTTCATTTTTTTATTGCCACAAAACGACTTAAAATCATGCGTACCTTCAAGATGTTTTGCAGCCTCCTGCATTTTTGCTGTGTCAAGTTTTCCGTCATATTCATACATATATCTATGCCTGAAGACATCAGGTACTATGCCAGTATGAATTGTGTATACATAGGTTTTTGAGATGGCATTATACCGGCAATGAAAGCGAGGCTTCACCTCCTCTATGGAAGTTACTGCTATATCAGATGGCAGATGCTTATTAAGCCATGTAAATATTTCTTCTTTTGTATACTTCTCATCTATGTGAAAATTTGCACACTGTCCCCTCGCATGCACTCCGGCGTCAGTCCTTCCGGAACCTATGACTTCGACCGGTGCATTGCAAAGCGTAGACAGTACGTGTTCTATTTTTCCCTGTATTGTATCCTTCGTACTTTTTTGTACCTGCCAGCCCTTGTAACGTGTGCCGTCATATTGTATTTTTATCAGATAGTTTTTCATTTTCTATTCCTTTTACATAAGCTCAGCAATCCTTGTGACTGCCACATAAATATTTGATATTTCATACCATGTATTATAATCCACAATTCCCGTAACCGGAAGACCAAAAACTGATTGAAATTTTTCAACAGCTTCCCTCGTTTTATTTCCGTATATCCCATCCGGTACGATTGCTGGAATTGCCGGATATGATTTTGCTATACGTGCCAGCTGCTGCTGCATCTGGTATACTTTATTTCCGCGTGATCCTACTGTAAGATCATATCCTGGCCACGATGCCGGAATTCCCGATATGCCCTCCGCTACATTTATATACATATTGCTTCCGTAGAAGTGTCTTAAAATTTCGATAGGACTGTAACCCTGATCTCCAAGATTCTTGGACCCCCATTGGGTCATCCATTTTGCAAGTGCGTACTGATTAATTTTATGGGTACATTTAAGCTTTTAAGCAGGGTATTTTATATCATTTTTCCGCTCTTTATTTTTACATCATAACTGCCATTGTAACCAAAATCAACCTTTGAATTTCTGACGTACCATATTCCCTGGTCGTTTGATACAAGTCCATTATATTTGAACGTGATCGTGCCTTTTTCAACATACCACCAGCCCTGATCATTCTGGACTAAACCGGTATGGCCAAAGTCAACCTTTCCATTCTTTACATAGAACCAGCCGTGTTCATTCTTCTCCAGGCCGGTACGTTTGAAATCTACTTTTCCATTTCTTACATAGAACCAGCCATTTTTGTTTTTTGCAAGGCCTGTATATCCCGTATCTACTCTTCCATCATTGTAATAATACCAGTTTCCATCTTTATTCTGAATATCTGATAATCCGTTCAAACTTCCTACCTCCAGTCCTGTTATTCCTTTTACTATGGCATTTGCCATTTTCTGTGCATTATATATTCTCTTGTCATCAGCATCATCCACAAAACAACACTCGATTAGCATTGCAGGGGCATTTGCCCTGTGTAAAAAGTAAAGTCCTGTGGTGTACTTTAATCCTCTGTTTGTGAATCCAAGGCTTGCTATGGCATCAACAGTTCTCTGTGCATAAGGTTTTGCTTTGCTGTTTGTGCTGTAAAGCCACACTTCTGTGCCGCCGTTTTTTCCGTCTCCGCTATAATCATCCTTTCCAGAATTTAAATGTATTGATACATCAAGATCTACATCATGTGAATTGCACTTGGCAACAATCTTTTTAAGAACATCGTTCTGTGATGTTCCATTGTCCACCGTGCAGTCATAGACTGTATGACCAAGATCTCTAAGTAGTTCGATAACGAGGTCCTTTACTATTCTGTCTTCCCTTGATTCGTCAAGTAATCCTACAGCCCCACAGGCTGTTTTTCCTGCAGGGTTGTGTCCTCCGTGTACATTGATAATCATATTAATCCTCGCTTTCTACTTCTGGTAAACCTGCTATTGATGTAAGTATAGATGCAAGACCCGCTACAAGCGTTGTCTGTACCATAATAGACCATGCTGTGTCACTAAATGCGCCTATCACAAGCATCGATCCGGCTACCTGTGCCATTGTTTTAATTGCCCTGATTCCGGCCGCCTTAAACCATTTCTTTGTATCCACACTTGGTTTTAATACACAATTTTTCATTTTACTTTCCTCTCTTTCTATAAAAATGGGACTATTGAGTTAATAAATGCAAGTGCCGCTGCTCCTGCAATAGCACTTATAATGGTAGTGAATGCTGTACGAGTCATTGAGTTCCAGTTCTGTGCCGGTTTATCCTCAAGTTCTGCCAGCCTGTCACTATGTACTTTTTGAACCTCTACCATATTTTTTACAGACGTAGCCAGATTCTGAACTGAAATAGTAAGATCCTGTATCTGTTGCTGCTGTTTTTCAAGGTCGTAAATTCTATGATTTGCAACCTTGAGTTTTTCGCTGTGTTCGGCAAGGGTTTTTATAATTTCTTCATTTTCCATAGGTTCTCCTTTCTTTTATCAAAAAGAGCCAGCATCTTTTTATGATGTTGGCTCTTAGGCTCTGTTATATTCAATTAAGCTGTCCTCTCCCAGATATACACTGTTTTATATGGCGGCATAATGTTGAATGCGTTTCCTGATCCGGTGTTTCCGATTGTACCACTTACAGTTATATTATGATTATGACCTCCATTGCTTCCCGTATTTCCGCTATATGAAAACGAATGGCTATGTGAACCATTTGCTGAAGCATTTCCACTTCCAGTAAACGAATGAGTATGTGATCCTGCACTTGCTGTTCCTGTCCTTGATGCAGTAGTAAGAGCTATTGCACTAACTGATCCACTTGCATATTTAAACGTTGCATTCGCTGCTCCTGCAGCCCTGTCAAAAGAATGTGAATGGTTTCCGGCACTTGCTGTTGTTCCGCTGACTGCTACACCATGTGTATGGTTTCCGTTACTTTCAGTCGTTCCAGATATACTTACACCATGGCTATGTGATCCCTGTGTGTCTGAACTTCCGCTTCCACTAAAACTGTGATTATGACTCGGCAGTTCTGCAGCACTTAATTTATGTGTCTCTGCTCCACCTGTCGTATTTACAGCATGCGATTCACTTGCACCCAGAAGCATCTTTCCTTCTATCTGTGTCCATGCAGTTCCACCATAAACATTAATAACCTTTTCTTCTGTATCCAGCGTTGTTGATTGGATAACCATCCCTATATGTGATCGTATTGTACTGGTTCCCTGATTCTTTATTTCCGTTAGCATATCATTTAATTTTTTCCCCTGCGCTGCTGATAAAGGTGTATTTGTACTTTCTGATGTAAGATTATTTACGCAGCTATCTTTTACCCATCCTAATATACCTTTCCCCAATCTTGCCAGAACCTGTTCTAAATTTAAATCTGCCATTTTTCCTCCTATGATTTAATACTATCCCAAAGTTCATTGAATTCTGTTTCAGTCATAAACTTTGTATCTAGCATTTCCGTAAGTCTGTCCAAATTCTTTTTATCCTCTGCACTTTCAAGCCCTGCCGAACTTTGGGTTGCATTGGCAGTTGTGGTTGCATTTTTTCCTGGTTCTCCTTTTTCACCTTTATCCCCTGGAATCCCATTCTTTCCTTTACATGATACACAACTTAATAGTTTTATCATTACGGTTGTTTTGTCATTGTCAGACTCAATAACTATCCATTTTCCCATATTGGATGCACCATCCATATTCATAAATACATCACCCACTATGGGTGTTCTGTTAAAATCACTCTTTGGCCATGGTGTTGTCTGATCTATTGTTGTATAAGAACTATTAAATATACTTTTTACCTGTAATGGTTCCAGACCTTTTTCTCCTTGCGGACCTTTAAAATTTCCTATTTTTATTCGAGCCATTTCTTACCTCCATTATTCATCTGGTGTAATATAATATATATTTCCTTCTCCATCCACCTCAAATGCCGGTGGTGTTGATTCATTTGCATAATAACACCATAGATTCCCCTCTTCATCTCCTGATAAATTAAAAAATCCATTTATAGGAACCGCCACTCCGCTTTCGCCACGCTCCCCTTTCTTTCCCTGCTCCCCTTTCTCACCTTTAATATTTCCTAACATTACCTTCAAATCGCCAACACCTCCTATGCGCACATACTCAGCGCCACAATTTGAAATGACGGGAGTATAAAACCTGTACATGTACCGCTCATATATCCGCTGTCTCCTGTTGCTATTATCGATATAAACATGGCCGAACTTATAAGCTCTATGATCAGAGTACATGGACACCATTTACCACCGATCTGGGCTGAACTTGATACTGTTGTCATAGCAGAACTCTGTGAGGTCTTTACATCTCCGGTAAAATTGGCACCTTCTAAGTTCGTTTTGCCGGTGATAGTAAGTAACTGCATCCTTGTGGAATGAAATCCGTTCCACTGGCTTTGAGTAACATTACAGCTTACTCCTACACAGTCAGAGTGCAACAGCGAACATGTTCCGTTCTGCAGCTGTGAATAAAATGATGTAGTTCCGAGTGAAAATCCACCTGAAACAGTATAATTTACTGCCTGATATCCATATGCGACATCAACTCCGCCACCCATTATCCATGATGTCAATGCAGCACTTAATTTACCATGTCCATCCTCATTTGGGTGCAATCCATCTGAACTGAAAAGTTCCGTATGATGCATTACAAATTCAAGATTCGGTATAAATGCGCATTTATTGGCACTGGCGGCATCTATATATGTATACAGTACTCTTCGCAGTTCATAATAACGGCTTGCACTGGTTGTCCAGCCTACCATGCCTATAGTAACTTTTGCGATTGGGAAATTTTCTGATACATAGTTACAGAATTCTTTGATTCCCTCACTTATTTCACTTACGCTCATATCATGATCGTTATACCCACCAAGTACAACAACATCTGTGACCTGTGACTTGTCCCCTGTAAACTCTTTTATCCTATTTAAAAATTTCCCATATGGACCACTTTTTGCAAATCCTTCACCGCCACGTGCAAGAATGCTCCCTCTTAATCCTGTTCGTGCTTTTGCACGGTCAACATATCCTGTCAACTTTTTTTTACTATTATCAGGATAATATCCATACATGTACGAATCCCCTATAAAGACAAAAAATCTATTACTTAAATATGCTTTATTCTTTTTTAATTTTCCTATTTCGTTTGCATTATCTATTATGTCATTTTTCTGGCTATTCGTTGTATCGGTTAATTCTTTAATATTTTTATTTGTTTTTTCTTCTGATTCCTTAAAGTTTGACATAGTAATTTCCATGTCACCTACATTTTCTTCCAGACTTTTTATTGTTTTATTTTTTTCGTATAAGTCTTCTTTGATTTGCTGTATTTTTCATCACTTGTTTCTACCCTACTTTTTAAATCTCTTACATTTTCATTCGTTTCATCTAATTCCCCCTGAAAATGTGATATTCCATTTTTCACTTCATTCCTCGCTTTTTCTAGAATTTTTAAAGACAATTTTTTTAACACTTCATTCAGCTTCACTTTTTTTTGCCTCCTCATCCTGTTCATTAATACCTTTCCAAAAAATTTCGAATTCTATCTCTCCCATGAACTCAGCTTCATCGTAATCTGCTATTTCACCTTTTTCACCCTTTAGATTTCTAAAATGAAAAACAATAGACTTTGCTGTATCAGGTCCATACATCTCCACCTCTACTTTTGGAGTTCCTACATTTGCATCAATTACTGCCATAATATCCCCAAAGCCAGCATCTTTTCCTGTATCTCCCTGTGGTCCTTTTATGTTTCCTATGAGAGCCCTTTTTACCATGATCACACATCCTTTACTTCATACGACAAATTTCCGTCTGCATCCAGTTCAAATTTAACGTTTTCCACATCTTCCGGATATAATGCATATAGATTTCCATTTGTGTCAACTTCAAAATTTATAAATCCATGTGTCGGTGTTGTCACTCCTCCTGGATCGCCTTTATCTCCCTTTTCCCCTTTAAAAAACCCATTTTTTATTTTTGATTCGATTGTATCTGCCAATTGCTTTGTTGCATTTTTTGATGTTTCTGCATTTTGTTCACTATTAAGAGCTTTCTCAGCTGCTGATAAAGCTTTCTGTGCCGCCAACTGTACTTTTCTTAACGTTGCTTCACTATTTCCCCAGCACTTCAATATCGCATCGTGTATACTGCCTCTTACCTCTTCACCATACCTTGCCTGTAATATTTTCTTTAATTCGGAGATTATATCCATTACTATCCCTCCTTCATTGCTTCCTCCGCACATTTTAATGTAAACTCTGATATTATTTTTTCTGCCGCAAGAATATCATCCCCTACTATAACTCTATTACATCTTGCATTAGAATTTATTACTTTTCCCGACTCATTTATAACATCATAGCTTACCGCTATTCTTTTCTGATTGCCGTCTGTTGCAATTGCATAAGATTTTACATTAATCAATTTCATAATCCTCTCTTTCTACATCATCTATTAATTCATTTATGTAACTAAGTACATCATAAATATTTTTGTCAACCGTTGATTTTTCTTCTACACTTTCATATTTTTCAAGCCGTAACGTATCATATTTTTTTTGGACTGCTTTTAATTCCCACCCTAATTTTAAATTGGGTGTTCCTTGAACAATAAAATATGCTGTGGTTCTCTTGGCAACCCAGCAATCTCCCTTACCATACTTTTGCAAATTTACTTGATATGTACATTCAAGATCTATTGTTTCTGCAAATATATCATCTATGTATACAATACAACTTCCCATCTCATCTATAATACACTCTCCAAAATCTCCAAATGTTGGCGATGGTGTCTCGTAACAATAAAGCAACCTATCATCATAATCTTTCGTTGATGCAATTCTACTCTTTGTACCCGTAGTTCCAATCCCTCGCATACTAATATATGAGCTATTTACACCATCACCAGTAAAAAATCTATTGTTATCTATCAGTGATTTTTGCCCTTTATCCTCATCATCTCCATACAATCTTATAAATCCAGACTCTGAATTTCCAACTATGATAGTTTGTTTTGCTGCAGCATTATATCCATATATATTAAACGAGTGCATCTCCCAACTGTTCTTTCCATTACTTATTGATAAAAGGCCTTTATCATTTTCTCCATCTAACCTTATAACCCCACCTTCTATGTAATTTCCTGTAAGTTTTATTCCATTAAGTATCCCAATTGTTATATAGTCCGCAACTATAGCACCATCCATTGTCATTGCTAATCCATATGTTCCGTTATATCCAGAACTTGAATACCCCAAGCCATTAATATTGAATCTCCATACTTTTTGAGCCTTATCAATGTCTGCATTATCCATTATCAATAGTTCTTTAGGATGCCCTTCATCGTCATTTATAAAATATATATTTCCCTTTGATGCCATTTTAATAAGATTACTTGCATTTTCTTTTGCGGCCTCGAGAACAGCTCTCATATCTGACTTATTATTTGGAAGCATTTCTTTTAATTCATTATTCGTCTTTTTTACTTGCTGTGTATATGTAAGTTTTATACTGCTGCCAAGTGTTATACTATTTTGCATTGGATCTAATATGTCTGTTTTCTTCTCTGTATTGTAAAACCAGGCATTCAGACCAAATGGTTTTGCCACAACATTAATATAGTCACCTATCTCAAAAGCTTCTATATTTATATTAAGATTTGACAAATCAATTGCTTTTATCTTTATCTCCATGTCTGCGTATTGATTTTCGGATAGCCACTGCTTTGCTTTTTTTAATAAGTTTTCTGGTTGTGTTACATCATCCCAATTTACGGTTTTTTTTATCCATCCAAAATTGTTTACAGCTTCCTGGTTATACACATAATCTTTTCCACCATTTACAGATGATATAGTCGTATATGCATCTAGTCCCTCTATATTGCCTTCATCTAATTTTGCTCCAAGTGGTAGAACTGCAGTTGCTATATCACCTGTAGTTATTGTATCTGTATAATCAAGTAGATTTTTTCCAAATTGAATCGTCTGATCGCATGTTTTCCCATAATCCTGTAGTCTTACCAAGTCAATATATCTAATACCATCTTCTTTGCGTATCCTTAAATATCCATCCAGTGGATCACATAGCTTATCTCGGATACAACTTAGTGTATCCTCATAGTTTGTATACCGGTATATTGAATCATTTTTATCTCTTACCGTTACTATACCTACTTTAAATTGCTTTTTTTCTTCAACTTGCGCATTATGTATATTAATTAACTTTCTAAAAAATTCTAATGGGGAACACGTCTGTCTACTTTGAGGTTGTATTGAATCAGCTAAAAATGATATCTCGCCTACTGCGTAAATTGTTCTATTGAGGGATATATCTTTTCCCTTTTCCCTAACTTCTCCGTAAAAGATTTCTTTGTTATCTTTAAGCACTTGTACCATGCTCTGTCTCTCTATAAAGGAATCCCATAACGGATTTGTTCTTGGAATAGTTAGATTAAGCTCGCTTGAACCGCCAACCTGCTCTGACAGTTCTGCTGATGATAATGTACATATTTCATCACCTGGATAATATATACACTTTCCATCTAAATATACTTCATACATTATAGGCTTCCTCCACGATAATATACTTTTCCTCTTCCTTGCCCATTGAAAGTAATACTTACTTCCTCTTCTCCAGCTACATGAATTTGTGGAAAACGATTTTCCCCCACTTTTAACGGATAGGTTTT
>OGNR01001318.1_pt1 | contig 10700 bp, 9 predicted proteins | sample 1573501 | NCBI WGS metagenome assembly OGNR01 (sample SAMEA2581918, study PRJEB24529) | metagenome | biome: Human gut stool | place: China | collected 2011 | reverse complement strand
AAAGATGATGCCCTTTTATCCATATTACAGAAATATATCGATACAGTCTGGAATAATAAAAAACTAAAGATCATTTTATGCGGTTCTTCACTCAGTTTCATGGAGCAGAAAGTGCTGAGTGAAAAAAGTCCATTGTTTGGAAGACGTGATTCGCAGATGAAACTGGAAGCGTTTAATTATCTGGATTCAGCAAAATTTGTTTCGGACTATTCGAATGAGGATAAAGCAATTTGTTATGGAATTACCGGAGGCGTTGCAAAGTATTTGTCAATGATCGATCCGGCAAAGAGCATGGATGAAAATATTATAAGACTTTTTTTTCAGACAGATGGATACTTATATGATGAGACAAGAAATTTACTGACACAGGAATTTGCAGATGTATCGGTTGTAAATAACATTGTCGAGCAGATTGCATCAGGCGGGAATACGCTTAATACGATTGCGGGAAAAATTGGAGAGAAAGAACAGACAGTATTATATTCACTGGACAAATTGATCAGTGTTGGCCTGATTGAAAAAAAGAAGTGCATTACAGATGAGAAGAATAAAAAGAAAACGCAGTATGTTCTAAAAGATTATATGTTTAAATTCTGGTATGAGTTCATTCCCAAGGCTACCAGCGTGATCGAGATGGGACAGGGAGAGATTTATTATAAAAAGGCCGTAAAACCGGTTTTACATTCTTTTATGGGTTCTGTGTTTGAAGAAATGTGCAGGTACTATACTTTGATGAAAGGCATCATGGGCGAATATGGCTGTTTTATTACATCAGTAGGCACCTGGTGGGGAGCGGAGAATGTAAGAGATAAGAATGGTGAGATAAGATCACAGTCTGCCGATATAGATGTTGTTGCATTATCCGAGACAGATAAAAAGGCGGTTGTTGGAGAGTGCAAGTTCAAGAATGAAAAGATTGACAAGGGGATTTATGAAACTTTGATCAGAAGAGGAAAACTGATCAATGCAAAATATGAGGTTACGAAGTATATTTTCTTTTCGTTGTCTGGATATACGGACTGGTTTGCGGAATTGGCGGATGAGGATGTTTTGCTGCTTACATTGGATTCACTTTATGAATGAGACACTATAATGATTGCTAGGAAATGCTAACATTTCACACTATCTCAAAGGAGCGCAATCATTATGAGTAAACGTGTTTGTAAAGAGGATCAGATTCAACTGATCATGGAATATCAGTTCGTAGAACATATAGATGATATATGGGATTGTATAGAAGTGAAGTGTGTTTCCGATACAATGGTATCGTGGGCTATACAGAGTTCAGACTTTGTTGAGGTATTGCACTCAGAACCTTTACGTCACAAGATTAAGGAAAAGTGTAAGAACTTAGATGAAAGATATAAGTAAGTTCGCATCTTTTTTTTCAAGAAGAAAAATGGTTGGTGCTAGAATATAACCCTTTTGGCAGGGGAGGAAGTGGAAGCAGTCATAGCAAGCATACGCAGTTATCTGGAGACAGTCAGGAAGAATGAGATGATCACACGGCAGTTTTTGCTGTCATTAAGGACGGATGTTACACAGATGGTGTATGTATGGCTGTCAGAGATGGGGATTTATGCCAATGCACTTTTTTCAGATAAAGAGAGTGAGAATTACATGCTTGGCGCTGTAAATGGATTTAACGAAATGATGGAGTATGTAGAAAATTTGATGCGGAAAGCGGTTGGATATAAATTATATATCACAAAAGAAGACTCTGTCGCAGATCAGATATGTACATATATTGACAGTCATTTCAGGGAAGAGATACACAGAGATGAACTGGCAGAATTAGTCTATTTGAATACAGACTATATGTCTCGGATGTTCAAAAAAGAAAAGGGAGTATCTATAAGCAATTATATATTGCAGAAAAGGGTAGACGAAGCAAAAAAACTTTTGTGTGGCAGCAGTATTCCAATCAATACGGTTTCATTACATATTGGATATAGTAATTTTTCCTATTTTACAAAAATGTTTAAGGAGAATACAGGATTGACACCACTGGAATATAGAAGGAAATTTGGAGAGGAAACACACGTATGACAGAACAGAAATTAACAGAACTTTTGAGAGACATGTCTCTGGAAGAAAAAGTAAATCAGATGAGTCAGGTGACAGGAGGATTTTTTAATGGTGAAATCGTTGTCACAGGTCCTATGGCAGATAAGGGATTTACAGAAGACAATGTAAATCTTGCAGGATCAGTCATCGGATCCATGGGCGCTGAAACCCTGAAAAGTATACAAAAAAACTATATGGAAAAGCATCCGCACCATATTCCATTGCTGTTTATGCTAGATGTCATAAATGGTTATAAGACGGTGTTTCCAATTCCGCTTGCGCAGGGAGCTTCCTTTGAACCGGAATTGTCAGAACAGTGTGCATCTGTGGCAGCAAAGGAGGCTTCGGTCAGCGGTCTTCATGTGACATTTGCACCTATGACAGATCTGGTAAGAGATGCAAGGTGGGGACGTGTCATGGAATCAACGGGAGAAGATCCTTACCTGAACAGTCTATTCTGTGCAGCAATGGTGCGTGGATTTCAGGGAAACAGCCTGAAAGATAACTATGCAATTGCAGCATGTGTCAAACATTTTGCAGGATATGGTGCACCGACAGCAGGGAGAGATTATAATACGGTAGAACTTTCAGAACATACATTCAGAGAGTTCTATCTGCCATCGTATCAGGCGGGAATAGATGCAGGTGCAGCTCTTGTTATGACATCTTTTAATACAGTTAACGGAATCCCGGCAACCGGAAATAAAAAGTTGATGCGGGACATTTTAAGAGAGCAGATGAAGTTCGATGGTGTACTTATATCAGACTGGGCAGCCATCGAGGAGACCATTTATCACGGATATTGTGCAGACAGAGAAGAAGCAGCAGTGCGTGCAGTGGAAGCAGGCGTAGATATTGACATGATGACAGGAATTTACAGTGAAAATCTGTGTCAGATGGTCAGGGATGGAAAAATAAGAGAAGAGCTTATAGATGAGGCATGTCTTCGTATTCTGCGGCTTAAAAATAATCTGGGACTCTTTGAGAATCCATATAAAGATGCAGATCAGAAAAAAGAACAGGAATATATTTTATGTGAGGAGCACCGGAAACTGGCTAGGGAAGCTGCAAAGAAATCTTTTGTTTTGTTGAAAAATGAGGAACATATCCTGCCTTTAGATCAACAGAAAAAGATCGCCTTTATTGGTCCGTATGTAGATAACAGAAACCTGTTTGGTGCCTGGTCATTTATCGCAGATGCAAAAGATGTTATGACGCTGCATGAGGCAGTACAGGAACAGTACGTTTCAGAAAACAGTACATTTTGCCAGGGATCACCAATGTTAGGGGCGGATGTATGTCTGGAAGGATTTGGAGAACAGCAGCAGCAATCTTATACGCAGGAGCAGGAGGATCATATGCTGCGTGAGGCAGTACAGGCAGCAAAAGAGGCAGATATTGTTGTACTTGCAATAGGAGAAGACCGTTTACAGTCGGGTGAAGCAACCAGTAACGCAAATATCAGAATCCCTGAGGTACAGGAAGCATTGCTTGATAGAATTGCGGAAGTCAATCAAAATATTGTAGTGGTTTTATTTTCAGGACGCCCGTTAGACATACGTGAAATAAACAAAAAGGCAAAGGCCATCCTTCAGGTGTGGCTGCCTGGAACAGAAGGAGCGAGGGCAATTGCGGACACTTTATTTGGAAAATATAATCCAAGCGGAAAACTGCCGATGAGTTTTCCATACTGTGTAGGACAGGTACCGGTATATTATAATGAATATTCAACAGGACGCCCACATGTAGAAGGAAAAGATAAAGACAGATTCCGCTCGAAATATCTGGATATTCCAAATGAGCCATTGTATCCATTTGGATACGGTCTGAGTTACACAACATTTGAGGTATCAGATATTCATTTGGATCGGACATGGATGGATACATCGGGACAGATCGAAGCGGAGGTAACTGTAAAAATACAGGAAACTGCACGGGAACAGAAACCCTGCAGCTTTATATCCATGATATTGCGGCTTCTGTAGTGCGTCCGGTCAGAGAATTGAAAGATTTTAAGAAGGTTACGCTTCGTCCGGGAGAGGAAAAGAAGGTAGTTTTTACCATAACAGAACAACAGCTTCTTTTTTTGACGGAGAATGGAATCTATGAGAGCGAAGCAGGAGAATTTGAAATATTTATCGGAAAAGATAGTTTGACAGATAATAAAGCTTCATTTGTATTGAAGAAATAAGGAAGAAGTGAAAAAAGGCTTCCAACCCCTCCGGGCTGGAAGCCTTACCTGTCCATTCTTATTTTGTCTTAGATTTCTTAGCGGCCTTTTCTTCATTCATGGATTTTTTCTCTTTCTGAAGTTCTTTGTTGGCGCTCTCAGCTTTTCTCTTTAACTTGGTTCTCCAGCTTACTTTGCCTTCCGGTTTCTCTAATGGACCGCGGACACCGGTAACTTTCGTGATATAAATACCACTTACTGTAGCTTTGACTTCTTTTTTCACAGGGATCATATCAAAACATGCATCATCAGCGATCAGAGTCATAACCTTTGGTCCGACCTTAGCCTTTACGATCGGAAGCTTGGAACGGCGCATAAGCTTTGGTGTCTGGTCAATGACTGCCTGTGGCAGACCGGACTGGTTCAGACGCATCCTCTTCTTATCAATAATCAACATGGTAACAGTCTGTGCAGTTGCAGCAAGCTGTGCATCCTGCTCGTCTTTTCTCTTCTGAGCTTTCTTTCCGAGGAAATATAAAGCAATTGTTGCAACAATAAGCACTGCTAAAATAACTAATAATACAATTGTTACTGGACTCACAACGAAAATCCTCCCTAATTTCAAATTCGTGTTTTATTGTAGCATTGATTTTTGGAAAAAGCAATGTGATTTTGGGGAAATACCTTTTATTTTAGGGAAAATTGTGATATGTTATAAAAGTTAGACGGCAGACTCCGTCTTTTGGATTTCCGGCAGAAAAGCCGGAAAAGGAAATGAGGAAAAGAAAGGTAAGATTAAATGAAAAAGAGAGTGTTAGCACTTTTATTGTGTGTATCCACAGCAATCAGCATGACAGGATGCGGCAGCAAAGGTGAATCAGTTGAGGCAACGGAAGCAGTAGAGAACACCGAAAGCACAGAAGAGGTGCCGGCAGTTCCGCTTGCACAATATGATCTGAAGGGATCGGATTATGTGACATTGTGTGACTACAGTGCAATTCCGGTTACGATTTCAGGAGATTATGACGTCACAGATCAGGATGTGCTTGATTATGTGGAAAAGATTTTTACACAGGGCGGACCTTTTTATACGGCTGATCCGGACAAGACAACAGTGGAAGAGGGCGACATTGTAAACGTAGACTATGTCGGAAAATTAGACGGTGAGGCGTTTGACGGCGGAACAGCAGAGGATCAGAATATTGATGTGTCCAACAATTCTTCCGCAAGCGGTTCCGGTTTCATTGATGGATTTACAGACGGGCTGATCGGTGCATCAGTAGGCGATGTGATCGATTCTAATGTGACGTTCCCGGATGAGTACCCGAATAACCCGGATCTTGCCGGAAAAGAAGTTGTATTTACGTTTACGGTCAATTCTATCCAGAAGGAAGTGACCATGGATACGATGGATGATGAATTCGCATTGGAACAGTTTGGCGTGGATTCCGTGGATGGAGTGTACAAGCAGGTACGCCAGTATCTGGAGTCCAGCGCAGAGAGCACTCATAAAAATGATATTTACTCCGCTTTGGAGGATTATCTGTTAGAAAATTGTACCGTTGATATGCCGGCAGATTACAGATCTGATGTGATCGAAGCGATCCGTGCCAATTTCATTGACCGTTATTGCTCCGGGGATGAGAGCCAGATGGAAACGGTACTCAGCTCTTACGGCTATACAGAAGAGAGCATCGAGCAGGAATGGTCTGACAGTGTGGAGAGCAGTATCAAGTTAGAACTGATCGTAAAAGCCATTGCAGAAAAAGAAGATATCCAGATTGACGATACGGAGTTTGAAGATTATGTAAGCACGATCGTAAGCAGCGGCGGTTTCGGTGATGCTGATACGTTATATAGTAACTATGGTTATGGCGATTCTGTTTACGGAAAGAATCAGATCCGTGTGATTTATCTTGCAGGATTAGTTTTAGATAAATTGGCAGAGACAGCAGAGGTTACGGAGAACGCAGTAGAAGAAACGACAGAGTCTGTGGAAAGTACAGAATCCGCAGACAGCACAGAAGAATAAGAAAACGATACCGAAACAGAGGTATGAGATCATAAAAGAGTCGACAGACGTTGATGAGAGAAAGGGAGAGTAGAAAAATGGAATTAGTAAATGTAAGAGATTTATTCCGCAGACAGGATGAGTATGTGGATCAGACCATCGCGATCGGTGGCTGGGTGAGAAACATCCGTAACTCCAAAAACTTCGGATTTATCGTGGTAAACGATGGAACTTTTTTTGAGCCGGTCCAGGTTGTTTATTCCGATGTTCTGGAAAATTTTGAAGAGGTAGAAAAATTAAATGTCGGAGCAGCGATTATCGTTACCGGTAAATTAGTTGCAACTCCGGGCACAAAACAGCCATTTGAGATTCAGGCTGAAAAAGTGGAAGTAGAAGGTCCTTCTACACCGGATTATCCATTGCAGAAGAAAAAACACAGCTTTGAGTACCTGAGAACCATCTCTCATTTAAGACCGAGAACTAATACTTTTGAGGCTGTATTCCGCGTGCGTTCCCTCTGCGCTTATGCAATCCATAAATTTTTCCAGGAGAGGGATTTCGTGTACGTGCATACACCACTGATCACCGGAAGTGACTGTGAGGGTGCCGGCGAGATGTTCCAGGTAACCACACTTGACATGAACAATCTTCCAATGACAGAGGATGGAAAAGTAGATTACAGCAAAGACTTCTTTAATAAACCGACTAATCTTACTGTAAGCGGACAGCTGAACGGTGAGACTTATGCGATGGCATTTAAGAACATCTATACCTTTGGACCTACTTTCCGTGCAGAAAACTCCAACACGACAAGACACGCAGCAGAGTTCTGGATGATCGAGCCGGAGATTGCATTTGCAGATTTAGAGGATGACATGATCTTAGCTGAGAGCATGTTAAAATATGTCATCAACTATGTGTTAGAGAATGCGCCGGAAGAGATGGCATTCTTCAACAGCTTTATCGATAAAGGTCTGTTAGAGAGATTACAGCATGTTGCAAATTCTGATTTTGCCCGCGTAACTTACACAGAAGCAGTAGAAATCTTAGAGAAAAACAACGATAAATTCGATTACAAAGTTTCATGGGGTTGTGACCTTCAGACTGAGCATGAGCGTTATCTGACCGAGCAGGTATTCAAACGCCCAGTATTCGTAACAGACTATCCGAAGGAGATCAAGGCATTCTACATGAAACTGAATTCGGACGGAAAAACAGTTGCAGCAGTTGACTGTCTCGTACCTGGTATTGGTGAGATCATCGGAGGAAGCCAGAGAGAGGATGATTACGAAAAATTACTTGCAAGAATCAATGAACTTGGACTGAAAGAGGAAGATTACAGCTTCTATCTTGACCTCCGTAAATACGGTTCTGCAAGACATGCAGGATTCGGACTTGGATTTGAGCGCTGCGTAATGTACCTGACAGGTATGTCCAATATCCGTGACGTTATCCCGTTCCCAAGAACGGTAAATAACTGCGAATTATAAAATTGTATTTCATATCGTAGGTGATTGCGAAAACAATTGAGTTTCGCAAACGCCTATCGATATTTAGATGACAAGGAGAAGGATTGTATGAGATATGTTTTGGAAAATGACACATTGCGCGTGGAGATCGATTCTTTTGGGGCAGAACTAAAATCCGTAAAGAGAAAATCCGACGATAAAGAGTACATGTGGTATGCGGACAAAAAATATTGGGGAAGAACCTCCCCTGTGTTGTTTCCGTTTGTGGGGAACTGCAGAAATAAAGAATACCGCTATGACGGAAAAACGTATGCAATAGGACAGCACGGCTTTGCAAGGGATATGGAACATACCATGGAATCTCAGACAGAGGATACCATCTGGTTTTCCTTACATTCCAATGAAGAAACCATGAAAAAATATCCATTTGCATTTGTATTGAAAATTGGATACAAACTGGCAGGCAATGAATTAAAAGTCATGTGGAAAGTGGAAAATCCGGATACAAAGACCTTATATTTTTCCATTGGAGCACATCCGGCTTTCTTATGCCCATTTAACGGCGAAGAAAATAAGCTTGGATATGGTCTGCAATTTGCAGGACTAAAGGAAGTGCATCATCATGGAAATACACCGGATACCGGACTGGCAGTAATGAGTGAAGATATTGTAATCCCGCTGGAGGATGAGAAAGTATACTTTACACCGGGATTTTTTGACCGCTGCACTTATATGGTGGAAGGAAAACAGACCGGAGAAGTTTCATTGGTCACACCGGATGGAAAGCCTTATGTGACTATGGATTTTGATGCACCTTTATTTGCAATCTGGTCACCGGAAGGGAAAGACGCACCGTTTGTCTGCATTGAACCGTGGTATGGAAGATGTGATGCGGATGATTTTGAGGGCACATTAGAGGAACGGGCATACGAGAACGCAGTGGAGCCGGAGCAGGTATTTGAGGCTTCTTACAGCATCCATTACCTGTAAAAACTGCGTGCCAAAACGACATCCGCATAAAGCGCAGATTAAAAATTGCGCGAATAAGCAGCCGGATTGTTTCATATATATAGACAGAAGTGAAAGTCTGGCGGTGGCGGATTGGGAACAGGATTGAGATTAAGGGCGAGAGATGCAAAGGAAAACCCGGCAAAAGTGCTGGCAATGGTTCTTTTTATCATGTTTATCATAAGTGCGTTATTGTTATTGCTTCTGGCATTGCTTTTATACCGGCTGGAGCTCTCGGAGGCAGTTGTCAAAGTGGCAGTGATCGTTATTTATATCATAACGGGGCTGACTGGAGGCATTCTGATGGGAAAAAAGATCAGGGATAAAAAGTTCCTCTGGGGATTTGTGGCAGGAACGGTTTATTTTGGAATTTTGTTTGCCGTCTCACTGATCATAAAGGGGGGAGCAGGCATTGAACCGGTGAAAATGATCACAACCTGGGTGCTCTGTGCGTGTGCGGGAACTGCCGGCGGCATGATCAGTTAAAAAAATGCTTTTCTTATGAAAAACTATGTGTTATACTATAAGACAGCGAAAAAGATTTTTAAAGGAGAAATAATCATGAAACACGTTAAAACATTAAATACTAGAAAATTACAGAACACAGTAAAAAAAGGTGGATGCGGCGAATGTCAGACATCCTGCCAGTCTGCTTGTAAGACATCCTGCACAGTAGGAAACCAGACTTGCGAGAACAAATAAGTTTTAACTCAAAAGTGAATAATGACACTCACAAACGACCGTTCGCGCAGCGTGCGGTCATTTGTACGTTATAGATATGTGTAATGATTGCACATATTATGAGGAAAAGATGATAGAAAGTGAGGAAATATTATAGTGGTTCATCAGTATAAGAACAACGGCTATGATATTGTTCTGGATGTAAACAGCGGTGCAATCCACGTAGTTGACGATGTGACATATGATGTCATTGAGATGTATGCTGCACGTGAGAACGCAGCAGATACCTCTGCGGAAGAGATTGTAACTGCATTATCCGGCAAATATGGAAAAGAAGAAGTAGAAGAAGCGATTGACGAAGTTCAGACATTGATCAAAAATGAGGAACTTTTCACAAAGGACACCTATGAAAACTATATGATGGATTTCAAAAAGCGTCCGACCGTTGTAAAAGCCCTTTGTTTACATATCGCACATGACTGCAATCTTGCCTGTCGTTACTGCTTTGCAGAAGAGGGCGAGTATCATGGAAGAAGGGCATTGATGTCCTTTGAGACCGGTAAAAAAGCATTGGATTTCCTGATCGCAAATTCCGGTAACAGAAGAAACTTAGAGGTGGACTTCTTTGGTGGAGAACCTCTTATGAACTGGCAGGTTGTAAAAGACCTCGTAGCCTACGGAAGAGAGCAGGAGAAGATCCACAACAAGAACTTCCGTTTTACACTTACTACAAACGGCGTTTTATTAAATGATGAGATCATGGAATTTGCCAACAAAGAAATGGGCAATGTGGTTTTAAGCATTGACGGAAGAAAAGAAGTCCATGATCATATGAGACCATTCCGCAAGGGAGCAGGAAGCTATGACCTGATCGTGCCGAAGTTCCAGAAATTTGCAGAGAGCCGCAATCAGGACAAGTATTATGTGAGAGGCACTTTCACACACAATAACCTTGATTTCTCCAATGATGTGCTGCATCTGGCAGATCTTGGATTCAAACAGATCTCAGTAGAGCCTGTAGTGGCACAGCCGACCGAGGATTATGCAATCCGTGAGGAAGACCTTCCACAGCTTTATGAGGAATATGACAAGCTGGCTGCTGAGATGGTAAAGAGACATAAAAATGGAAATGATTTCAATTTCTTCCATTTTATGATAGATCTGGAGGGTGGACCGTGCGTGGCAAAACGTCTTTCCGGCTGTGGTTCAGGAACAGAGTATCTGGCAGTGCAACCTTCGGGTGCCCTTTATCATTGTCATCAGTTCGTTGGAAATGAGGATTTACTGCTTGGAA
>OGNR01001314.1_pt1 | contig 10730 bp, 10 predicted proteins | sample 1573501 | NCBI WGS metagenome assembly OGNR01 (sample SAMEA2581918, study PRJEB24529) | metagenome | biome: Human gut stool | place: China | collected 2011 | reverse complement strand
CAGGAAATCTTATAAAGCATCCTTGCTTTGATGAGATGAGAGCGACAGGAGAAGGCTACAGAGTAGTAGGAAGTCTTGATAACACAGACAGAATAATGAGAGATACATTCTGGGTAGGAGTATATCCTGGAATGACAGATGAGATGATAGATTATATGGCTAAGACTATAAAGGAAGCTGTTAATCAGTAATCACGGACGAATTATTAATGATAATATATTATAGTCCGGGTGCCTGACAGTAACCGGACTATAATAAGAATAGGAAAAGTATATAGATATGGGTAAAAAGATATACGCATTTATAGAAAGAATATATATGTTCTTTGTTGAATTACTATTCAGACTCGTAAAAAAGGAGCTGACAGATAAAACAAGACAGACATTTAAGGAGTTTCTTCAGTTTGGGCTTGTAGGTGTATCCAATACAATAGTATCATATCTTTTATATGTAGTATCATTATTTATGCTTTCAAAGACAGGCATAAAGATTGATTATATAATTGCAAATGTTATTTCATGGTTATTGAGCGTATTATGGTCATTTTACTGGAATAATAAGTTCGTATTCAAGAAGGAAGACGGCGAAAAGAGAAATATATGGGCAGCACTGTTTAAGACATATGTATCATACGGCTTTACAGGTCTGATACTTAACAACATATTACTTGTATTATGGATATCAGTACTTCATATGAATAAGATGATTGCGCCTATTATTAATCTTATAATCAATATACCTATTAACTTCTTCCTTAACAAGATATGGGCATTTGGCAAGAAATAATTATATAATCTTTTTTGTGGCTTTTTAATAAGCTGGAAACGGGAAAGATTATATAATTAGAGAAGGGGTATAATAATTATGAAAAGAGCTGTAATAACAGGACCAACAGGTTCTATAGGTATCGCACTGATTAATGAACTTGTGGCTAATGGAATAGAGGTCTTAGCAGTTGTAAGACCGGGTTCTAGGAGAGCTGACAGAATAAAAGAGAGTTCTTTGGTTAAGCGTGTAAGCTGTGACCTTTCAGAACTTGAAAAGCTTCCTGAGCTGATACCGGAGGGGGTAGATGTATTCTACCACTTTGGCTGGGATGGCACATTTGGCGACAGCCGTAACAATATGCACGGACAAAATCTTAATGTTAAGTATGCCCTTGATGCTGTAGAGGCTGCAGCAAAGTTAGGCTGTGATACATTTGTTGGCGCCGGCTCACAGGCTGAGTATGGAAGATTTGAGGGCGCTCTTAACGGAAGTGTTCCTGCATTTCCAGAGAATGGTTATGGAATAGCAAAGTTATGTGCAGGCCAGATGACACGTATATTGTGCCACCAGAAGGGCATGCGTCATATATGGACAAGAATTCTCAGTATATATGGCCCTTACGATGGCGATAAGACTATGGTTATGAGCACTATAGCAAAGCTTCTTAAAGGCGAGTCACCATCGTGTACAAAGGGTGAACAGATGTGGGACTTTCTTTACTCTAAGGATGCAGCACTTGCTATGAGGCTTCTTGGAGAAAAGGGTGTTGACGGTAAGGTGTACTGTATAGGAGGCGGACAGGCAAGACCATTAAAGGAATATATAGAGATTATGGGACAGGCTATCGACAGTACTATAAGTATTGGTTTTGGTGATATTCCTTACAGTCCTAATCAGGTTATGTACTTGTGTGCTGACATAACAGACCTTAAGGAAGATACAGGCTTTGAGCCACAGTATACATTTGAAAAGGGTATCCTTGAAACAATCGAATGGTGTAAGGAAAACAATAAATAGTATTCAGAAGATAAACAGACTGCTGGTTAGTTATTAGCTGGTGGTCTGTTTTTATATACAAAAGTTATAGTATTAAATGTAAATATAGTATATAATATTTGTAAATAAAAAGTTATACATAAAGAATATAGGGAGGAGAATTGTGTATGTTAAAAGACTGGAACAGGCTGGAGGTACCAGCAGGGGAAGAAGTAGAAAACAGACTTAAGGCGGTAAGGGAAATGCTGTTAAAGCAGCAGGTTATGATGAAGGAAAAAAAGCTGCCTGTTATAGTGCTCTTTGAAGGCTGGGGCGCCGCTGGAAAGGGAAGTGTATTAGGAAAGGTAATCAAGAACATTGACCCAAGGTTTTTTAAGGTTGCAGTTATGGATGAGCCAACAGAGGAAGAGAAAAGAAAGCCATTTCTTTACAGGCATTTTGTAAAAATTCCAGAAGCAGGAAAGTTTGTTTTTATGGACAGCGGCTGGATGTCAGAGGTTACAAAGCAGAAGCTTAGTGGCGAGTTATCAGACGAGGATTATAAGAAGAGAATAGAGAGCATTAAGAGATTTGAAAGACAGCTCACGGATAACGGCTATCTGTTACTTAAGTTTTTCTTTAACATCGATAAGAAGGAACAGAAAAAACGTCTTAATAAGCTTAAGGAGGATAAAAACACAAAGTGGCGTGTAAGTGCATATGATAAGTGGCAGAATAAGCATTATGACGAGTGCTTTGAGGTGTATGACCAGTATCTGTGTGATACAGACCATTCAAGTGCGCCTTGGTATATAGTGGATGCAAAGGATAAAAAGTGGGCGCAGTTACAGGTGCTTGAAACAATAGTACAGGGAATAGACACAGCATTTGCCAATATCGCATTATCAGTGCCATTATTACAGAATGCATTTCCACTTAAGCCTATTCCTAAGCTTTCAGAGGTGAGTCTTGATAAAGAGCTTTCAGATGAGGAGTATGAGAGACTGCTTGATATGTACCAGAAAAGATTGGGTGAGCTTCACAATGAGCTGTACAGGAAGAAGGTGCCTGTTATTATAGCTTATGAGGGCTGGGATGCAGCCGGAAAGGGCGGTAATATAAGAAGAATAGCTGAGGCTCTTGACCCAAGAGGATATGAAGTACATCCTATAGCAAGCCCTGAGCCACATGAGAAGGCAAGACATTATCTGTGGAGATTTTGGAACAGACTTCCTAAGACCGGACATATAGCTATATTTGACAGAACATGGTACGGAAGAGTTATGGTTGAAAGACTTGAAGGCTTCTGCAGCACGAATGACTGGCAGAGAGCGTATGTTGAGATTAATGAATTCGAGAGGGAGCTTGCAGACTGGGGCGCAATTATTGTAAAGTTCTGGGTTCAGATAGATAAGGATACGCAGCTTGAAAGATTTAAGGACAGGGAGAATACTCCTGGGAAGCGTTGGAAGATAACAGAAGAAGACTGGCGTAACAGGGAAAAGTGGGACAGCTACGAGGTTGCAGTTAATGAAATGCTTCAGAAGACTAACACAGCTTATGCGCCTTGGCATATATTAGAGTCCAACGATAAGAAGTATGCCAGAATAAAGGCATTAAAGACTGTTATTGAGGTTATTGAGGACAAGCTTGAAAAATAACTTGCGCTTATTGCAGGTGCTACAGCAATATATGTTAATGATTATTATCATGCAGATGATAATACAATATCACTGTATAACTCAGTGCTTGATAATCTTTCAGATAATGATGGTGTTTCAAAGGTGCTGACAAAAGAACTTAAATGCGGAGATATAGCATATATTTCTGAAGATATGTCATATATGGAGGGTGTCATGCTTATTATGGAATGTATGGACAGCAGAAGGGGATGGTACAGCGACTATAACCAATACATTACAGATAGATAAAACCGCAGATTATATATACAGGCTTATAAGTGAGTAACTCAAGAAAAGTATATGCAATATAAACCAAAGAACAAAAAAGTGAAAAAATTACAATTTTGTTGAAAAATTTTTGAAGTTATTGTTGACACAGGCTATATTATGTGTTAATTTATCAGTGTCAAATAAATAGAACGAATTAATCAAAGGCAAAGGAGCCGTTACAATCTGTTGGTTGTGCGCCCTTTGCCTTTTTTATTTTCGTCATTATAAGCTGCATAAAAGGTTGCAGAAAATATTTTTGGATACGCACAGGAGGGTGTGCGCAGAAAGGAGTCAGTTATGAAGTTACAGGACACAGGTTTAACAGCACAGGACATTAAGGATAAAGTAAATAAGTATATGATTGAAACATATGAGCGTTTTGACTTTCTTGCGGAAACAGCCAAAGATATGTATCTCTATGATGAAAATAAGACACCATACCTTGACTTTTATGCAGGTATTGCCGTTAACAATGCAGGAAGCTGTAATGAAAAGGTTGTAGCTGCTGTAAAAGATCAGGTTTCAGATATAATGCATACATTTAATTATCCATATACAATCCCACAGGCATTACTTGCTGAAAAGGTATGTACAACAATAGGAATGGATAAGATATTCTATCAGAATTCAGGAACAGAAGCTAATGAAGCGATGATTAAGATGGCACGTAAGTATGGCATTGAAAAGTATGGTCCTAACAGATACCATATTGTAACAGCAAAGGATGGTTTCCATGGAAGAACATTTGGTGCTATGTCAGCAACAGGTCAGCCGGGTAATGCTTGTCAGGTTGGTTTTGGTCCTATGACATATGGTTTCTCATATGCACCATACAATGACCTTAAAGCTTTTGAGGATGCATGCACAGAGAATACAATCGCTATTATGATTGAACCGGTACAGGGCGAAGGCGGTGTTCATCCAGCTACTAAAGAGTTTATGACAGGATTAAGAAAGTTCTGCGATGAACATGATATGCTTCTTCTTATTGATGAGGTTCAGACAGGATGGTGCAGAACAGGTGCTGTAATGTCTTATATGAATTATGGAATTAAGCCTGATATCGTATCTATGGCAAAGGGTCTTGGCGGTGGAATGCCAATCGGTGCTATATGTGCTACTAAAGAGGTTGCAAAGGCATTTACTCCGGGCTCACACGGAACAACCTTCGGTGGTCATCCAGTATCATGTGCAGCAGCACTTGCAGAGGTTAATGAACTTCTTGACAGGGATTTAGCTGGAAATGCAAAGAAGATGGGAGATTACTTCAGTGCAAAGTTAGAAACACTTCCACATGTTAAGGAAGTAAGACATCAGGGACTTTTAGTCGGTGTTGAATTCGATGATACTATAAGCGGTGTCGATGTAAAGCATGGCTGCTTCGACAGACATATGTTAATAACAGCAATAGGAGCACACATAATCCGTATGGTACCACCACTTATCGTATCAGAAGAAGAATGTGACAAGGCTTATGAGATTATTAAGGAAACAGTTGAAAGTCTTAGCAAGTAAATAAAAGGAGCGATGCAGATGAAACATTTTGTTGTAACAGTTGGATGTGAGTATGCCAGCGGTGGAATTGAAATCGGCAAGATGATAGCAAAGTCTTTAGGCGTTGAATATTATGACAGGGACTTAATAGATAAGGTTGTTGAGCAGATAGGAGTTGACAGGGAGTTAGTAGAAAAAGCGGATTCAGGAGAAAATGTCAAGTATGAATTCGATACTAACTTTGGCCCAAGATATGCCAATCTTACAAACAGGGTAATATATGAACAGTTTGAGGTTATCAATAAGTTCGCCGAAAAGTCTTCTTGTGTTATCATCGGACGTTGTAGTAATTACATATTAAAAGACAGAAAAGATTGTCTTAATGTATTTATATATGCACCATTTGAAAAAAGAGTTGAGTATGTTATGGAGAAAAAGGGCGTAAGTTATGATGAAGCAGCAGAGCTTGTGAAGTATAACGACAGAATGTTAAGCTCAAGATATAACTATATGACTAATGGTGATATGAGAGATTGCAGCATGAGAGATATGATGATTGACTCAAGTGTGCTGGGTCTTGAGAAAACTGCAAAGTACATATTGCAGATGATAGACTTAAGATTTGAAAACTAAGTTATTAATAAAATATTGTTTACATCGCGAATATATTCAACTGGCAAAGGTGCTGGTAATCCAGAGGCGTAATGCCTATGGATTGCTGGCATTTTTTTAATTCAGGCGGATGCTGCAGAGACTTATGCTTTTATAAGCATCTGACCTGATAAAAAGAGTTATGGCGGATAGATGTAAATGGCGGTGCAGGATTAAATATATGTTATATGAAAATGTTAGATGAAAGGACTGATAATATGGCTGGAAAAAAATCGGAATTTGATAAAGTATTCAGTGCATGGGATATACTTGTAATTGCATTCGGAGCCATGATTGGCTGGGGCTGGGTTGTATCAACCGGTGACTGGATAGAAAGAGGCGGTGTAGCTGGTGCCGCTATAGGTTTTGCCATCGGTGGTGTGATGGTATTTTTCGTAGGACTTACATACGCTGAGCTTACCGCAGCGATGCCACAGTGCGGAGGCGAACACGTATTTAGTTATAAAGCAATGGGACCAATAGGTTCTTATATATGTACATGGGCAATTATATTAGGATATGTCAGTGTTGTATGTTTTGAGGCATGTGCGCTTCCTACTATTATTACATATATATATCCAAAGTTCTTACAGGGTTATCTGTATACAGTAGCAGGTTTTGATATATATGCATCATGGCTTGCAGTTGCCATACTTGTAGCTATATTTATTACATATATCAATATCAAAGGTGCTAAGACAGCAGCGGTGTTACAGACAGTGCTTACAGTTATCATAGGTGGTGTCGGAATACTCTTAGTTGTCGCTTCTGCCATAACAGGTGATGCATCTAACTTTGATGGACAGATGTTTGTTGGCGGTACAACAGGTGAAGTATTTAAGACTATATTAAAGGTTGCTGTTACAACACCATTCTTCTTTATAGGTTTTGATGTTATACCACAGGCAGCAGAGGAGATAAATGTTCCTCTTAAAAAGATAGGCAAGATAATGATACTTTCTATCGTTCTTGCAGTTGCTTTCTATGGACTTATAATATTTGGTGTTGGTTATGTAATGAGCGCACCAGAGATTGCAGCATCTATGGAGGGTTCAGGACTTGTAACAGCTGATGCCATGGCTAAAGCATTTAACAGCAGTATTATGTCAAAGGTGCTTATCGTTGGTGGTATGTGTGGTATCATAACAAGTTGGAATTCATTTCTTATAGGTGGAAGCCGTGCTATGTATTCAATGGCTGAGTCATATATGATACCAAGAACATTTGCAAAGCTTCATCCTAAACACAAGACACCTGTAAATGCATTATATCTTATAGGTGCATTATCAGCACTTGCACCACTTGCAGGACGTAAGATGCTTGTATGGATAGTTGATGCAGGTAACTTCGGATGCTGTCTTGCATACTGTATGGTTTCACTTTCTTTCATAATATTAAGAAAGACACAGCCTGATATGAAAAGACCTTACAAAGTTAAACATTATCTTCCAGTAGGTATTATGGCAGTTCTTATGTCAGGTGCAATGGTTACCATGTATATAATACCGGGTTCAGGAAGTACACTTGCATGGCAGGAATGGGCTATGGCAGGCGGCTGGGCACTGCTTGGCGGTATATTCTTTGTTATATGTAAGATTAAGTATAAGGAAAAATTTGCATCACATGTTGATGTTATCATAGATGATGAGATAGTTGAGGAAGAGGTTGCAAAGGACAGAGAAGAAGAGGTAAAGGCAGCTATCAGCCTTGTTATGTCTGAAGAGGATGATGACAGATTTGATGCACCTATGGCTTTTAACTACTTCCTTCCAGTCAATATAGTATTCGGTTCAGGAAAGGTAAGAAAGGTTGGAGAGCTTACAAGGCCTTATGGTAAGAAAGCGCTTATCGTTACAGGACGAAGCAGTGCAAAGAAATCAGGATTATATGATAAAGTCAATGACAGTCTTAAGGCTGCCGGCATAGAAACAGCACTTTTTGATAAAGTACAGCAGAACCCTCTTACAACAACAGCAGCAGAAGGTGCAGCGTATGCAAAGGAAAATGGCTGCGATGTAGTTGTTGCAATAGGCGGCGGAAGTATAATGGATTGTGCAAAGGCTATAGCGTTCCTTGCACTTAATGAAGGTGATGTGAGTGATTATATATTTGGAAAGAAAGCCAGTGATAAGGCACTTCCTCTGATACTTATACCTACAACATGCGGTACAGGTTCAGAAGGCAATGGCTTTGCAGTTCTTACTAATCCTGAAAATGGTGATAAGAAGTCACTCAGATGTAATGCAATCGTTGCAAAGGTGTCAATCGTAGACCCAGAGTGTATGATGACGATGCCAAAGCATGTACTTGCCTCAGTTGGTTTTGATGCACTGTGTCACTGTATGGAGGCTTATACTTCAAGGATAGCACAGCCATTTACAGATGCATTAAGCTTATATGCTATTGAACTTATAGCAGAAAATCTTGTTGATGTATATAAGGGCAGAAGCAACAAGGCAGGCTGGGAGAAGATAACGCTTGCAAGTACTATAGGTGGAATGGTTATTAATACAGCAGGTGTAACACTTGCACATGGTATGGAACATCCGGCAAGCGGTCTTAAGGATATAGTTCATGGCAAGGGACTTGCAGCACTTACTCCGGCAGTTATAGAGGCTTCCTATATAGGCAACCACTTCAAGTTTGCAAAGCTTGCAAGAATATTTGGTGGATTAACAGCAGAAGACCTTGCACCTAAAATCAGGACACTGCTTAAGAATCTTGACCTTAGCTGTACACTTACAGACCTTGGAATAGAAGAAAAAGATATTCCTTGGATGGCTGAAAACTGTATGAAGGTATCAGCAGCAAGCATAGCCAATAATCCGGTTGTATTCTCACAGGAGGAGATTGCAGCAATATATAAGAAAGCGATGTAATGCGTGTTGATGTGATTATAAAAGGATGTCTGATGCCAATATTATAAAATATCTTATGTTAATGTTGAAAGATATATAATAGGTGGTTTCATAAAATATAAGTACTTTGGTATTATCATGCATATGGGATAATATCAGGGTACTTTATTTTAAAGTTGCCTGATTATAGATTGTAAGATAAAATGATAATATCAGAGTCAAAAGGTCTGAACCCACATGAGCTTGCTCATAGTTGGGTAAATGACCTTGTGCCCGCTCTAATATGAGCATAAAAGTGGGATGATAGCCCCACGATATGCTGATATTGGGTAGTATTGTCAGATGTTAATGTCTGTCACTGGTCAATTTTAAATTTATATAAAATACGCAAAGAATATAAGCGGAATTCAAGCAGAAATGAGGATTATTATGAATCAATATACAATAAGACATGCAGTTGATAGTGATAAAGAAAGAATATATGATATATACGCATTTGCAAGAAAATTCATGGCAGAGAATGGTAATCCTAACCAGTGGAAAAATAACAATCCATCAAGAGAAATCATAGATAATGATATAGCTGCTGGCAATCTTTATGTCATAGAGGAAGCAGATAAAGAACAGCAGACAGAGGGAACAAATAATAAAAACAGCAGAGTTCATGGAGTATTTTTCTTTAAGATGGGAGAGGATGCTACTTATAATGTTATAGAGGATGGAAGCTGGCTATCAGGAGATACATATGGAACTATCCACAGAGTTGCAGGCGATGGACAGGTACATGGTGTACTTACCATGGCGGTGCAATTCTGTGAACAGAAGATAAAGCATCTTAGAATAGATACCCACAATGATAATAAAATAATGCAGCACGTCATAGAAAAGAATGGTTTTAAGAGGTGCGGAATTATTCATGTAAAAGACGGCTCTGAAAGAATAGCCTATGAAAAATTAGGTTAATTATCAGAAGCTTCTATTCTTAGCATAGTTAATAAACTTTTCAGTACTGTCGGTTGTGTAACTGCCTTTCTTCCAGATAAGTCCTATATCCTGAGTGATGGCAGGGCTTATAGGAAGACCAGTTACACCGGGCAGGTTGCGAAGCAGTGAGGCATAAAGAAAAGCCCCGCCCAGGTTGTTGCATACAAAGTTTCTTATAGTAAATAGCTGGCTTGCGTGCAGTATTGTGTTAGGGTTAGTGTTTATGCGCTTAAAAGCAGCATCAAGTGTTTCATTCTGTACGGAGTCAGTGTTATACATAATAACAGGTTCATCCTTAATCATATCTATAGTGACCTCACGGCACTTCGCAAGCGGATGTTCTTTTGATACACAGAATACAAGCTTGTCAGTCATCAGCTTGTAAGAGTTAAGCTTATCTATTTCATAAAAATGCATATTTACAAGTGCAAGGTCAAGCTTTCCTTCCATAACCATATTGGCGGCACGTATAGAGCCGTATTCAAACAATTCAAATGGAATATCAGGATATTCCTTCTTAAATTCAATCATCATATCCGGAAAAAATATAGTACTAAGAAGAGGTGGTATGCCTATTCTTAAAGTCGGGATATCTTTACCAAGGTCATGAAACTGTTCCATAGTATTGTTGTATTAGGCTAAGAGCTTCTGTGCTTTCTGGTAAAATACCTCACCCTCCTTAGTAAGCGAAAGGTGGTTTTTCGTTCTTGTAAAAAGGCTTATGGAGAATTCCTTTTCAAGCTCCTTAATAGCAGTAGATATAGCAGGCTGTGTTACATATAATTCGGCAGCAGCCTGAGTTATACTGTGCAGTCTTGTGGCGGCACAGAAGTATTCTAATTGTACAATCTTCATAATATTCCCCCTTTATATTCTAGTATTTTATAGATAATGTCAGAGATAAAAGTTAAATTCATAATAGTTTTATGTGAATTTCCTGACTTTTTTAGAAATATACATTATTTGTATACATAGTGCAATTGTTAAAAATTAACAACCTGTATTATTGTTTTGTTAAAATTATATCATACTTTTGTGGAAAATGTCT
>OGNR01001313.1_pt1 | contig 10735 bp, 8 predicted proteins | sample 1573501 | NCBI WGS metagenome assembly OGNR01 (sample SAMEA2581918, study PRJEB24529) | metagenome | biome: Human gut stool | place: China | collected 2011 | reverse complement strand
GCGTACTTAGAAGCCGATGAAATGGATTTCGCATCAGGCGCCTCACCCGCGTCTGATGCGAAATCCATTTCATCGGCTTCTAAGTACGCTGCCGTCTGCTCATCGGCCGAGACGCTCTCAGCCTCCGCACAAAGCTGCGTCCAGTCCGTTTCTGCCGTCAGGTGTTCAGCCGGTATCTCTGCGCAGAGCGCTTTATCCTTTTTTGCCATAGTCGTTCTCACAGCGATCCCGCATCAGTCAGCATTTCTTGAACAACGCTCTCGAGCGCGGAAAGGTCTTCGGCCTTATAAAGGCCTTCGAGCGCCTTCTCTAAGCGTTCGGCGTAAGCCTCAGCCTGCGCTTGGTCTAAGCCTCGCCAGACGATAGCGTTGGGTAGCGCCCTCTCGGCAGGCATCTGCTCCGCTTCAGCGCCTCTTGACTTCGGCTGATAGGGCGGCACGGCAAAGGGCAGCCTGCCGAGCTGGAATGCTTCATAGAGCTTGAGGAAATAGCCAAGGAAGGTCTGCGCTTCCTGGGGTGTCCACTGCGGTGCGCCAATCAGCGGAGAAGCCTTTTTTTCAACATCGGTCACGATGATCTGACCCTCTGCCGCTGCTCCGGCTGCCCGCAAAAGCGCCCAGATGAAAAGCGACTGAATCGCCCCGGAGCCCGTGATTTTTCCCGGCACCACATTGATCCAATGCACCGCCCCTGAAGCATCGCGCCACAGGTTTGAGGCTGCGTGCGTCAGCGTCCAGGGGAACCCGGGCACCGCGGCCGCCGCTTCCTGAGGCGCAAGCGCCGTCATCTGCGACGTCAGTTTCCAATAAAGCGATGCCGCCGTTCGTGCGCAAACCACATCGTCGCTGTAGCGCCAGTCGCGCAGTCCCTGCGCCCCCATCCGCGGGTCAACCGCCCACCGGGCTCCAAGCGTTTCCACGGCTTGGTCGGCGCCTTCAGCCCCCGCAGAGAGCATGACATGGAGGAGCGTATGGATGCGCTGCCACTTAGGAAGATCTTTATCTCTTTGAAGAATGGGGGCCGGATCAATCTCTTCGCCCGTGGAGAGCCTGATGCCGTGACGCTTGAGAAAGGCTTCCGCAGGATTGCGCATCCAGCGATAGAGCTCTTTCACCGGAAGGCGGCCGCCTTCGGCACGGGCAGTCAGTGCATTTGCCCAGGGCGCCGCCGGTCCATTCCAATTAGCTGCGGCAGCTTTGTCGACGGCCTCGAGCATCTTTCGGTTCGTGCTCTGCCACTGTTTTTCCTCAGCAGAAAAGCTCTTCGGCGAAAAGGCATTCAGCGGCAAGTGATGCGTGAGGATTGCTGAGGCACGAAGGCGGTCCGACGGCTCTTGAGCAAACGTCAGCAGCCATTCGCGCAGCTCCTGCGCCACTACCGACGGCTCCTTCCATTGCGCCGGATTGGCGCCTTCGGTGTAGGAAATGAGGAATTTGCTGCGGGCAGCCAGCAGCAGATCAAGGAAGATGTTGCGGTTGTCAGTTCGGCTGTCACGGTCGCTGCGCCGAGGAAAGCGCTTCATCAGATCAAACTCCTCGGCGTGAGAGGCCCCCGGGAAGCTTGAGTCTTCATTGAGCCCCCAGAGCACGATCACCTTGTAGGGCAGCCCGCGAAGCTGCCGCATACCGGAAAACACCACTGTATTGCCCGGACGCCCTGCGCCTGTCTCGCCGCGCTTGAGACGTTCCTCTAGCGCCGCTATGAAAATTTCAAAGGAAACGTCGGGAATGCGTTCCGCCTCATCGCGCGCCTGCGCGATCTCATCGGCCAGATCTGCAGCCGCTCGTCGAATCGCGAGCCAGTCCCGCTGCGGCGTTTCCGCCGGAAAGCACTTCTGCAGCATTTCGCCGATCCAAAGCGTCCAAAAATGGGCGGATGTGCCGTCAGTGAGTTTTTCACCTTCCGCAGTCTTTAGCCGGAGCGTTTCAAGCACAGCGTAAAGGTTCGCGAGCTTGAGGAGCAGTCCGCTCTTTTCGCCCGTGGCATCCCAGCCGCCAAGCTCTGTACCGACAACGGGCAGCACATCTCCATAGGGCGCAGCATCCTCGTCCTGAGGAAGCATCCAGCCGAAAGCGAGACGCTCCAGTGCACGTTCGAGCGTCAGCTCATGGAGCGCCGCCGGCGCATAAACCTGCGTCTGACGGGGATCCGCGGCTTGCGCATCGCGCTGCGCATCCAAATGCGCCGGATTGAGTCCGACTTCGAACCCCGCAGCAGCAAGCCACCGATTGAGAATCGCCAAGTCATCACTTTCGAGATCGAATTTCTCGCTCACGATCGGCAGCGACAGCCATTCGACAAACTTCTCCCGTGTGAACCCCCCGATCAGCAGGTTCTTTAGTCCGATGAGCACTGCGAGCGGCACGTCTGAGTCCGCCGAAACCGCACCGCAGACGCGGTAGGCAATCCGCCGCTCTGGTGCAAGGCTGCCGAAAACTTGATCGATGAGCGGCGCGGCCGCCGAAATGTCCGGCGTCACCACCAGAACGTCAGAGGGCGTCAGAGTCGGATCTGCCTGAAACTGCGCCTGCAGCCAGTCGACGAGCCCTTCGAGCTCTCGAGCCGCCGACGGCGCGCCGACAAAGCGAAGTGAGTCATCGGCCTCGTCAAAGAGCTCTGGCGCACCAGCGTCGGCAGCCTGCTGTCTGGCGGTCAAGCTGAGCAGATCCGGGCTGAGATTGAGGATCGAATCCTGTACGCGGCGCAGAAGCGTCGGCTCGTTGGCTTCAATGTAGATGCTCTGTGTATCCAGTGTCAGATCTGCTCGAAGATCCTTGGGATCACTCAGGTACTGCCTCAGGAAGTCACGCTCATCGAGCAGCTTGCGGGAATGCGTTTCAACGGGCAGCTGCCGACGTTTGCGAGCGTCATCATCATCCTCGTCGAATTCTGTCAGATCGCCGCGCTCCTGCGTAAAACGCCAGAGACGGTCGATATTGGCCCGCGTGCTTCGTCCGTTGTCAGCGAGAATGGGGTGTCCCACCTCTGCCTGGCCCGCTGTCTCATCCCGATGCTTCCAGTCATAGAGCCGGCGCGGCACCAAATCGAACCAGTATTCGCTCGAGGGATTAAGCAGATAAAGCCAGACTTCCCGTCCTGAATGCGCATAAGCCTTCAAAACCGGCAGCATCAGCGGCGGTACGACAAAAGGCACAAACACATGGAGCGCATTGGGAAGCGACACCTCCCGACCGTCTCCTAAGACGAGCGTACGGGCGTTGGCGGGGGCATCAGCAAGTGCCTGAAGCGACTCCGGAAGATGCTCAAGAAACCCGCGGCCGCGCCAACGTTTGGAGCGGGCAAGCCGCCTAAAAAGTTCGCGCTGCCAAACCGCGTCTTCATCCTCGGCCAGCGCCGCCGCTTCTCGCTTAGCCTGCGGCGTGGGATGGAGCCGACCCTGATGCAGCCCCAGCCATGCCAGAATCCAGTCGAGGCGATAGCTCGAATAGGCCACAAAAACGCCGGCAATGCGCTGAGCAAGCAGCAAAAGATCATGGTCGCTGCGGTTTTTAAGGCTGTCCTCCAAGCGGGTCGTCCGAGTGCGAACCGCTTCCCGCAGGCTTCCCGGTCCCGTAGCACGGAGTTCACGCCAGATCATCCAGCGCGCCTCGTTGCCGATCACATTGGCCAGCGGCTCGCGAGAGAAGAACCCAAGCCACTCCGAAAGAAACATAAAACGCATGGACGCGCAGACGGATTCCTGTTTGGCAATGGCTCTCACCAGATCCGTCTCTACAGCCTTGCTCGGAATAATGACAGGAACACGGTCGAAGACGCCGGCAAAGCATTCGTCGGCTCTGAGCGATTCAGCCTCCGGACGCAGACGAAGCGCATCAATATTGTTGAGAAGCACTGCGCGCAGCACTTCATAGCTGTTGGAGTAGATGGTGTGGATCATGGACGGCAGGCTCCGACCGCATTCAACGTTCTTTTCGAAAAGATGAGCGCTGAAGCCATCCACTCCAAGATGCCTTCTGCAGACGGGAAAGTCTGCTGAAGGCGGACGGCTTCAGCGCTCCTTTGATCCACCAAGATTAACGCATCAGTGCGTCAATCATCGACCGATTGCAGCTACTCAGCTTTTGTCGGCTGAAATGTTCTTTCAAATTCGGCTGCGACGATCAATCAATTCATCAGATAGATGAAGAACAGGTACCCCGTCATTGTAAAAGCCAGCGCCACTTTGACAGCCGTGCCGACGATCATGCCGACCCAGGTGGCGACGCCTACGCGTCCGGCATGCATCAAGTCGCGTTTGGCCCAGAATTCACCGACAGCCGCGCCCACCAGGGGCATCACAAAGATGCCGAAAAGCCCCATGGGGATTCCGACCACGGTCCCAACGATGGAACCCACAATGCCGGCCTTTGAGGCGCCTGCCCGCTGCGCACCGGCCGTCTGCGCGACAGAATCGACCACTACGCCAATGACTGCAAGCACAATCAAGACGGCAATGGTCCAGAACCCCACTTTTTCATAGTGATCAGCCCAGCCAATCAGCCACCCGCCGGCGGCAATCATCGGCAGGCCCGGAATCGCCGGCACGATTGTACCGGCAAACCCAAGCACAATGAGCACAATGGCGCCGAACCAGCACGACAGCGCAAACCAATCCAAACTTGTCAGCCATTCCATGAGCGAGCATTCCCTTTTGAATGAATTCCATTTTGTCCGGCTAAAGGTTACTCTTCAATCCCGCCCCAATAGCCCGCGTCCGCTGAAGGTTCAAAGCGCGTATTGCCGCCGAGGAACGTCATGCGAAGCGTCCCGATGGGGCCGTTTCTCTGCTTGGCCACAATGATTTCTGCCAAGTTTTTATCGACCGTTTCCTTGTTGTAGACAACGTCTCGATAGATGAACATGATGACGTCCGCATCCTGTTCGATTGCGCCGGATTCACGGAGGTCCGACATCACCGGACGCTTATCGGTACGGCTGTCCACTGAACGATTGAGCTGCGAAAGCGCAATCACCGGAACGCCGAGTTCCTTGGCGAGCGACTTCAGCCCGCGGGAGATTTCCGAGAGCTCCTGCGCGCGGTTGTCTTGATTGCTGCGCCGCTGTCCGGACATAAGCTGGATATAGTCAATCACGACGAGACCGAGCGGTCCGGCCTGATTAACCAGCCGCCGAGTGCGGCTCGTGAGTTCCGAAATCGTGAGTCCCGGCGTGTCGTCAATATAAATGGGCTTTTCCTCAAGACGATGCAGTGCCGCCGTGAAGTTGTCCCAGTCCTCGTCGTCGAGCTGACCTTTTCTGAGCTTTTGCGCATCAATACGGCCGACCGATGAAATCATGCGCTGCGCGAGCTGATCCGCCCCCATTTCCATGGAGAAGACCGCCACGGGCAGCTCCTGATCAACGCCCACGTTTTCGGCGATATTGAGTGCAAACGACGTTTTGCCCATCGACGGACGGCCGGCGATGATGATGAGATCACCGCGCTGCAAACCTGCCGTCACATGGTCGAGATTGGGGTAGCCCGAGGAAACACCCGTCACCTCGGAAGTCGACTTCGTGTTGTAGAGCTCAATGACGCGGGCGGAGACGTCTCGCACGAGCGTCACCAAAGGCTGAAAGCCGCGCTGTGTACGAGCATTGCGCTCATTGATGGCGAGCACTTCCTTTTCAGCTTCGTCCAGAATTTCACGTGTCTCGCGGCCTTCTGGCGCCAATGCATTGGTAACGATGCGGTCGCCTACGGTAATGAGCTGGCGCAGTACCGACTTGTCATGCACGATTTCCGCATATCGGCGGATATTCGCGGCCGAGGGAGAGCTCCCCACCAATTCGGTGAGATAAGGCAGCCCGCCCGCATCGTTCTCAATCCCCTTTGACTTCAGACTTTCAAAAACCGTCAGATAGTCCGCAGGGTGTCCCTCCTGCAGCAACTGCACGATTTCTTCAAAAATGATGCGGTGGTCGCGCCGATAGAAATCCTCTGGGCGAATAATGTCGACCACGCTGTCGAGCGCCGAATTGTCGATCATCAGGCCGGCGAGAATCGCCTGCTCGCTCAGTACGCTTGAGGGCGGACGACGTACTGCCTGAGCGGCTTCGTCGATATTTTCTTCGGCCATGACACAGACCTCAAAGAGGTATAAGGAACGTTGAGAAAGTTTTGATTATGACCGATCGGCGCAGGGTCGCCGTCCTTATCTGCCTCAAAGGCTTTGCGGCATCCCTGCGCTGCGGCAATAATCATGCAGAAAAAAGCCCCAAAGATCCTGAGCGGACTCCTCGGGGCTTTCATCGGTCTGCCGCCCTCAGAGCGGACGGCAGATGCGGTCGAACCGATTATTCCTCGGCGACGACCTTCACCGTCACATCGGCGGAGATGTCCGTCATCAGACCAATGGTGATGACGTATTCGCCGGTCGCCTTGATGGCGCCGAGCGGCGTGCGAACCTGCGACTTCTTGATCTGGAAGCCGAGCTTGTCCACCGCTTCAGCGATGTCGGCGTTGGTGACGGAGCCGAACAGGCGGCCGTCGACGCCGCACTTGCTGGCGATCGTAACTTCAGCGCCGTTGAGCTTGCCGGCGAGTTCTTCGGCGGCAGCGACGCGAGCAGCCTGAGCCTTTTCGAGTTCAGCGCGGCGAGCTTCGAATTCGGCGATAGCCTGCTTCGTGGCGCGCTTGGCGTGACCCTGGGGGATCAGGAAGTTGCGGCCGTAGCCGTCCTTGACCTTGACGATGTCGCCCAGATCGCCGAGATGCGTGATCTTTTCAAGCAGAATGACTTGCATTTCTCTTTTCTCCCGTCGATTACTGGTTGTCCGTATAGGGCAGGAGGGCCAGGAAGCGGGCACGCTTGATGGCGGTGTCGAGCTGACGCTGATAGTGCGCCTTCGTACCGGTCAGGCGAGCCGGCATGATCTTGCCGTTTTCCTGGATGAAATCGCGCAGCGTGTCGACATCCTTGTAGTCGATCTGTTCAACGTGTTCAGCCGTGAAGCGGCAGAACTTGCGGCGCTTGAAAAGCGAATTTTGCTGGTTCGAACGGCGGGGCTTGCCCTTACCCTTAGCACCAAAAGCCATTTGGATGACTCCTCTATTTGAATTCTGTGATGTGTACCGTCAGACGGCGGGTTCTCATCGACTTGGGAGCCAGAAACCCCTTGAACTGGATTTCTGCGCCAATCTCCATTCCGTTCAGTCTTCTGGCAAGTGCCCCGTAGGACACCGCGTTGAAGTCGAACTCAAGCTTGCGGACCTTGCCCGCTTCGACCACTTCAGAGCGATGATGCAGGACGGCTTCGAAAACTTCGATGCCCGCGGGAGTAAACCTCACCGCTTCCCGCTCTATCAATGTTCCGGAAAGATCGATTGAATTCACGGATGGGATGGAACTTCGTCTGACAGCTTGCAGGAATTAGGCCTCAGCGGCTTCTTCCTGAGCAGCGGCAGCCTCAGCGGCAACCTTGCGGGCCTCTTCCTTCTCAATGACCTTCATCATCGGGGAGGGAGCGGTTTCGGCATGCTTCGTCTTCAACGTGAGGTGTCGAAGAACGGCGTCGTTGAAACGGAAGCCGTTTTCGATCTCGAGGATCGTCTCATGGCCGCACTCGATGTTGAGGAGCACATAGTGCGCCTTCACGAGCTTTTCGATCGGATAGGCGAGCGGACGACGGCCCCAGTCTTCGATGCGGTGAATCTTGCCGCCCTGTTCGGCGACGAGGGTCTTGTAGCGCTCGATCATCGCGGGAACCTGTTCACTCTGGTCAGGATGCACGACGATGCAGATTTCGTAGTGACGCATTTAGCCTCCTTGCGGAAAAAGCCGCCCAGAGCGTCGTTCCAGTGCGGCAAGGACAGTAAAGGCCGCGATTGTACCGATCCAACCGCGGCCCTGCAAGTGTTTAAGCCAAATTTCTTTTCAATGCACCCAAGCGTTTCGTCTTAGAGACGCTCGTCGGGCGAACCCGGCTGCACGAGGCCCGCAGCAATGCGCTGACGCAGTGACTCAAAAAGACAGATGCCGGAGGCAACGGAGACATTGAGCGACTCGACCGAACCCACCATCGGGATGGCAGCGAGGACGTCGCAGCGGCGGCGAGTAAGCTGGCGAAGGCCCTCGCCTTCTGCTCCCAAAACCCATGCGAAGGCACGCGCCTGAGCCACGTCATAAATCGTTGTATCCGTTTCGCCCGCCGTGCCGGCAACAAAGACACCGTTGTCACGCAGTTCCATGATGGCCGAGGCAAGGTTGGTAACCGACACCACCGGCACGGTTTCCGCCGCGCCCGCGGCAGCCTTGGCGGCCGCAGGCGTCATACGGGCCGAACGGTCACGCGGCACGATCACGGCCTGCACGCCGGCAGCATCAGCCGCACGCAGACAGGCGCCGAAATTGCGCGGATCTGTGACGCCGTCCAGAATAAGCAGCAGCGTGCGGTCTGTGATCTGATCGAGCAGATCAGCAAAATCAAGCGTGTTCTCGCGTTCTGCGGCAATCGCCGCAATGCCCTGATGGGGAACGTCGGGCGACAGACCGTCAAGACGCGCAGCATCAGCATTCATGACGCGTACACCGGCCGCAAAGAGCTTCTCGCGCATTTCACGCATGCGCTTGTCACGACGCTCCGGATCGACATAAACCTGCTGAATCGACTCCGGATCCAGCTTCAGACGAGCGGCGACAGCATGAAAGCCCGCCAGCACAACGGTGCCGGCCTCGGTGCGAATCCTCGCTGGACGGCTGCGTTCCGTGCGGTCGGATCGTTCGCGGCCGAAATCTTCGCCGCGGCCGCGGCTGCGGCGGACGCGCCCTGAACCTTCGTAGTGTTCGTCCTGAGAATTGTCGTCGTAGTGCTTCACGGAAAAGGCCTCGGTGAAAATAAGCGCTCCCCGAAAGGGAACGATCAAAAGCATTTTGAAAGGCCGGCATTGTAAGCGCCGGACATCCTCTATGTGGCGTTTGAGCGATTAGTACCAGAAATCATCATCAAAACGCCGGCGTCCGCCGCCCTTGGCAGGATGACGGCGGCTCTGATTGCTCAAGAGCGTAAAGTTTATCCGCCGCTCCTTCAGATCCACATCTTCAAGCCGTACCGTCAGCTGATCCCCCAGACGAATTTCCGTCATCTCTTCATGCGACGTCATCGTCTGTTTGGCGGGATCGTAGACAAAATAACCCCAGCCAAGCTGTGAGATATGCACAAATCCTTCAATCGGCATGTCGCTGAGCGTCACAAAAATTCCTGCCGGGCACATACCGGTAACGGTTGCCTGGAAGGGTTTCTGATCCGCTGACAGCAGATACTGACATTTCAGGAACTTCATCACCTCGCGCGACGCATCGTCAGCACGACGCTCCGCGGCCGAGCAGATGATGCCTAAGCGCGTCCAAACGGCCTTTTTTGCCTCCTGACGGCTCAAGGGTTTTGCCGCCCCTGAAGGTTTTGCCTCCGGATTGGAACCGAGCTTGCGGGCGTGATACCCCGTCATCAGCTCCGCATCGTCAAATTCAACGGAGCGCTTAGAGAGAATCCCCTTGATCGTGCGGTGCAAAAGCAAATCGGGGTAACGCCGGATCGGCGACGTGAAGTGCGCATAGGCCGGATACTGAAGACCAAAGTGCCCGATATTTTCCGGCTGATAACACGCGCGCTGCATCGTGCGCAAAATGGCCGTCTGCAGATAGGGCTTATCTTTCGTATCTTCAATGAGCTTTGCCAATACAGGGGCGAGATTCTCCGACCCCTTCAGTTTGAAGGAAATGCCAAACCCCGCCAGAATGCTCTTTAAGTCGTTGAGCTTTGTCTGCTCGGGTTCACCATGAACGCGAAAGAGCGTTGTCTGCTTCTTGGCAATCGCAAACTGCGCGGCGCAGACATTGGCCACCAACATACATTCCTCAATGATTCGATGGGCATCATTGTGGTCACGCACGTGGAACCCGATGATCTCGCCGTCCGCCGCAAAATCCGCTGCGCTTTCCTCCGTTTCGAAATCAAGTGCATGACGCTCAGAGCGCGCCGCACGGAGTACGCCGTAAAGCGCATAAAGACGCTTAAGTTCACCTAAACGCGGCCCCACCGTGTTCAGTCCCCAAGCCTCTCCCTGCAGCGCCGACCATACAGCGGTATAGGTCAGGCGACCGTGCGAATGAATGACCGCCGGATAAAACTGATAAGCCGTAGTCTCCCCTTTGCGGTTAACCAAAGCATCGCAAACCAGCGTCAGCCGATCAACGCCGGGGTTGAGCGAACAAAGCCCGTTGGAGAGCTTTTCGGGGAGCATCGGCACAACCGAAGACGGGAAATAGACCGATGTGGCTCGCTTTTGCGCATCGCGGTCGAGCGATGTGCCCGGACGAACGTAGTGACTGACGTCAGCAATTGCCACCAGGAGCCGCCAGCCTTCCGGAGTTTCCTCGCAGTAGACAGCATCATCAAAGTCGCGCGCATCTTCACCGTCGATGGTCACAAAAGCGAGATCCGTGAGGTCCACTCGGTGCAAAAGACTTCTGCGATCCACTTTCTCGGGCAGTTTTTCCGCCTCGGCCAGCGTATCGGGTGAAAAATCAATGGGAACGCCGAATTGAGCAGAGGCAATCGCCATTTCACCCAACGGATCATTCATTACGCCTACTTTGCGAACAAAATGTGCCGGGAAAATCTGCCACTCTTCGTCCGAACCCCAATATGCATCTTCGCGGCGTTTGGCAAAAAAAGGCGCATCGGCGCTGATTTCCAGTTCAACGGCGTCACGTTCGAGATCTACCTCAGGCGG
>OGNR01001301.1_pt1 | contig 10809 bp, 9 predicted proteins | sample 1573501 | NCBI WGS metagenome assembly OGNR01 (sample SAMEA2581918, study PRJEB24529) | metagenome | biome: Human gut stool | place: China | collected 2011 | reverse complement strand
AGCGAAAAACGCTCCTCTGCCTGCTCATTTGACTCCTTATAAATATCTCTGTATCCCATCCTGATCTCCCTTATTAACTATACGATTAAAAATCCAATTACATAAATTGCGATCCACATACCGGCTGCAAGAAACGACAGCACAGTCGACATATATGGAAACAGCTTAAAAGACTCCTCCTCCCGAAGGCTCATCACTGCCAGTACCACAGCGACCAGTGCTACCAGCATGGAGGACACTCCTGCACTTCCAAGGTACATGCTTCCATTTCCGCCATAATGAATTTACAATTACATAAATAAAAATTGCAATCGAAAGCACAGCCAGAAAAAAAGCTGCAATTCCTTTTTTCGACTGTGTTTTCTCCGTAAACTTATATCCGTATTTTCTACGTCTTCTCTGTGCCATAATGATACCCTGCCACTCAAAATATTTTCAGTAATTACCTGATATAACCCGCAAATGCATTAAAATCTGCTTCTTACTTATTCACATTATTCTTTGCCTTTTCGTATCTTTTCCACAGATCAATCAGCCCTTTGTACACCAGATAACCAAGCAGTCCGCCGATCGTGTTCAAAAGCAGATCATCCACATCAAAACTCCCCACCTTAAACACAAGCTGAAGCAGTTCCACGAGCAGACTCAGTTCAAAACTGTATAGCACCGTCATCCACACATTTCTGCATCGGCTGGAATAGATTGGCAAAAATGAACCAAAGGGCATAAAAGCAATGATATTTCCCCAGATATTGAGTGCTACAGCCTGCCATCCAAGTACATGACGGTATTTGATAAACCGCATGATCTCATGGAACGGAATCAGATTGTAATGATACGCTCTCTCTGAATAAGTCCGCCCCATCTCCTCGGAAAAAAAGAGGAAATAGAACAGCACAACAAAATAAACCAGAAAAAACACGAATGCCAATACCCGGTGCTTACCTTTCCGTATCAACGGGCAGCGTCCGCTGCCTTTCTTATTTGCATCCATATTCTTCGTAGTATTTATCAATAGCGGCTTTGATCTCGTCGTCGATCACGACTCTGCCATTGTGTTCTCTGTTGTAAAGGTACTCTGTCACCTCTGCCATTGTGACGATTGCTTTTCCTTCAAAACCGTATTTTTCTTTGATTTCATCCAGTGCGCTTACTTTTCCGCCCTGTCCGACTTCCATACGGTTTAAACTTACCATAAGACCAACGATCTCAACGTCTGCTGCTCCTCTTACTTTTGGAACAGTCTCTTCCATGGATTTTCCGGAAGTGGTCACATCCTCGATCATGACAACTCTGTCACCGTCTTTTAAGCTGCTTCCGAGAAAACCTCCCTTGTCAGCTCCGTGGTCTTTTGCTTCTTTTCTGTCTGAGCAGTAACGGACTTCTTTTCCATATAATTCACTGTATGCGATCGCTGTGACAACTGCAAGCGGGATTCCCTTATATGCCGGTCCGAACAGCACATCGAAATCATCTCCATAGTTATCATGGATTGCCTTTGCATAGTACTCTCCAAGTCTCTTTAACTGGGAACCTGTCACATAGGCTCCTGCATTCATGAAAAATGGGGATTTACGTCCACTTTTCAACGTAAAATCTCCAAATTTTAAAACATCACTCTCTACCATAAAATCGATAAATTCGCTCTTATAACTCTCCATCTTGTCATTTCCTCCTGATCTTTATTTCCTGTGATCCATTATTTTCTCTTTGGCATTTGTTTCTTATTCATGCACTGCGCCAACCAGATCTTTGATATCGGCAACCTGATAACGCTCCATATAATCTCTGATTCCTGCGACGATCTCCTCTGTCACATGCGGATTCGTGAAATTTGCGGTACCTACAGATACTGCGGTAGCTCCGGCAAGGATCATTTCAATCGCATCCTCTGCATTCATGATCCCACCCATTCCGACGATCGGCAGTCTGACTGCCTGGGCAGTCTGATAAACCATGCGGACAGCGACCGGGTGAATGGCCGGACCTGACATGCCGCCTGTCTTATTGGCAAGTACAAACTTCTGACGGTTGATATCGATCTTCATGCCTGTGATGGTATTGATCAAGGACAATCCGTCTGCGCCTCCTGCCTCTGCTGCTCTCGCCATCTCTGTAATATCTGTTACATTTGGGGAAAGCTTCATGATGACCGGCTGTGCAGCATGCTTTTTCATTTCTTTTGTGATAGCTTCCACTGCTTTTGGATCCTGACCAAATGCAATTCCACCCTCTTTGACATTCGGGCAGGAAATGTTGATCTCTAAAAGGTCTACCGGCTGGTCTCTCAACCGTTCCACTACTTCAATATATTCCTCTGTGGAATGTCCACATACATTCACCATGATTTTTGTATCAAACTGTTTTAAAAAAGGAATGTCGCGCTCCACAAAAAGATCAATTCCAGGGTTCTGAAGTCCTACTGCATTTAACATACCGCCATATACTTCTGCAACACGCGGTGTCGGATTTCCCGGCCACGGAACATTTGCAACACCTTTTGTCACAACAGCTCCCAATTTATTCAGATCCACAAACTCTGCGTACTCTGCGCCGGAACCAAATGTACCGGAAGCAGTCATGACAGGATTGTTTAAGGTTACTCCACATAAATCTACTTTCATGTTCATTAGAATTCTACCTCCTCTGCACGGAATACAGGTCCTTCTTTACAGATTCGTTTGTTCTTCACGTTGCTGTGTGCGTCTTTTTCTTTTGACTGACATACACAGGCAAGGCACGCACCGATACCGCATGCCATACGTTCTTCCATGGAGATCCAGCATTCGATGTGATTTTTCTCTGCATATTCTTTTAAGGCACGGAGCATCGGCATTGGTCCGCAGGCATAAATGATCTCTGCGTCCAGCCCGTTTTCACGGATCGCATCCAGAACATTTCCTTCGGTTCCTGCGCTTCCATCCTCGGTTGCCACGTAAACTCTGCCCTGCTGTTTAAACTCATCCATTAAAAACAGTTCATCGCGGAATCCTAATATGATCTGTTTTTCGCAGTTTAACTCTTTTGCGAGCTGTAACATTGGAGGTATTCCAATTCCGCCTCCGATCAAAAAGGCTTTTTTCTCTTTCTTTGGGAATCCATTTCCAAGAGGCCCTACAATGCGAAGCTGTGCGCCTGTATGCATACCGGAAAATTCTGCCGTTCCTTTTCCTGCCACACGATACACCAGACGGATTGCACCATCCTTTTTATCAATCTCACAAATACTGATTGGTCTTGGAAGCAGTCTGCTTCCATCGTTACAATAAACAGAAACAAACTGTCCTGCTTTCGCATGTGCTGCAATCTGGTCAGTGTGCAGCCACATACTGTAAATATCATCTGCGATTTCTTCCTGACGGATGATGATCGCTGTTTCTTCAAATTTTTCTGCCATCTTTGTACTTCCTCGCTTTTTCACTCTCTCAACTACTTTACATTCTTATTTCAAATGTTTGCCTCTGTAGCTCTTAATATGGTGTGTTCCTATGCTTCTGCCTCATAAACAACACGTCCATCCACGATGGTTGCCATCACTTTTCCGGTTACTTCTCTTCCGTCAAATGGTGTGTTGCGTCCTTTACTTGCAAATTTCGTTTTGTCAATCTTATATGTTTTTTCCGGATCAAAAATCACGATGTCAGCAATTTTGCCCGGCTGGATATCGCCCTTGTCAATTCCAACAATCTTTGCCGGGTTATAGCTCATCTTCTCTGCCATCTGCATCGGTGTGAGATAGCCCTGCAAAACAAGTTCCGTGTAAGTGAGGCATGCGGCTGTCTCAAGTCCGACGATCCCAAACGGTGCTTTTTTCATGGAGGTGTTTTTCTCCTCAAATGTATGCGGTGCATGGTCTGTGGAGATTACATCCATAATATTGTCACGCAGTCCTTCTTTTAATGCCTGCACATCTTCTCTGGAACGAAGCGGCGGATTCATTTTAAAGTTTGTATCCGCATCTGCATTGATCGCAAGTTTTTTCTCCTGATCGATGGACGGCTCGATTTTATGGATATCATCCGAGGTCAGTGTGAAATGATGCGGGCATACCTCTGCTGTTACTTTCATTTGCTCCATTTTTGCATACCGTACCATTTTTACAGAATCTCTTGTTGAACAGTGACACAAATGTAATTTTGCTCCGGTGTCCCCACTTAACATGATATCTCTTGCCACAATGATATCTTCTACCGAATTGGTGATCCCCCTTAAACCAAGCTCTTTGGAATGCGCATCCTCATTCATAACGCCGCCATTTACAAGGTTAATGTCCTCACAGTGGGCAAGTACCGGGATATCGAGTTCTGCTGCGATCTCCATCGCCTCCCGGTAAAGTTCGGAATTCATAACGGATCTGCCATCTTCACTGATCGCCGGAATTCCCACTTCGTACATGCCCCGGATATCTGCTAATTCTTTTCCCTGTTGTCCTTTTGTGATGGCTCCCACCTGTAAAACATTCACGACACCAACTGTTTTTGCCTTGTTTTGCACGTATTTTACAACATCCGGATTATCTACCACCGGCTTTGTGTTCGGCATTGCAAGGATGGTTGTGTATCCGCCGTGTGCCGCCGCATTGCAGCCTGTCTCGATCGTCTCTTTCTGCTCCTGCCCCGGATCCCTTAAATGCACATGCATATCAATAAATCCCGGCATGACATAGCAGCCTTTTGCGTCGATCACACGGTCTGCCTTTGCCTTGATATTTTTTTCCATTTTTACGACTTTTCCATCCTCGGCGAGAATGTCTGCCACTTCGTCTGTCTCTGTCGCCGGATTGATGACATGTCCGTTTTTAATCAATAATATCATTTTTATGGTTCCTTTCTTTCTAGATAAACTACATTTGTCATTTTTATAATTTTGCATAAATTTCCATTGGCACGTAAGCACGGATATAGATTCCATCCTCACGGTATTCTTCTTCCAACAGTTCGCCGGATTTGCGTACAAGCTGGATCACGCCTGCATTTGCATACGGCACTGTCCGCTCCACGAGGATTTTATTTTCACGCAGGAGCTCGGATAAAAGATTCTTTAATTCCTCTAACCCGGTTCCATTTTTCGCTGAGATCGGCAGCGTATGATCTGCTTTAAAATCATGCAGCGGCTCGCTGTCCATCCTTGCATCCTGCTTGTTGAACAGCGTGATCACCGTCTTGTCTTTCACATCCAGATTTGCCAGTGTCTCATATACGATCAGCATCTGCTTCTCGTGCTGCGGATTGGAAGCATCTACCACATGTAAAATATAATCTGCGTATTTTGCCTCCTCCAGTGTGCTTTTAAATGCCTCGATCAGATGATGCGGCAGTTTGCGGATAAATCCGACGGTATCTGTCACCAGTATCTGCTGTCGTCCCGACAGCTCCAGCACTCTTGTGGTAGGATCAAGCGTTGCAAATAGCTTGTCCTCCTCCAGGACTCCGGCATTCGTCAGTGTATTGATAAGTGTTGATTTTCCTGCATTTGTGTATCCCACGATCGCAGCCACCGGCATCTGATTTTTTTCCCGCTGTGCACGGGTGATATCACGGTGCTGCCGTACTTCTTTCAATTCCCGGTTCAGCTGTGCGATCCGGTCTTTGATAAGACGTCTGTCAATTTCCAGCTTTTTCTCACCCGGACCTCTTGTACCGATTCCGCCTCCAAGCCTTGACATGGAACGTCCAAGTCCGGTCAGCCTGCTCAGACGGTACTTTAACTGTGCCAGTTCCACCTGGATCTTTCCCTCGCTGGTAGTTGCTCTTGCCGCAAAAATATCCAGAATGATCAGTGTGCGATCCATCACTTTTGTATCCAGCATATCTTCCAGATTGCGGAGCTGCGCCGGTGAAAGTTCATCATCACACACAATGCCGGTTGCGCCCAGTTCCTCCACAAGCAGCTTTAACTCCGCCACCTTTCCAGAACCGATATAAGTCCCCGGATGAATGAGTTCCCGCTTCTGGATCATGGTACCGACCACTGTTGCTCCCGCTGTTTTTACCAGTTCTGCAAGCTCTGCAACAGAATCCTCTGCGTCATCTCCATCCTGCTCACTCACGCCTACAAGAATTACTTTTTCTTCTATCTCTTCTATTTTAAATGCTTCTGCCATTCTGTTCTCCGTTATTGCTTCCTGTGGTCTCTTTTATTGTGCCGGTGTCTGCGCCTCTTCTGGTGTCTGCGCCTCTTCCGGTGTCTGTGTATCTTCCACTGTCTGCGTATCCTCCGTCACGGCTTCCTCTGTATTCTCCACAGGCGCTGTCTGTTCCATACGGTTTTTCAGGAAAATATATTCACGCTGCGCACTCGCATCATCCGGATAAACCTGTACATACTCCTGTACCACGTTCCATGCAGAATTAAAATCGGATGTATATTCATAACAAATGATGAGATTCTGCATCAGTTCTCTTCTGTTTGTCACATTTTCCATAGCAATACCCTGCTCTAAATAGGTGAGTGCACCGGAATAGTTTCCTTTTGCTATCTCAATTTCCCCGAGTGCATTCATCGCCTGGGAATCTGCGTTTCCTGAGTTTACATAATTCTGATAATAAACCTCTGCGTTTTCAGGATCACCCTGTGCCTCATACACCTGTGCAATGTAAAGATTTGCAATGACGCTCTCCTTATCTAAAGCCGACTTCAACTCTGTCTGGGCATTGTCGTACTGTCCAAGATAATAGTAAATTCTTCCGCGCCATGCATAATCTCCGGCACTGTTGCCTTTGATATCAAATGCTTTATTTAAGTATTCTTCCCCTTTTTCCGTCATATCATAAGCAGAAAGGTTCTCGTAAATGTTGACATAAAGTTCGTAATCGCTGCTGTTATTTTTTACTGCCTTATCAAAATCCGAAACAGCGCTCTCGGTATCCCCCTGTTTCAGATAAACACAGCCGCGCAGATAATAAGCGTCTGCTGCCTTTTTGTCATAATCAATGATCGCTGTGTAAGTGTCCACTGCCCCTGCCGGATCACCACCGGCATACTGTGCCGCTGCCTTATAGTAGCAGATATCTAATTCGTTCTCTGTGATTTTCCCAATGCACTGTCCCAGAGCACTGTTAAACGCATCCACGGCTCCTGCGTAATCGCCGCTTTCCATTGCATTGATTCCAATCTGACGGTAAGCAGTCTGGTTTTCTTTGCGCTCATTGGTACAGCCTGTCATAAGTGTAAAGCTTAACAGGGTAAGCGCTGTGATATATGTAAATTTCTTTTTATTCATGAAAATAAGTCCTCTGTTAATTTTGTCCACAGTGCACGCCCATGAAATCAAAGATTTCATGGGCTCACGGGCATTCGCCCTATCAGTCATCAAAAATATCAAATACATCGTGCAAGCACTGCATTTGATATTTTTTCCTCCTGACACTGCTCATTGCTTTATGCACATTATAAATCATACGCCCAAATATTCCAAGCAATTTATAAAACAGATTCCTTCATTCCCCTGCCAGCGTTACTGTGCATAGTTTTTTCCTTCCGCAGTATCTGTCACTGTTTCACTGCCTACTCCCATTATATGTGTTGTTGGCAGATTTTACAACACACAAAAAAGAGGCGCACACCGCACTTTACATACGGCGCACGCCACTTTGTATATAGATCATATACTCCCCTAATTTTACTGATGCTGAATTTTACAGATGCCAGATATCCTCGTTATACTGTGCAATGGTTCTGTCAGATGAGAAGAAGCCTGCCTGGCTCATGTTTACGAGCATTTTTTTCGCCCATGCCATACGGTCTTCGTAATCTGCAAAGATGCGCTCTTTTGCAGCAACATATTCCTCGAAATCCGGTAATGTCATGAACCAGTCTTTGTTTAATAATTCATTGTAAAGACGCTCTAAGTTTTCTCTGCATCCGACTGCCATCATCTCGTCACTTACGATGAAGTCGATCGCACGTCTGATGTTCTCATCATTGTCATAGTAGCTTCTGGAAACATAATCTGCTTTTGCATAGTGCTCGATCACCTGCTCAGATGTCTCACCGAAGATGTAAATGTTATCGTCCCCAACGAACTGATGCATCTCAACGTTTGCACCGTCCATAGTACCGATCGCCACTGCACCGTTTAACATGAATTTCATGTTGGATGTTCCGGATGCCTCTTTGGAAGCAAGGGAAATCTGCTCATGGATATCTGCTGCCGGGATTAATTTTTCAGCCAGTGTTACATTGTAGTTTTCTACCATAACAACTTTTAAGTATGGAGAAACCTCCGGATCTTTGCTGATCAGTTCCTGTAAGCAAAGGATCAGATGAATGATATCTTTTGCAATGACATAAGCCGGAGCTGCCTTTGCACCGAAAATAACAGTGATCGGACGGGCTGGTTTTTTGCCTGCTTTGATCTCAAAATATTTGTGGATCACATAGAGTGCGTTCATCTGCTGTCTCTTATACTCGTGTAATCTCTTGATCTGGATATCGTAAATAGAGTTCTCATTTAACTCGATACCCTGTGTTTTTGCAAGATAATCTTTTAATTCTGCTTTCTTTGCATTCTTAACATCAAGAATCTTCTGCAATACTGCTTCATCATTTACAAATGCACCTAATTTTTCAAGTTCTGTTGCATCTTTCTTGAAGCCGTCGCCGATCAGGGATTCGAATAATGCAGTGAGTTCCGGGTCACAGTGTAATAACCAGCGGCGGAAAGTGATACCGTTTGTCTTGTTATTGAACTTCTCAGGATAGATCTTGTAGAAGTTATTCAGTTCAGAGTTCTTTAAAATCTCTGTGTGAAGGTATGCAACACCGTTGATGCTGTAGCCGTAATGGATATCCATGTGTGCCATATGGACACGTCTCTCATCATCGATGATCGCTACGGATTTATCATCGAATTTTTTCACAACACGGCTGTTTAATTCGTAAATGATCGGCATTAACTGTGGAACTGCTTTCTCCAGGAAATGGATCGGCCATTTTTCCAGAGCTTCTGCTAAAATAGTATGGTTTGTGTAAGCACATGTTTTGGATACAATATCAATTGCCTCATCCATTAAGATTCCACGTTCCATTAATAAACGGATCAGTTCAGGAATTACCATACTTGGATGTGTATCGTTGATCTGAACTACTGCGTACTCATTTAATTTGTGTAAATCGCCGCCTCTTGCAAGTGTCTCATCGATGATCAGTCTTGCTGCATTGCTTACCATGAAGTACTGCTGGTAAACACGGAGGATACGTCCCTTATCATCAGAATCATCCGGATATAAGAATAATGTAAGGTTCTTTTTGATGTCCTCTTTATCGAAATCAATTCCCTCACCAACCAGGCTCTCATCTACGGTCTCCACATCGAATAAATGAAGCTTTGTGGTACGGTTGTTATATCCTAATACATCAATATCGTACATTCTGGACTGCAGATTGAATCCACCGAACTGAATGGTGTATGCTCTATCTGTCTTTGTCAGCCAGCTCTCTTTCTCGATCCATGGGTTTGGAGTCTCATGCTGGAGATTGTTCTCAAATACCTGTTTGAATAATCCGTAGTGGTAATTTAAACCAACACCGTCACCGTTTAAACCAAGTGTAGCGATAGAGTCAAGGAAACATGCTGCAAGGCGTCCAAGTCCACCATTTCCCAAAGATGGTTCCGGCTCAACCTCCTCGATCTCTGCAAGGCTCTTGCCATTGTCTGCCAGTAATTTTTTTACATCCTCATAAATTCCAAGATTGATCAGGTTGTTGGATAATAATTTTCCGATCAGGAATTCTGCTGAAATATAATATAATTTTCTTTTTCCCTCGTTGTTGACTTTCTCCTCTGCCATTCCTTTTGTCATTTCAAGTAAAGAGAAGTATAATTCTTTGTTACTGCACTGGGAAATTGCTTTTCCTGTTCTTTTTGTTACGATTTCCTGTAAATTCATGATTTACTCCTTTCCTTGCGCCTGTTGGCGAAAGCTTATTGTATTGTCCGCTGCATTTTCTGCCGCAGTTGTTTTCGTGTTTTTTCGTAAAACCGATGTTTTATGATTAATATTATATTCAGGTACACCATTTTATTCTTGTAATATTCCATACAAAAGTGGTACAATCCTATCATGTTATAAATAATGTATTATTTTAACCTCTTTAAAATTGTGTAAACATAACAAAATGAGCACCTTGTTTTTGTGCACTTTTCAATCATGTTGTTTTATTTTCCAGATTGCAGCGCAAAGTGCATGTTTTCGACACAATAGAATCATCGCAAAGGAGTATGTACCTTATGAATATACTGGAATACGAAAATTATCAGGAAAAAATCTCCCATGGAAACCCTTTATTTCCATATATCACTTATCTGTGTTCTATCCCACTGGATTTTTCTTATGTGCCGATCCACTGGCATGACGAAATGGAGATTATCTATATAAAGAAGGGACACGGCATTATCACCGTGGACTTCACACAATACCAGGTCAGTGCCGGAACGCTCGCACTTATCATTCCGGGACAATTACATTCGATTGAACAATACGAAAACGAAAGTATGGAATATGAAAATATTATTTTTCATCCGCAGATTCTTTTATCCAAGCAGACCGACACCTGCAGCACTGACTATTTTTCCCCGCTGATGGACGGAACGCTCACAATTCCGGTACTCTATCAGCCCGGTGATCCCTATTACAAAGAGATTTCCGCCTGTGTCGATGCAAACGATGAAATCAGCAAAACCAATCCGCCAGCTTACCAGCTTTTCATCAAAAGCCAGCTTTTCATGCTTTTTTATATTCTTTTCAACAAGTGCAGTTCCAGAAATGTCCAGAAAAAAGATTACAAATCTCTGGAAAAAATGAAGTT
>OGNR01001295.1_pt1 | contig 10831 bp, 9 predicted proteins | sample 1573501 | NCBI WGS metagenome assembly OGNR01 (sample SAMEA2581918, study PRJEB24529) | metagenome | biome: Human gut stool | place: China | collected 2011 | reverse complement strand
AACAGGGTGACTGCAATAAATAAAAATCCGATAAAGGAACGGAAATAGGATTTCAATTCTCTCTTATAAATGGCTGGCATATGATTCCGCCTCCTTTGTAGTTACAGTTTCTTTTTTCTCTTCTCCGGGCTGTGCTTCCTCTTCCGAAGCTTCTGTCTGCTGTGCGGCAGCATCTGACATTTCCGGCCTTTTTCTTTTTGAGAATAGTTTGTGCTTCTCCGGCTGTGTGGGTGCTACATCCTCGGTCAGTTCCAGGAAGATGTCTTCCAGAGACTTTTCCGCATGGGTCATCTCTAAAATAGGCAGCTTTGCATCTGCCAGTGCATAAAATACCTGCTCTCTGATATCTGCATTCTCTTTGGAGATCACTTTCAGCTTTGCAATATTTTTGGATGCCTCCGTGTTCTCTTCGATCCGGTCGATCTGTGAGATCTCCTGCAATGCACTCTTCACCGCAGCGATGCTTCCCTTTACTTCCAGATCCAGTTCCATGGAACCACTCATAAGCTTCTGCAGATTCTCCGGAGAATCACTGGCTACCAACTTACCGTGGGCTATGATCATAATATGGTCGCAGACCGCACTGACCTCCGACAGAATATGGGAGCTGAGGATCACGGTATGATTCTCCCCCAGCTTGCGGATCAGATCACGGATCTCGATGATCTGTTTCGGATCCAGACCTACCGTGGGCTCATCCAGAATGATAACCTCAGGGTAGCCAAGGATTGCCTGCGCCAGTCCGACTCTCTGCCTGTAACCTTTTGACAGATTCCTGATCAGACGCTGCTGCATATCGGTGATCTGTGTCATTTCCATGACCTCATCAATCTGCTGCTTCCGCTCTTTTTTCGGCACTTTTTTCAGTTCTGCTACGAAATCCAGGTATTCTCTGACAGTCATGTCAACATACAGCGGCGGAAGCTCCGGCAGATAACCGATGGCACGCTTTGCCTCCTCCGGATCTTTTTGGACATCTTTGCCATCGATCGTCACAGTACCCTCCGTGGCTGCCAGATAACCCGTGATGATGTTCATGGTCGTGGATTTACCTGCGCCGTTTGGACCAAGAAAGCCGTAAATCTGTCCCTTTTCCACACGGAAAGAGAGATGATCTACGGCAATATGGTCACCATATTTTTTTGTAAGATTGCTTACTTCTATCATATTTGCCTCCCGGATATGGTGTGATACCCCCACCTGATATCTACGGGTACCCGTAACTGATACCCACGAGTCCCCAGAACTGATACCTACGGATTGTTCCGTGCTGCGCACTCTCACAATCCTGCCCGCTATTCGTACATCGTGGGATTATCATCCCACTTTTGTACTCATATCGGGGCAAATCTCAAAGTCTCTCAATCACATCTGAGCAAGCTCATGTGGTCTCGGACTTTTCGATTTTGGTATCAGTATATGTCTCAAATGTCATGAAAAGGTGAAACATTTGTGAAAAATCTGTGAAGCCCCAACCCTTAAAGCTTCGTCACGGTCAGCGAAATGCTTAAATTTCCTGCCTCCGCCGCCAGATGCAGCGGCAGCTTCGCCACAGGAATATCTTCAAAAATGAATTCCGGATCACCGGATGCGGCCGACTGGAATAAGAAAAGTACCCCCTCCACATAGAGCACCACTTTTTTCTGATTGCTGTAAATTGTCAGGGAGACCAGCCCGTTCTCCTGACGATGCAGGGTAGAAAGTACCGGATAGAGCACCGGTTCGCTGCTCCATTTTGCCTGATAATAGTAGTATCGCTCTGTCAGTGTCCTGCCGTCCGCCGCCAGGAGTGCTTGGCATGTCGTTTCTCCGGGTAATCCACGGTACACTGGGAGATTTTCCGGTCTTATCCACAGGTTCCCAGTGAGGAATCCACGCTTTCTGCACAGGCTGTAAAACGTTCTCACTTCGGAGCAGTTCACCCCCTCTGCCCCGGTCCCGGTTCCTTCCAGCCGGATCACATTTACCCCCATCCGGACCAGCCGTTCCAGATCTCTTCGTACCTGCTCCACCCTCGTCCCGGCATCACTGATCTGCGGGGGAAGCCGGTAGACTACTTCATGTGGCAGAAACTCTTTTTCATTGAGAAAGATTCCCTTTTTATCGATGACATGCACGTCATAAATTGCCAGTTCCTGCTGCCAGTACACTTCCACTGCCTCGGTTATATCCTCAGCATGATCTGATTCTTCCTCGTTCTTTGTACCCCCCATATTTTCTCCATACTCCACGGTTCCGAACCTTCCCTGCGCCTTCACCAGATAGACATAGGGATCCCGCATGCCGTCCCAGAGATGCGGCCGCAACAGCAACGCCGTCATGGAATCCGCTTCTTCTGATGAGTATTCCCCATGAAAAACAAGGCGTTCGCCCTCCGCACCTTCCCAGATCTCAATCTGTAAAGCGGACAGCAAACGCCCTATCTTTTCCGGCAGGGCAAATTCCAGATAAGCCTTGCCATTTTCCATTTTTGTTGTAATTCCAAGATCGTCTCTCATCTGCATTTCTCTTTCCTGCCTTTCGCATTCTGTTACTAAGAGTTTTTGCAGATAACATTTTATTTATGCCGGAAATCCATCTTTCCCGCACACTATTATTACATGGGACAAGACCTGCGGCCGGGCACTTCCTCTCCGGATACATAACCTGCATGAAATTCCATGTTGATGTCCCGAAGCTCCTTCTTCCCGTCGATGTATGCCTGATACATTTCCGCCAGTCCCGAACTGCAGCCATCGCAGTTTGCTTCCATATATCCCAGTGACTCCGTCACGATCTGCTCCCTTTCTTCTCTTGTAGTATCCTTGATCAGATATCCTGCCATTTTCTCTTCCTCGCTTGTCTTTCTTTTACAGCCACTGTATCACAGCCATCTGTAGGGTGCAAGCTTTTCCCTTCCTTTATTCCTGCAGTTGTCCGTCAACAATCCTGACGATCCGTTTGGCAGACTGGGCAACACCCAGGTCGTGGGTGATCATGACGATTGTGTTGCCCATATCGTTCAGTTCCCGGAACAGTTTCAGTACTTCTCTGCCGCTGGTCTGATCCAGAGCACCGGTAGGCTCATCCGCCAGAAGGATCGCCGGCTGTCCCACCAGTGCTCTGGCAATGGATACTCTCTGCTTCTGTCCGCCGGACAATTCGTTGGGCTTATGTCCGATACGATGATCCAGCCCCAGCAGTTTGATAGTATTTTTACACTTTTCTTCTGCTTCTTCATGGGTCATGCCACGCATCAGCAGGGGCATGATAATATTCTGCATGACATTGTAGGTCGGGATCAGCTGATAGTTCTGGAAAATGAACCCGATCTTTTGGTTGCGTACCATGGTCAGATCGTCCTCCTTGGTCTTGTGGATTGCCATGCCATCCAGATAATATTCCCCACTGTCCATCACATCCATACAGCCGATCATATTCATTAACGTAGTCTTACCGGAACCGGAAGGGCCTAAGATTGCCACATATTCTCCCTTATTTACCTGAAAATTGATGTCCTTCAAAATCGGCAGACGCTCCTCTCCCAGCATATAGCCTTTATTTATATTTTTCATGGTGATCATTGCGTTTTCCATCATAATCCTTACACCTTTCGCACTACTCCTGATTTAAAGCTTCTACGGGGATCAGTCTCGATGCCTTATATGCCGGATAGAAGCCGAAGATGCTTCCGGTGAGGACACCAAACAACAGCGACAATACTGCACCCTGTACCGACAGGGACACTCTCACGTTGAACAGCTGCACGAATGGCGTAATTCCAAGAGCCACCAGCACCCCCAGTACGGCTCCTACCAGACTGGTAAAGCTTGCCTCCAATAAAAACTCCAACAGGATATCCTTCCGGGAACAGCCCAGTGCTTTCAAAATACCGATCTCGTTGGTACGCTCCTTGATGGATACAAACAGCACGTTCATAATACCGATACCGCCAACGATAAATACGATCACTGCCATGGAGATCAGCAGTAAGGTCAAAGTCTCATTGGAAGCGGAGGCTGCCTCCATCTTGCTTCCGCATCGCTGATGGTAAATGTGGTATTGGGATAGCTCTCTTTTAAGGCACTCTCCACATCCGTCATTACGGTATCCACCTGATTCACATCCTCCGCAATGACCGTGATGGTTGGACTGATATTCGTACCGGTAATGTATTTGATGCCGGTTTCGTAAGGTATATAGATCGCCGTATCCGGACTGATGCCGGATGCCACAGTTCCCATCTCGGATAGTACCCCTGATACTATATAGGGGCGGCCATCAATATAGACTATACCGTCATAAGCATCGTAGGCGCTGCCAAAAATTTCCTTTGCCACGGTGGCACCCAGTACGCACACCTTTTCCTTGCTCTCGTTGTTTTCTTCTGTGAGGAAATCCCCGATGGCCATTTCCAGATTACTGATGGCAGCATAATTGTCCTCCACACCGGCAATGGTGTAATAGGAAGCAGAGGTCATATCGCCTCCCTCCACCGATGCTGTAGTGGAATAAGAGACCGTAGTTGCAGAGATTCCCGATACAAAAGTCGCCAGATCATCACAGTCTTCACTGGTCAATGTCACGGCTTCGCTCTCTTCCTCCTGTCCGAATCCGAAAAATCCGCCGAAATCCATGCCACCGCCGGGACCACCAGACGTACCGCCGCCGGAACCTCCTCCGGGTCCTCCGCCCATATTGGTGACGGTAACGCTTCCTCCACCGCCCGGCATTTCAAAGCTAAAACCACCACTGTCACTGCTGTCACAGGAAATATCAATAGCTCCGGCATTCAGATTCTTGAACTGCTCCGCCACTTCTTCTTTTCCACCGGTACCTATCGCCAGCACCAGCATTATGGTGGCGGATCCCACAACGATACCGATGGAAGTCAGGATCACTTTGAATTTATTCTGTGACAGGTTCAGCCACACCAGACGCAATATTTCGGATAATCTCATATTCTACTTCTTCCCTTCCATTGACCTTACTTTCCCACAGGTCTCCGCTCTACTTCGTAATGCTGCTTTCGATCAATACGGTATCTCCTTCTGCAATATCTCCGGAGATCTCCACATTAGAGCCATCTGACAGTCCTGTCGTTATTTCCTTTTTCACAATGCTGCCCTCTGCTGTCTTCACTTTTACATAAGTCTTGTCATCCTCTGTGATAATGGCTCTGCGTGAGACATACAACACTTCTTCCGTTTGTTCCGTAACGAAAGTCACATCTGCGGTCATGCCCTGGAACAGTCCTGAAACATCCCCTTCTAATGTGACAGTTACGTCATAAGTTATGTTTCCACTGGAATCCGATGTCGCATCTCCGATAACCGTCACCTTTGCCGTAAAGATATCTTCCGGATATGCCGTCAATGCAATATTCGCCGCAGATCCCAGAGAGATATCCGTCATGTCATCTTCATCCACTGTTACCGTCATGGTCACTTCATCCATATCATACAAAGTGACCAGAGAGGTTCCGGTGCTGATCTTGTCTCCTGCTTCCAGTTCCACACTGGTGATCACACCGTTGTATCTGGCGCATACCGCGTTGCCATCGATATAGGTGCTGAACTCGTTCCATTTTTCCAGAGTCTCATCGTAGGTTTCCTGCTGATCGGACAGATCCTGTTCCAGATACCCCAGCGCAATATCGTAAGTCTCCTGTGCGGTATTGTAAGCCAGCGTCCGCAGTTTTTTTGTCTCGGCTGCGGTCAGTTTTCCCTGCTCCAGTTCCCGCTTTGCTTTATTATAAGCGGTCTCGGCTGTGGTCACATTTTCTTCTGCCTGCTCTACCTTCTGTTCCAGTTCTTCCTTCTGCTGTTCCAGAGAGTCCGCAGTAGACTGTGCCTGTGTCGTCAGCTGTGCAAAATAGACATATCCATAGGTATCATCTGCCGGATCCGTATTGTTCAGACTGTATTGGCAGTTGGATAATACCTGTGCCGCATCTTCGTAAGCAGTTGTTACTTCCTCCAGCTGTGCCTGATAATCTTCCAGACTGGTCTGCGCCTGCTCCAATGCGCTTGCTGCAGAATCTACCGCATTCTGTAGCTCCTGCAGTGTGGTGCTGTATTCGGTATCAATATAACTGCCATAGGCAGTGCTGCTGTCATAAGTATATTTTGCCTGCTGTCTGGACAGGGTCTGGTCAGCCTCTACGGCCTCCAGATCTGCTTTTGCTTTCTCAACGTTAGACTGCAGTTCGTCTTCCAGGTCGGAGACACTGTCTTCTTCCAGCAGGTACAGGGGATCTCCCTCGGACACCTGCTGCCCCACGGAGACCACTACCTCTGCCACGGTCAGGGTAGAATCGTCACCATTGCTGCCGGAGCTGCTGCCGCCCATATTGAAGATCTGACCAAACATGTCTAAGCCTCCCTGAGCTCCGCCGCCGGAAGCACTCATGCCGCCAAAACCACCGGAACCAGAGCTGCTGCCGGCAGTACTACCGGAGGAGCCGCCGGAGGAACTGCTGCCGGAAGTATCCGTTCTCTGCAGGGCACTCATATCCAGATCAAAGGTCTGATCCACCGTACCGATGTCCACGGAACCGCTCTCCGTCACACCTTTGACCAGTGTACCGTATTTTACCGTGGTCTCTTTATAAATGACTTCCGTGTCGGAACCACCGGAGAGACCAATGGCACCAGCCACTACAGCAATCACACAGACACCACAGACACCTGTGGTGAGCTTGCGTCTTTTCGACCAGCTTTTCCATGATCCAATCCGGCGCATTTGATTTCTTATATTTTCTTTGATCTTTTTCCCATTTTCATTCTGCTTCATAACTGTTCCCAATCATTCCTGTCTGTTTCTCAACATTTGCTCCATCCGCTTGATTTATTGTCCTCCGGGACCGCCCGGCATTCCGCTGCCGAAGCTGCCGGAATCACCACCCCTGGGACCACCCTGGGGCATGTCACCGCCTCCCGGCATCTGCATATCCTCCGGCATCCCGAACTCCGTATCACTGCCGATTGCGGTATCAGAACTGCTGCCGGCATCGGCAGTCTCCTCCGTACTCTTGACTTCTGCCTCGGAGCTGACTTTACTTGCCAGGTAGATGGTATCGCCCTCTCCCAGTCCTGACAGGATCTCGATGTCCACACCGTTGGTGATACCGGTCTCTACCTCTGCCAGTTCCCTGCCTCCCAAAGCGGTCTTGCGATATACATAGGTCTTGCCGTTCTCTTCTACGATCGCCTTACGGGATACATAGAGGACATCTTCCTTTTCTTCGGTAACGAAGATCACATCTGCGGTCATGCCGCCGTAGAGCTGCTCCAGTTCACCTTCCACGCTGATCTCCACAGTGTAGCTTACGGTATTACTGTAATCGGAAGTAGCCGTGGTATTGATGGAGAGGATGCTTCCGGTATAGGTATCCTCCGGGTATGTCGTAAAGGTGATATCTACCGCATCTCCTACCTGCAGGTCCACGATATCTTCCTGGGTCACATCCACGGAGATTCTCATGTCATCCGACGTTGCATAGGAAAACAGAGCTCCTGTCGTCGTCAGACGGTCTCCCGCTTCGTAGCTGACCTCTGTGATCACACCATCTTCTGTGGCATACAGGATACCATCACTTCCGACAAAATCTTCAAAGACCTGTAACTGTTCTTCCCGTTTTTCTTTGGTCTCTTCCGCTTCCTGTAAGGTCTCCTTCAGATCTTCCACGGTAGCGTTGTAGGTAGTCTGGGCGTTCTGCCCGGTGATCACCGCTTCCTGATAGGTCTCTTCTGTATCCAACTTGTCAATTTTCTGTTTTGCCTGTGCTGCCGCCAGCTGATTGGTAAGCTCAGTGATGGCATTTTCATTATCTGTTACCGCAGTTTCTGCCTGTGTCAATGCTGATTTTGCCTGCTGGTATTTGGATCTGGCACTGAGATAACCATTCTGGATCGTCATAAAATTCACTGTATTATCGGTTCCGGCGCCTTCATAACCTTCTTTTGCCGCTTCGTAGGTCTCCAATGCATCCTGATAATCTTCCTGGGCTTCTGTCAGCTTCTCCTGCAGAGAAGCTGCGTTGGCCTGCTTCTGCTCCAGCTGTACCTGCAGAGATGCCACTTTGTTCGTCACGCTCGTACCGGAAGTATTGCGGATGGATGCCGCATAGGAAGCACTGATCTTCTGGGTATCGTAGTCGGTCTGGGCTTCCAGCAGGGACAATTCATAGGTACTCTCTGCCTCCGCATAGTCTGCCTGCGCCTCCACTACCGCATTTTGCAACAGCGCCCGAACCGCCTCCACGCTGTCTTCCGTGAATTTCAGCAGTTCCTCGCCTTCGGTGACACGCTGCCCGCTGGCGGCGTAGATCTCCTCTATCTTCAGATATTTTTGTACGGTATCATCGTCATCATCACTGTCATCCTCGTCATCATCACTGACGTCCAGAGTCAGATCGTAATCTATGGATTTTGTGTTGTATTCCAGAGAGCCGCTCTCAGTAACACCTACCTTTAATGTACCACGCTCCACCGTCTCTTCTTTGTAGATCCACTGTTCTTTCTGAAGTAACGGTGCAATAAACACGGTATAGCAGGCTGCCAGGATCAGCAGAAGTAATGCGATCCCTGCCAGGATCAGTTTTTTCTGCTTTTTCGTGAGGGATTTCAGTTTATCAAAATGTGGGCTTTTTAATTTCATGACTGTGTCTGTCCTCCCTGCTGTTCATTTGCATTTTCCGTAGATTCCCCGTTGTCGGAGCCGCCTTTCGGCATGCCACCGTTTTCCGGCACTTCTCCGCTGCCCGGGACTCCTTCCGGCATGCCACCGTTTTCCGGCACTTCTCCGTTACCCGGGGCTCCTTCCGGCATCTCACCATTTTCCAGCTTTTCGCCGCCTCCGGGACCGCCCTGCGGCATCGCATCGCCGTCGGACACATCGTCAGGTCTGCCCTGCATACTCTGTCTCTGCTGTAACTGCTCGATCTCTTCCTCCGTCATGCCGAAGACTACGGTGACGGATTCGTTGGCACTTAAACTGTCCTCCTCATCTTCTACATTGATCTGTACCGTCACGCTGTAAGTGACACTGGTACGGCTGCTAGACGAGGATACCGGATCAATGGCTGTGATCACACCGGTATATCCGCTGCCTGCGGAGGACTGCACATAAGCACTGTCGCCTACAGTCAGTTTTGTAATATCCGACTGATCTACCGATACGGTGACCGTCAGCTCCTTCGGATTGCTGTAAACGAATACCACTGCATCGGAAGTCAGAGTCTGCTCCGCCCGCACCATGCTCCGCAGGATCGTACCATCCTCAGATGCATAGAAATATCCGTCCCCCACGCTGCTTTCAAACAGTTCCAGATTCTCCTTGGCATCTTCATAAGTACTTTTCAGAGCTGCCAGATCGGACTTGGCTTTTTCCACCGTAGTATTATAATCACTCTCTGCCCGTTCTGCGCCGGACTGGGAAGTCTCATAGGTCAGCTTTGCCTGCGCCAGCTGGATCTCATAATCTTCCTTCGCCTCCGTGACTGCCTGCTGAAGGCTGGGAAGCTTCAACTGCAATGTCTGTAAGTTAAAAGAAGCATTGGTGACTGCATCCTCATATTTTTCCTGCGCTTCTTCCAGATCCTTCAGGTTCTGTTCCAAAATGCTGTAGAGGGATGCCAGAGTTTTCACATTTGAGGAATTGCTGTCCTGTCCACTGCTGCCCAGCACATTGCCTGCGGTTCCACCCGCTTGCACAGATCCGGCTGACCCACCGGTGATCTGGGACCAGCTGATGCCCCACTCATCCAGTTTATCCGTCAGTGCTTTCAGGTTCTCATCATAGATTGCCTGATACTCATCCACCTTGAAATAACTCTTATAGGAACCGTCATTCACATAGGATTCATACTCTGCTATATCATCCTCCGCATCCTGTAATTCCTCTTCTGCCCTGGTCACAGCACTCTGCAGACTTGCTACGGTCTCATCATAAACGTCCTTCGCCTGCTGTCCGGTGAGGATGGCACTGTCTCTCGTATACTCCGCTGTGATCAGGTTCTGCTCATATTCGATAGCTCCGGTGCGATACGCAAGCTCCGCATCCTCCAGCGCTCTTTCCAGTTCCTTTCTGGCTTCCTCCACACTGTCCTCCGTAAGCTTTAAAATCTTATCTCCTGCAGTTACCTCTTCTCCGGAGGCCGCATAGACTTCCTCGATCTCTAGCACTGTCGTCAGATTTTCCACATCGAAGGTCTCCTCCGTGATACCGACATTGGTAACACCTGACGTAGCAGTCATATCCTCCGTGAAGCTCAGCCCCGCCATATTACCCGGCATGGATAATTCTGACCGATTGCCGTTTCTATGTAATACCACCACTGCTGCCAGAGAACCGCCACCCAGCGTAAGTACCAGTACCAGCGCAACGATGATCCATTTTTTGTTTTTCTTTTGGGAAAAAATTATCTGCTTGATCTCTTTGTTCTTCACGGCAAACCTCCGATTGCTATTCCGTCCAAATTCCATTGTTTTCTCAAGTATAGTTGGATTTTGTATTGAAAAAGTGTTCACTCTGTGAAAAATCTGTGTCCTGTAGAAGCTTTCCCCCTGCCTGCTTCTATGCAATTGCACAAAAAGAAGGCCCTGTTAGATGCTGCTTTCGCAAAAGTCTCTAACATGACCTTCTATCATAAGCTTACGAATTCGTGCTATCGCGCTAATATGCCCGGAAAAACAAATCACCGCTTCCGGGAGATGCAGATATCCTCCAGGTTCTGCGCGCCCTCCGGTCCGATGGGTCTGCCGCCCGTGATGATGCCCCATCCTGCACGGATCCTGATAATATCGTCGATCTGTCCCTGGGACAACAACGTCTTCTTCCCTAAGATAAA
>OGNR01001282.1_pt1 | contig 10904 bp, 8 predicted proteins | sample 1573501 | NCBI WGS metagenome assembly OGNR01 (sample SAMEA2581918, study PRJEB24529) | metagenome | biome: Human gut stool | place: China | collected 2011 | reverse complement strand
TTGCCTATGGCAGGTTTGTCATCTACAAATAATATTTGTTTCATTGTTTATGATAATTGTTTGCTATATTTATCTATATACATTTTCTTCTACCGGGTGTTCGTACCATTCCGTATACTGGGTTCTGTCTTGGGCCCAATAGATGAATTCCGGATATGCGCTTGCCTCGGGGATATCAGTACGTGACACATTGATTGTTTCTTTGGGATAGCGGAAGCCATACGGCACGCAGATTGCCCACGTGTTGTTGCCTGCTAAGTCAAGATTCTCTTGCTGTATGGTTCCGGCGGCAGTGGCGCCATATCCCCAAAATTCGTAAAGATGAACTTCCATGCGTTGTTCCATGCTTTTATATTGATAACAGATGAAGAAGTCCAGATTGTCTTTTGAGAATAGGGGCTCTGTCCGAGTTTGGTCTGTCAGTTCAATAATGACTTCATAAGTATACTCTTTGGCGGTTACTCCAATGCCGGTGTTTACCATCTCACCCGGTTCGACTCCAAATACATTGTGTACTTCGCCTGCGATGGGGATTACGACACTCGGATCGGAATCTTCCATATAAGTAACGTTATTGTACCTGAATTTGTTGTACGAGCTGTTGAATGACTCCTGGAAACGCGAATCGTCGCCTCCGGTCTTGACTTCCCGGATATCGGATTTATTGATTCCGGTAATCCGGAGCCCTACGCCCAACGGCTTGCTTGCTCCTGCTGCAGCAAGGGTCACGTCGAGCTGTATGCGCTTGATGTGGTTCGTATTTTTCTCGCGGTGATAGTAGGTCTCCACGTCCAAGACCACATCGTTGAAGTCGTAGTCGCCTACCAACGGGAAGTTGTCTTCGAATACGTACGTATAGGAGACCGGGTCTGTAGGGGTTTCTGAGCCGGACTCGTCCGGGGTGTTGCCTTCGCCCGTACAGTCTCCGGCAGGAATGGTGATGGGGGATTCTCCCCATTTGGATATGGTTCCTTCGGTGTTCTTGATGGCATCAAGGAATTTGGCTTCCCACCAGATATCCTCGGTGATATCATCGTCAATTTCTTTCACTTCATAATGAATGTTTCCCTGGCTGGAGAAATTTCCTATATCTTCAATTTTATTGATTTTTACCAGTGCATATTCATTGTTTGGACCCATAAATTGTGCTTGTGACAATTCTGCTTCATCAAGTACGGTTATCATGGAGTTGTCACCCATCGTGATTTGGGTGTTGTAATTGTTGCTATGGTCCCCGAAATCCTCTATCTCTGCAGAAGAGGTGTCTCCCATGTTCAGTGTGCCTACAAATTCTTCCGCATATAGATAGCATCCGTTGTCTATAGTGATGTTGCTGTCGGTTTTCCCGATATAGGCTTTGCCCTGGTTGATGAATTTGCATCCGCTGTCGAAATTCATTTCATCGACACGCACGGTACCGCAATTATAGAATGCTCCTCCCTGGCTGACATGGAAATCGTCTATTTCCATAGTGCCGGCATTGTAGTTGTAGCTGCCTCCGGATGCATTGGTCAATTCGATGTCGTTCCCTTTGATGGTTCCACCCGCGTAGACGATAAACCGGCTGGATTGCACTAAAGTGAAGGTGTGCTCGTCCGGTATCACGATTTCCCCTCCGTCAATCACATAGAATTCGAAGCCTCGTTCAACGGTCATGTTGTTTCCATTGGGTTCCCAGCTGCCTTCAATGATGATGATGGCCGGATTGTCACTTCCCATGCCGTCCTTGCTGATTTTATTCCTATATATATTGTCTTTGGAGATTTTGTAGGCTTTTCCGTTTTGAAAATCGGTATTCGGCCTTATTTCTTCGGCACTTGATAGCATTGCGGTGATTTCTGCCTCAGACTTTTCCGGTGAATAGGTCTCGATGCTGACACTGCGCGTCCATGCGGCACGTGTAGTTGTGGGGGAACTGCCGAAAGCGGCATGGAGCTGACCGTTTTGGATGGATACGTATTTTACTATGTTGCGGCTGTGTGCATCGGTGCGGCACACAAAAGCGCTCGTCAGCACAGAAGGGCAGTCCATGACGGTAGTAAATACTGTTGTATTATTGGCGGTGCCTTCTGCCAGCAGTTTGGCAGATGACCGGCTGATTAAGGGGTTCTTGTCGTAAATACGTATGGTGTAGTCGATGCCGGTATCTTCGGATACAGAAACATTGACCCGGACCTGCTGAGTCATTTTCCAATCCATAGCCGGGTCTATGTTCTTGACCGGAAACCTATCCTGATAGGCTGCTTTCACTTTCTCGGGGTTAAAAACATCGTCTTTACAACCCTGCAGCAGTATGCCTACTGTAAGAATAACAAGCGGCAGAAAGCGTTTGTATAGGGTATTTTCTCCCATATTTTACATTTGTTTTGCTTGATTGTAAGCAAAAGTACGTTTATTTAAACTAATAAGCTTTATTAATGGGGGATAAAAGCATGTTGGTTAACGCTTTTTAACGATTTTGTATGGATAGATAATGCAAGTTTGTCTTGAAAATTATCAATATTACTAAATGCCCTCTGTATTGCCGCTTTACTAAATCTTGGTGATTTCTCCTGCCAGGTCGGAATTCATGCGGTGGCGGATTTCGGCTTGGTTCAGTCCATGTCCCAGGAGGAACATGAGTTTGGTGACGGCACATTCGGGGGTACTGTCATAGCCGCTGATGACACCTGCCTGGAGAAGTTGCAGACCGGTTTCGTAACGTCCCATCTCGACGGCGCCACTTTGGCATTGGGTGATGTTGACGATGACAATGCCACGTTCGCTGGCTTCTTTCAGCTGGCGGATGAACCATTCTTTCTGGGGGGCATTGCCGGAACCGAAGGTCTTGAGGACAACAGCTTTCAGGCCGGGAACATGAAGCACGGAGTTGATGATGCTTTCCTGGATGCCGGGAAAGAGGGTGAGCACTACGACATTGGTGTCGAAAAGGTAGTGCGGCTTCATGGGGCGTGACGGGTCGGGACGGTGGATGAGGTGCTCGTTATAACGGATATGGATGCCTGCCTTTGCCAGTGCGGGATAGTTGAAGGAGCGGAAAGCATTGAAATTCTCGGCATTGATTTTGGTGGTACGGTTGCCCCGCATCAGCTCGTTCTCGAAGAAGATGCACACTTCGGGGACGATAGGAGTACCGTCCGGATGCTTGGCGGCGGCTATTTCAATGGCGGTGATGAGGTTCTCTTTCCCGTCGGTGCGCAGGGTGCCGATGGGAAGCTGGGAACCGGTGAGGATGACCGGCTTGGAAAGGTTCTCGAGCATGAAGCTGAGGGCGGAGGCTGTATAGGCCATCGTATCGGTACCGTGCAGGATGACGAAACCGTCGAAATTGTCGTAGTTGTAGTTGATGATTTTTACAATCTTTGCCCAGAGGGAAGGCTCCATATCGGAAGAGTCGATCGGTGGGTCGAACTGATAGGAAGAGATGCGGTAGTTGAAGCGCTTCAGTTCGGGAACATGCTGTAGCAGTTGGTCGAAGTTGAAGTTCTCAAGCGCACCGGTCTCGGGATTTTCTATCATTCCGATAGTTCCGCCAGTGTAAATCAATAGTACGGAAGGGCAATCGACTTTCATGATATTCGTATTAGAGCTTTTTTCGGGCACAAAGATAGTGAAATATGAGATGGGGAGAAAATAAAAGAGACAAGTCTTTGCAGATTTTGTCTCTTTTATTTTTTCATTGCGAAAAATATATTGTATGAAATTTGAATAAGCTCACTGTTTCAAATCTTCCTTCAACTGCCTGATAGCCTTTTCCGCATCTCCTTCCTTCTCGTTGAGCAGCGTGACGAAGCGGCTGCCGATAATGGCACCGGATGAGTGGGCGCAAGCGGCATCGAATGTCTGCTTGTTGCTGATGCCGAAGCCTACCATGCGTGGATTGCGCAGGTTCATATCCTCTATCTTCTTGAAGTAGGCTTGCTTCCGGGTGTCGAAGTCTTTCTGGGCACCGGTGGTGGCGGCACTGGACACCAGATAGATGAAGCCGTCGGTGTGGGCGTCTATTTCGCGGACGCGGGCTTCGCTGGTTTCGGGGGTAATGAGCATGATGACACGGATGTCATACTTCGAGGCGATGGCTTTGTAACTCTCTTCGTAATCGCGGAAAGGGAGGTCGGGAATGATGACGCCATCGATGCCGCATTCCACGCACTTCTGGCAGAAGGCTTCGAAGCCGAACTGCATGATGGGATTGAGGTACCCCATAAGGATGAGGGGGATGCGGACATCGCGACGGATGTCGCGCAATTGTTCGAAAAGCAGGCGGAGGGACATGCCGTTGTGCAGGGCGCGGGTGGCAGCATTCTGGATGACAATGCCGTCGGCCATGGGGTCACTGAACGGAATTCCGATTTCAATCATGCTGACTCCGTTTCTTTCGAGGGCACGGATAACGTCGGCAGTACCGTCGAGGTTGGGACAGCCTGCACAAAAGTAAATGGACAGCAGATTCTTGGGGCTGTCCTGGAAAAGTTGGTTAATGCGGTTCAACATACTATTTCTATTTACAATTTTACAATTTACAATTTACTATTTGGCTGCGCACTATATGCTGCATGTTACGATTTACAATTTTACAATTTTACAATTTTACAATTTACTATTTACTATTTACTATTTACCATGTACAATGTACAATTTGCCATGTGGCGTATATTGCGCAGCCAAATAGTAAATAGTAAATCGTCAAATCGTACCTCCCTTGAGTTCTTTCAGGAAGTTTGAGATGCGTTCCACATCCTTTATTCCCGGTGCCGTCTCGAAACGGCTGTTGATGTCGATACCTGCGAAATAGGGATGGCGGAACTCCCGGAGGGCTTTTACGCTGTAGGGGTTGATGCCACCGCTGAGCAGGAACGGGGTGGGACCGTTGTAGCGGTGCAGGAGGTTCCAGTCAAACTGGTTGCCGGAACCGCCGTACTGCGGGGTCTTGGTGTCGAAGAGGTAATAGTCGCACAGACCATTGTAGGCAGATACGGAAAGCAGGTCCTTGGGCAGCAAGATGGAGAAAGCCTTGATGAGGTGCAGGCCTGCATTGCGCAGGGAACGGCAGTACTCGGGAGCTTCATTGCCATGCAGCTGGATGTAGTCCAGGCCGAAACGGTCGGTATACATCAGGATGTTTTCCTTACTTTCGTTGACAAAGACGCCGACACGCTTGGCGCAGGCTGGCAGATACCCGGGCATCTGGCACAGACAACGGGGAGATTTTGGGTAGAAGATGAAACCAATCATATCTACACCTTGCAGTTCTACATTGCGGATGTTTTCTGCTTCGGTCATTCCGCATACTTTGATGAGAGGAGACATTTTATTTACGATTTACAATTTACTATTTACAATTTGGCTGCGCGATGTAACGCTGTATGAGAGACTTTTGTATTTACAATTATCAACTTTCAACTTTTAATTATCAATTAAGAGACTGTCTTGGATGAACTCTTTCAGGGTTTCGCCCGGATTGGCTGTTTTCATGAAGGTTTCGCCGATGAGGAAACCGCGGAAGCCGGCGGCACGCAGGCGGCAGATGGTTTCGGGGTCGGAGATGCCGCTTTCGGAAACAAGGAGCGGGGATGCCGGTCCGTGGGTGGCTTCGCGCAGTTGCCGGGCTATCCGGAAGGAGTTTTCTACATCGGTGACGAAGGAGCCGAGGTTGCGGTTGTTGACACCCACCATGTCGACCTCCTTATTTATATAGGAGAGTTCCGAAGGGCTGTGGATTTCGAGCAATACCTCCAGCCCGAGTTCGTGGGCTTGGGCGGTGAGGGTGCTACACTGCTCCGGACTGAGGCAGGCGGCAATGAGCAATACGGCGTCGGCACCTACGATGCAGGCTTGCAGAAGCTGGTACTCGTCGATGATGAAGTCCTTGCGCAGAATGGGGATGCGGACGAGCGGACGGGCCGTGCGGATGTCGCGCAGCGTACCGCCGAAGAACTTCTCATCCGTCAGGATGGAGAGGGCGGCGGCGCCGGCGGCTTCGTAGGCGGCAGGTATTTCCTCTGCCCGGGCAGCCTCGTTTATCCAGCCTTTGGAGGGTGAACGGCGTTTGAACTCGGAGATGATTCCTGTAGAAGAAGCGGCAAGGGCCTGCTTCATGCTGCGGCGGTGTGCCGCATTCTCCCGGATGATGATTCCGGCCTGCTCCTGCAACTGTTCCAGAGAGACGGTCTGCTTTTGCAGTTCAATTTCTGTTTGCTTATGGGCGATGATTTCGGAGAGTATATCTTTCATTGCTTCATTTATTAATCTCGATAAATTTTTTCAGTGTCGCCAGCGCCCGTCCGCTATCCAGTGATTCGCGTGCGATGGCGATGCACTCTTCAATCTCTTTCTGCGGCTCCATCACCTGGATGGCAAAGGCGGCGTTGACAATGACGCATTGCGTTTGTGCAGGTGTGGCATGCCCCGTAAGGATATTGTCGAAGATGCGGGCGGCATCTTCCTTGCATGCGCCGCCGAAGAGTTCTTCGGGACGGGCATCCTTGAAGCCGAGAGCCTGCGGACGGTAGATGCGCTCGTAATTGCGGGTCATCACCTTGAACTCGTCCGTCAGGGAGATTTCGTCGTAGCTGTCGAGGCTGTTGACCACGGCAAAGTCAATGCCGAGCTTATAGAATACGTTGGTGTATAGGCGCATCTGCGAGAGGTCTGCCACACCGAGCAGCTGATATGCCGGGCAGCATGGATTCACCAACGGGCCGAGCAGATTGAACAAGGTGCGCACTCCCAACGTCTTGCGTACGGGACCGACAAACTTCATCGCCGGATTGAAAAGCTGGGCATGAAGGTAGGCGATGTTGCACTCCTCCATGCTGCGTTTCAGCGTGTCGGGGTTGTTGGTGAAGCGTACGCCGTGCTGCTCGATGACATTGCTGGCTCCACTCACGGAAGTGGCTCCGTAGTTGCCGTGCTTGGCAACCTTGTAGCCGGCTCCCGCCACCACGAAGCAAGCGCAGGTGGAGATGTTGAAGGTGTTCTTTCCGTCGCCGCCCGTACCTACAATGTCGATGGGGCGATAGGGGGCGAAGTCGATGGGAAGGCGTGTCTCCATCAGTGCTTCGCGGAAACCGATAAGCTCGTCCACAGTGATGCTCCGCATCTGGAAGGCAGTGAGCAAGGCTGCTATCTGCGCCTCAGGATACATTTCCTTGGTGATGTTGAGGAGGATTTGTTTGGTTTCCTCCGACGTAAGCTCTTCGTGGTTAAAGAGACGGGTGAGTATTGCTTTCATCTTTTTATTTACGATTTGACGATTTACGATTTGACGATTGAATTTACTCTTTTTCTGAAGTGCCTCATTTGAAAAGCCAGTTTTTTACGATTGTTTTTCCGTCGGGTGTCAGTACCGATTCAGGATGGAACTGGATGCCGTGTATGTCATACTCCCGATGTTTCAGCGCCATGATTTGTCCTTCGGGGCTGATGGCGGTAATGGCAAGTTCGTCGGGAAGCTCCTTCGTATCCACTACCCAGGAGTGGTATCGTCCGACGGGAATCCTATTGGGTAAACCGCAGAAGATATAGTCTTCTTCGAGAGAAATACCTTTATAATCCTTTCCCCCTAATCCTTCATCCCTTGTCCCTAGTCTTTCCTCCTTCCTCCTTATCTCCGTCTGTACCCCATGGAACACCTCTTCCAGATTGACCAGCTTTCCACCGAACGCTTGTCCGATGGCTTGTTCGCCCAGACAGACACCGAGTATGGGTTTCCGTCCGGCATAGGTGCGGATGACATCCAGCAACAGTCCGGCTTCCTCGGGGACACCGGGGCCGGGTGAGAGGATGATTTTATCGTATGGCTCCAATTCTTCGAGCCGGAATTTATCGTTGCGCAGCACATCCACTTCTGCGCCAAGCTCTTTCACCAGATGGGCAAGGTTGTAGGTGAAGGAGTCGTAATTGTCTATGATAACTGTTTTCATCTTTTGTATTTACAATCTATTTTATTTACTATTTGACGATTTACGATGTACGATTGAAGTTACTTTATTTACGATGTACGATTTGGCTGCGCAATGTACGCCGCATGGCAAATCGTACATCGTAAATCGTCAAATCGTACATAAACTCACATTTTTTCTGCCATCTCAATCGCCTTTTTCAGTGCGCCGAGCTTGTTGTTCACCTCTTGCAGTTCGTACTCGTCGTTGCTCTTGGCCACGATGCCGCCGCCTGCCTGGAACCAGAGGACACCGTTGCGGCTGACAAAAGTACGAATCGTAATCGCCTGGTTCAGCGAGCCGTTCAGTCCGATGAAACCGATGCAGCCGCCGTAGGCTCCACGGTTGTGCGGTTCCAGCTGGCTGATGAGCTGCATGGCGCGTACCTTGGGGGCACCGCTCAGGGTGCCGGCAGGGAAGGTGTCGATGAAGGCCTTGACGGGGTCGGCCTCTTCGCGGAGCGTTCCGCTGACACGGCTGACGAGGTGGATGACATGGCTGTAATACTGCATCTCTTTATAGAAGTCCACCTTTACATCGTGGCAGTTGCGGGAGAGGTCGTTGCGGGCAAGGTCCACCAGCATCACGTGTTCGGCGTTCTCTTTGGGGTCGTCGTGCAGGTACCGGGCATTGAGGGCGTCCTGCTCTGCATCGCCGGTGCGCTTCGTGGTTCCGGCAATGGGGTCGATATAGGCATGGCGGCCTTCGATGCGGCAATGGGTTTCGGGAGACGAGCCGAAAATGCGGAAGCCCCCGAAGTCGAAATAGAACAGATAGGGAGAAGGGTTGATGCTGCGCAGGGCACGGTAGAGCTTGAAGTCATCGCCTGTGAAACGCTGCTCGAACCGGCGGGAGAGGACTATCTGGAAAACGTCGCCGCGCAGACAGTGGGCGATGCCGCGGCGGATATTCGCCTTGTGCTCCTCGTCCGTAAGTGGGGAGGTGGTGGGGCCGATGGCGCGGAAATCGTAGGCGGTGTAGTTGCGGTTATGGATGGCCTTCTGCACCTGGTCCAGTCCGCTGGTCTCGCCGGGCGCCAGCATCTCGAGAAGCAGCATCTCATTCTTGAAGTCGTTGAAGACGATGAGGTACTTATATAATATGTACAGCATGTCCGGCGCATCGTTGGTAGCTTCGCGGCTGTCCTTCACGGGGATATTCTCGAAGTAGCGGACAGCATTGAAGGAGGTGTATCCGTAGAGTCCGCAGTAATTGCTGTATTCGCCCTCCACGCGGAAGCGGCAGAGGAAATCGTTCAGTGCGTTTTCCACCCGGTATTCTTCGGTTATGGGATGCTCTTCGCGGCTGTCGTCCGGCAGGCGGAAGATAGCCGTGCCGTGGTCTATGCTGACACTAGCCAGCGGACACAGAGCGATGAACGAACGGTTGTTCTCACTGCCGTGATAGTCGGAACTCTCCATAAGTGCGCTCTGCGGAAAGATGTCACGCACCTTCAGATACGTGCTCACCGGCGTATGCAAGTCACCGAGCATGGTGCGGCTGACTGTTTTATAATCATATTGTTTCATTGTATCTTGTATTTTATTTCATTGCATCTCGTATTTTCAAATAGCTCATCACTTATCACTTATAACTCATCACTCAAATACGTCTCTATATCCTTATCCCCCCGTCCCGACACCGTCAGCACCACCACGTCCGTCGGCTTGAACCTCATCTTCTCCAGCGCACCCAGTGCGTGGGCACTTTCCAATGCGGGGATGATGCCCTCGAGCCGGGTCAGTTCGTAGGCGGCGCGGATGGCTTCGTCGTCGTTGACGGCGAGGACGATGGCACGCTTCTGCTTGGCAAGGTTGGCGTGCATGGGGCCGATGCCCGGATAGTCCAGTCCGGCAGAGATGGAATAGGGCTCTTCTATCTGTCCGTCCTCGTTCTGGATGACGTAGGTGCGCGAGCCGTGGATGATGCCCATCTTGCCGAGGGCGATGGTGGCGGCTGTCATTCCCGTTTCAATGCCTTTTCCTCCGGCTTCGGCGAGGACGATTTGCACGTGCGGGTCGTTGACGTAGTGATAGATGGTGCCGGCTGCATTGCTTCCTCCACCTACGCAGGCGATGAGGTAATCGGGGCAGCTACGTCCTTCATGCTCAAGAAGTTGTTTCCTGATTTCTTCGCTGATGACGGACTGCAGGCGTGCCACCATGTCGGGGTACGGATGCGGGCCGACGGTGGAACCTATCACGTAGTAGGTGTCCGAGGGATGACAGCACCAGTCGCGGATGGCTTCGTTGGTGGCGTCCTTCAACGTCATATTACCACTGGTGACGGGAACGACGGTGGCGCCGAGCATCTTCATCTTCTCCACATTGACGCGCTGGCGCTCTACGTCGGTCTTACCCATGTAGACGATGCATTCCATGTTCATCAAGGCGCAGACGGTGGCTGTGGCCACCCCGTGCTGCCCGGCTCCGGTTTCGGCGATGATGCGGCGCTTGCCCATGCGGCGTGCCAGCAATACCTGCCCGATGCTGTTGTTGATTTTGTGGGCACCGGTGTGGTTCAGGTCTTCACGCTTGAGGTAAATCCGGCAACCGTACTTCTCGGACAAGCGGTGTGCCAAGTAGAGTGGGGAAGGGCGTCCCACGTAGTCGCGCAGCAACTGGTCGTATTCACGCTTGAAGTCCTCACTTTGCAGCACTTTGAGGTAGGTGTTCTGCAACTCTTCTACACATTTGTGGAGGATTTCGGGAACGTATGCCCCGCCGAACTCTCCGTAATAACCTTCTTTGTCAACTAAGAAATTCATCATGTTATTTACTATTTGACGATTTACTATTTACTATTTCAGAAATCAAAACGCATTATTGCTTAAACGAAAAGAGCCCCGTCGCTTGGTGCGACAGGGCTCTTTTTGTTTTTTACTATATATTACATATATACATACGAGCGCTGCTCCCTTACGACTGTCGGAGTTGTAACGGGTGCCACCACCAATATGTA
>OGNR01001274.1_pt1 | contig 10960 bp, 7 predicted proteins | sample 1573501 | NCBI WGS metagenome assembly OGNR01 (sample SAMEA2581918, study PRJEB24529) | metagenome | biome: Human gut stool | place: China | collected 2011 | reverse complement strand
CGAAGCGGAGCGTAGATGTGGGAGTGCGTAGCACGGACCAATCCGTAGGTATCATAGTTGGGGGCTTTTGCCCCAACATCATTAATATATAATCCCAACATATGTTAAAGATAAGGATGAGAAAGAAATGGACAAGCAGGCGGTCAGAATAGAAGAAAAAGTACACAGCTATATAAGAAGTAACCATATGCTTGATGACTGCAGGCATATAGTGGTGGGTGTGTCCGGCGGCGCAGACTCAGTGTGCCTTTTGCTTATGCTGTGCGATTATGTAAAGAAGCATAAAATGGACATATGTATACATGCAGTCCACGTAAACCATATGATAAGGCAGGAGGCAGCAGATGATGAGAATTTCACCAGAAAGCTGTGTGAAAGCGTTGGGGTAGACTGTTATGCGGCACATATTGACTGCATAGGCATAGCCAGGGAAAAAGGTCTTACTGTTGAGGAGGCAGGAAGACTTGAGCGTTACAGGATATTTGATGAGATAGCAAAGAAATATAAAGATGACGGCGGCGTTATGATAGCGGTTGCACATCATATGAACGACCAGGCAGAAACAGTTCTTATGAATATGGCGCGCGGTACATCGCTTAAGGGAGTGCGCGGAATAGTGCCGGTGCGTGACAATATATGCAGACCTTTGTTATGCATAACAAGAGGCCAGATAGAAAGTGTTCTGTCAGCCAAAGACCAGCCATATGTCACAGATGTCACGAACTTCGACAACGATTACACAAGAAATGCCATAAGAAATGTGATACTTCCTTATATGTGTGAGCATATCAACCCAAAGGCGGTAGAGAATATCTCATCAATGGCTGTCAATATCCGTGAAGCTGAAGAATATATGGACAGACAGGCGGACAGGCTTTATAGTGAGTGCGTGAGTGAAAAGGATGACACTATAAGAATGTCTGTTTCAGTGCTTAAGAGTGCTGATATGGTGCTTGTCAAGCGTGTTATATACAGATGTCTTGTAGAGCTTGCGGGGAGAGCCAAGGATATTTATTCTGTAAATGTTTCGGACATAGCAGCGCTTATGGATATGCAGACGGGAAGAACAATACATTCAGTGTATGGCATATATGCCATAAGGGAATATGATGATATAGTGCTTGGAAAGAGGCAGGACAAGTCTTGTATACAAGGGAAAGATGGCAGTAATGCTGATAATGTTGGCAGCGGCAAAGAGTTATATGATAAAAATGTATGTGAATATGATGTAGAAGTAGACATAAGTGCTCTTTCATCCTCAATAACTGTAAATATTGGCAAAAACATATACATCCCCGGAGAGGGCGGAAAATATGCCGAAAGTATCACATTTTTGCTTGTTGATAAAAAAACACTATCAACAGATGAAAAAAATACTCCGGATAATGCTAAAATTTGCGTAAATAAATCAAATAACGGCTATGCTAAATATTATGATTATGATAAAATTAATAAATTACTGAATGTAAGATTCAGAAAACCACAGGACGATATAGTGGTATCGAAGACCGGAAACGTAAAGAAGCTGAAAAAAGAGCTTGTTGACAGGAAGATACCATCATCATACAGGCAGGAGATACTTCTTGTGTGTGATAACAATCATGTGCTATGGGCATGCGGGGTGAGAAGAAGTGAGAGCTGTCTTGTGGACGATACAACCAGCCGTGTGCTTGAGATATTGATTAATGTGAAAGAGAGGAATTAAATATGGCAGATATGCATAAGATAAGTGTAATGATATCAGAGGATGAGCTTCAGGCAAAGATAGCAGAGCTTGGTGAAAAGATTAGTGCGGATTATGAGGGCAAGGAAGTAAAGCTTATATGTATCCTTAAGGGAAGTGCTTTCTTCTGCTGTGAACTTGCAAAGAGAATTACAGTTCCTGTAAGAATAGACTTTATGCAGACTTCAAGCTATGGAAGTGGTACTAAGTCAAGTGGAAACATAGTTATCAAGAAAGACCTTGATGAGTCGATTGAGGGTGAGCACGTAATCGTAATCGAGGATATTATCGATTCAGGTAATACACTTTACAGACTTATGCCTATGTTAGAGGCACGTAACCCGGAAGATATATGTATATGTACACTTCTTGATAAGCCAGACAGAAGAGAAGTAGATATAGATGTTAAGTATAACGGCTTTAATATACCTGATGAGTTCGTAGTAGGATATGGTCTTGACTACGACCAGATGTATAGAAATCTTCCTTTTATCGGTGTTGTACATTTTGAGGATGAAGAACAGTAAAATGTAAATGTGCATAAGCTGTCAGATTATACAGCAGTAAAGATAGTATGTCAGCGTAGAGTGCATATACATCATTGAAAGATTGTCAGGAAGATGCTTAAGAATGGAGAATAATAATGGATAATAAAAAAGGTGTAAAATTCTCAGGCGTGGGAATTTATCTGTTTATTGTAATTATTGCGGCGATGTTTATTATGTATGTATCGCGTATGAATTCAGGTACAAGCGATTACACATATAGCGAATTCGTCAGCGATGTAAACAAAGGAAAAGTAGAAAGTGTTGTAATAAGACAGAATTCAGAAGTACCAACAGGTGTTTTGTCAGTTAAAGTAAGCGGTGTACAGAGTGTTAAGAGCGTATACGTATCAGATGTCAATCAGGTTGAGGAAATACTGCTTGATAAAGATGTAACCTACACACTCAGGGATGTGACAAGACAGAGCGTGCTGCTTACATCTATACTGCCATTCGGACTTAGTATAGTAGTAATCATATTTGTTATGATGATGTTTACAAGACAGTCAGGCGGCGGTGGCAACGCTAAGATGATGAACTTTGGAAAGAGCCGCGCACGTATGATAAGCGGTGAAGATAACAAGGTTACATTTAAGGATGTTGCAGGACTTAATGAAGAGAAGGAAGAGCTTGAGGAGATAGTTGATTTCCTTAAAGACCCTGTAAGATATACTTCACTTGGCGCAAGAATTCCTAAGGGTGTCATATTAACAGGTGCTCCCGGTACAGGTAAGACACTTCTTGCAAAGGCAGTTGCCGGAGAAGCCAATGTGCCATTCTTTAGCATATCAGGTTCCGACTTCGTTGAAATGTTTGTCGGTGTCGGTGCTTCACGAGTAAGAGATATGTTTGAAGAAGCCAAGAAAAATGCCCCTTGTATCATATTTATTGATGAGATAGATGCTGTTGCCAGAAGAAGAGGAACAGGTATGGGCGGCGGACACGATGAAAGAGAACAGACACTTAACCAGATGCTCGTTGAGATGGATGGTTTCGGTGTGAATGAAGGCATCATCGTTATGGCTGCCACTAACAGAATAGATATTCTTGACCCTGCCATACTCCGTCCGGGAAGATTTGACAGAAAGATAGTTGTCGGAAGACCGGATGTACAGGGAAGACTTGAGATATTACAGGTTCACGCAGCCAAGAAGCCGCTTGGTGACGATGTTGACCTTGAGAAGCTTGCAAGAACTTCAGCCGGCTTTACAGGTGCCGACCTTGAAAATGTGCTGAACGAAGCAGCTATCGGAGCAGCCAGAAAGAAGTCAAAGTATATAACAAATGCAGATGTTGAAGAAGCATTTATAAAGATAGGAATTGGTGTTGAAAAGAAGAGCAAGATTATATCTGATAAGGAAAAGAAGATTACAGCATACCACGAATCAGGTCACGCTATACTGTTCCATCTCCTTCCGGATGTAGGTCCTGTCCACACTATATCCATCATTCCTACAGGTATGGGCGCAGCAGGTTACACTATGCCGCTTCCAGAGCGTGATGAGATGTTTAACACTAAGGGAAAAATGCTTCAGAATATTATAGTAAGTCTTGGTGGACGTGTCGCAGAGGAGCTTGTGTTTGATGATATAACAACAGGTGCTTCACAGGATATAAAGCAGGCTACACAGACAGCAAGAGATATGGTTACTAAGTATGGTTTCTCTGATAAGCTTGGACTTATCAACTACGATACAGACAGTGATGAGGTATTCATAGGAAGAGACCTTGCACACACAAGACCATATGGTGAGGATGTTGCAACACTTATCGATAAAGAGGTTAAGGATATTGTTGATGAGTGCTACGCAAAGGCCAAGAAGCTTATATCAGAACATATGGATGTGCTTAAGAAGAGTTCAGAGCTTCTCCTTGAAAAGGAAAAGATATCAAGGGAAGAATTTGAGGCACTGTTTACGGATGATGCAGGTGATATGGTATTCTAATCAGGTCATTAAGCAGCAAAATGTGTGATAAAGTATAACGATAATTAATATATTTTAAATAAAAACAGACACCCAAGTAGTGATTAATTGCTGGGTGTCTGTTTTTTCGTGAAATAACATTACGAATAGAATATATACATATTTTTCCATAAAAAGCCTTTATATAGCTTGACTTATACAAAAATGTAGGTATATATTAAAATATACGTATATATATCAGTGGTATAGTGATGTCAAGGTAGGGTTCTATGTGCCAGTGGCACATATTTAGCACAGACCGAAGCGGAGCGTAGACGTGGGAGTGTATAGCATGGAACAATCCGTAGGTATCATAGTTGGGGGCTTTTGACCCCAACATCAAAATAATATTTATATTATAAACAATAATGTCCGGCAATAAGATATATTTATATGTGTTATATCTAAGAGATTATTTCACAGTAAAATATCAGATTGCCGGACATTTTTATATTTAGCTGTGAGGGCGTGGTGATTAAATGTGAAGAAAAACATAGATATTGTTATCAGGTGGATATTGTATATTTATGCGGCAATATTTCCCTGGTGTACATACGTTAAAAAATTATATTATAATTCAGAAGAAAAAAGACTTATATCTCAGGAAATATCGGGCATAAGTGATGCTTTTGTATATGCAAAGGCATGGATTACCGTGGCAGCCGCCGCAATATTGCTGGTGCTTATAATATTACAGGTTGTTATATATAAACAGAAGATTTTTGATTTTAGCACGAATAATAATAAAATAGTTACAGTATGCATAGGGGTATACATTTTCTGTACGGTTATTTCAACATTGATAGCGGCTAACAGAAAGACGGCGCTATGGGGAGGAACAGCAGGCTGCGAAGGGGTATTTGTATTATGTGCGTATGTCATAATTATGCTGTCGGTGAAATATAGCTGTCATACATACAGAGCGCAGTATGGAAGTACCGCAAAAAGTCCTGTAGAGTACATTGTACTGACAGAGGCGGTAATACTCACAATACTTACAGGTGTTGAGCTGTTTTATAAGCCTGTTGCACAGATAATAATGGGTAGTGAATATGAGAATACATATGGTGATATGATTAGTCTTACATTTAACAGCCCTTCATATTGTGCAGCATTTATAATATTATTAGCTCCCTTCTGTATACATTATCTCTTACAGGCAGGAAAGCTGTTAAAGACTTTGGTGTGGAGTGGATTATCTGTAAGCGTGATAACAGCGGTCATACTTACGAGGTCGACAACCGCATTTTATATAGTATTGCTTGAAACAGCCTTAGTTGTAATAGTAACTGCGGTATTACACACGCACGGCACATCGGAGGTAGCAAAGAAGGAGGCGGGTATAAAGAGTAATACAGCAGCTAAAGCCACACCTGCCGGACAGGGGGCTGGTATGCCAGATAATAGCATAAAAAGTAATACAGCAGTCAAAGCCACACATGTAGGACAGGCGGCTGATATGCCGGATAATAGCATAAAAAATAATATTGCGGTTAAAGCCCTATGCTTAACGGGTGTTATTGTATGCGTTATTATAGTTAATATTATATCAGGCAGCCGAATTACAGACTCCGCATTAAACAGTGCCGTCAATAAGACAATTGCCATACATTCTGACAATTATTATATGGTAAGAGGTATAAGCGTTGACAAAGGTGCGGTTACAATAAAGGGCAGCAGCAATGCATTAAAGTGCATAATCAATGATGAAGGAAATATATATTTTACTGACGAGTATGATAATATTTTAAATGTCAGGTCTGATGGGGACAGTATAACATTTCCTTATCCTTACGATATGATTAGTGCAGGCTTTGAAAACAGCGCTTTATGGCTGGACTTAGGATATAAAGGAAGGATAAGCTTTGCGATAAAGAATGGACAGTTTTATCCAATGGCTGCCGATGGTTCTTTGATTAATGATATATCCTCAGGCGATAAGGCAGGGGAAGAACTGTATACAGACAGCTATAAGAAAATAGACGCGCTATTTACGGGCAGAGGCTATATATGGAGAAAGACACTGCCACTGCTTAAGAATACAATTATATTCGGACATGGAGCAGGAACTTTTGGCTTGTATTTCAAGCAGTTTGATTATGCCGGGCTGCTGAATTCGCAGGGAAATGTAGATCTCATAGTTGACAGACCGCACAGTATGTACATACAGATGGCATTCAGTCAGGGAATATTGTATATGACGGCATATGCCGTTATGGTTATTACGGTAATAATCACATTTATAAAAGATAATAAATGTAAAAATATCAATAAACTGCCAGTGATAATAACTGTTATCGGTTTTTGCATAATGGAGCTGATAACGGACAGCAGTGTCACTGTTAATCCAATATTCTGGGCTGTGCTTGGACTTATAATGTAAATTGTACAAGCTGGATAGTACCAATAACTACTGATGCGATAAGCTGTGCTTGGACTTACAATGTGAATTGTACTTACGCAAGAACAAACGCTGTACAATATGCACAAAAAAACTTAATAATAATTGTTAATTTTGTGAACACTTATGGCGCTTGGTATGATATTATAATTAACGTAAAAACCCCCAATACATTATATATTTTTTGCTACACCCCATAATAAGTGAAATACCTTCTCCAAAAAGGACAGTCCACCCAGACTGTCCTTTTTACTTTATTATAAAGAAATCTTAAGAAGTACATCTTGTGGTTGAATAAATGTACGTAATGATATAAAATTATATATGATTAATGTCAAGGAGTAGATTCTATGATAATAAGCGCAGCAGTAGAGAATCTGACGTCGTGGGAAAAAAAGTTACTGTATATGTGTAATGCAAGACCAACCATTAACACAAGAGCTTTATACTCAGATGTTACAGAGGACTATAGAAGTCCGGCAGAACCGATGCCGGGAGATACAGTAAAGATAAGACTGAGAACGGGGCGGTATAATGTAGACAAAGCTTATATGTATGTCAACAACGTAGAATGCCCTATGACAAAAATCAAGGCAGTTGGGCTTTTTGATTATTATGAGGCCAGCGTTAAGGTTGGAGAGGAAAAGCTTTACTATTATTTTAAAGTTGAAACTGGAAAGGTTGTATGCTATTACAATCAGATAGGTGCAATAAAGGAACTTAATGTTTATTATAATTTCCAGATTATGCCGGGATTTAAGACACCGGAATGGGCAAAGGGTGCAGTTATGTACCAGATATTTACAGACAGATTTTGTGATGGTGATAAGTCGAACAATGTGCTTGATAATGAGTACAGCTATATCGGAGAACACGTTTGTCAGGTGAAAGACTGGGATAAGTATCCGGCAACGATGGGAGTAAGGGAGTTCTATGGCGGCGACCTTCAGGGCGTGCTTGATAAGTTAGATTACCTCAGTGACCTTGGAGTTGAGGTTATATACTTTAATCCGCTTTTTGTATCCCCATCTAACCATAAGTATGATATTCAGGATTATGATTATATAGACCCACATTTTGGGGTTATAAAGAAAGATGATGGCGAGCTGCTTAGTGACGGCGACCAGAATAATACCCATGCGACACGTTATATAAACAGAGTCGCAAGCAAGGAAAATCTTGAGGCGAGCAATGCATTTTTTGCAAATGTCGTTGAACAGATTCACCGCAGGGGAATGAAGGTCATAATCGATGGCGTGTTCAATCACTGCGGCTCATTTAACAAGTGGATGGACAGAGAGCATATATACAGCTCAAGTGAAGATGATTATGAGTGTGGAGCATATGAGAGGTACGAAAGTCCTTATCACAGCTTCTTTAAGTTCTATGGCAACCAGTGGCCTGATAATGGTTCTTATGAGGGCTGGTGGGGGCATGACACACTTCCTAAGCTTAATTACGAGGAGTCACAGGAGCTTGAGAACTATATACTTGATATAGGCAGAAAATGGGTGTCAGCACCTTACAATGTTGATGGCTGGCGGCTTGATGTCGCAGCAGACCTTGGATACAGTAAGGAATATAACCATGAGTTCTGGAAGAAGTTCAGAAAGGCTGTGAAGGAGGCTAATCCCGAGGCGGTTATTCTGGCTGAGAACTATGGCGATTCATACGACTGGTTACAGGGTGATGAATGGGATACTATTATGAATTACGATGCATTTATGGAGCCTGTGACATGGTTCTTAACTGGTATGGAAAAGCACAGTGATGAGATGCGTCCTGATTCACTTGGTAATCCTGACTATTTCTTTGGTGCGATGCATCACAATATGGCACGTATGGGTGGACAGAGCTATGCAATATCCATGAATGAGCTGTCTAACCACGACCATTCAAGATTTCTTACAAGAACTAACCACGTTGTAGGAAGAGTGGCAGAGTTGGGACCGGAAGCGGCTAACAAGAATGTCAACAAGGCAGTCTTTATGGAGGCGGTAGTTATCCAGATGACATGGCCGGGAGCACCAACAATATATTATGGGGATGAAGCCGGAGTATGTGGTTTCACAGACCCTGATAACAGAAGAACATATCCTTGGGGACATGAGGATAAGGAACTTATCGCGTTCCATAAGGATGTTATTAAAATGCATAAAGAGAATGAAGTGCTTAGAACAGGTTCGTATAAGCAGCTTTATTCAGCACACAATGTTATTGCATATGGAAGATTTTCCATGGATGATGCAGTAATCATTGTCGTAAATAATGGCGAAGATGAAGTAAGAGTCAATATTCCGGTATGGGAGACAGGACTTGGTATGGATGCAGATGTTGAGCAGATAATGGCAACATTTGAAGGTGGATATACTATAGACAGGCAGGGCTACAGATTAAAGGATGGAAAGCTTGATATAGGCTTGAGAAAGACCTCGGCAGTCGTATTGAGAAAGCTTCGCTGGTAACATAGATATATTTAAGAATGGAGTTAGAAATGGCAGCAGATAATAATGACGGAAAGAAGATACAGCTTAACCGTAAGATGAGAATGTGGAATAAGTATAAGAATATTGTAATCGGTGTTGTGTCAGTTATAGTTATAGTGGCAATAGTTGCAGCAGTGTTAAAGATAGGAAGCATTGGCAGGAATGATAATTCAGGCCAGACAGCAACAGCAGATAAGAATAACAGCACTATGATGGCAGAAGCTACAACACAGCAGGCTGCACAGGCAGACACAGAGCAGAAGAATACAGACCAGACTACTACACAGGCTACAACACAGGCTACAACAGCAGCATCGACTGGAAGTGTAGTTAAGATAACAGATAAAGCAGATGAAGAAGAATATACATCACAGAATTCGTTTAGTGATACAGTGTTATTTGGTGATATGATTATTGCAGGTATTGAAGACTATGGCTATCTTACTTCATCAACTATTGTATCAGATAACAACCTTACAACAGACAAGGCACTTAACTATGTGTCTGATGTAAAGGACAAAAATCCTTCAAAGGTATATGTACTTGTAGGTCTTAATGACCTTAACTATGGAACAAGAACAGCGGATAATGTGGCTGAAAGAATAGGAACACTTGTATCATCACTTAAGGAAAGCCTTCCATCAGCTAAGATATATGTTGTTTCACTGTTACCTATAACAGAGAACTTTGAGTCAAAGTCATCAGTTAAGATTAAGCAGACAGATATAGATGAAGTTAATAAGAAGCTTGCAGAAAGCTCAGCATCTATGGGCATGACATTTATTGATATAGCAGATGCTTTCAAGGATGGTTCAGGATATCTCAATACTAAGTTTTCAACAGGTGGATATAATCTTAACCATAATTATTATCCATTCTTCCTTAATAAGTTAGCAGGAGCGGCTAAGTAATGAAGTTTTATGTTATGACACTTTTTCCACAGATGATTCTGGATGGACTTAATACAAGTATAACTGGCAGGGCAATCGAATCGGGTGCGCTGTCAGTTGAGGCTGTAGATATAAGAGATTTCTCACAGAACAAGCACTTAAAGGTGGATGATTATCCATATGGTGGTGGTGCAGGTATGGTTATGCAGGCAGGTCCTGTATGCGATGCATATGAGAGTATTGCCACAAGGTGTTCTAAAAGACCGAGGGTTGTGTATATGACTCCGCAAGGACACACATTTAACCAGAGTATGGCAGAAGAATTCTCTAAGGAAGAAGAGCTTGTAATACTGTGTGGACATTATGAGGGCATAGATGAGAGAGCGTTAGAGCTTATCGTTACTGATTATGTATCCATAGGTGACTATGTGCTCACAGGCGGCGAACTTCCGGCTATGGTAGTTATAGATTCTGTATCAAGACTTGTTCCGGGTGTGCTTAATAACGAGGAGTCAGCGCGTACAGAGAGCTTTTCAGATGGACTGTTAGAATATCCCCAGTACACAAGACCGGCGGACTACAAGGGACTTAAAGTCCCTGATGTGCTTCTGTCAGGTCATCACGGAAAGATAGAAGAATGGCGCCATGAAAAGTCACTTGAAAGAACAAAGAAATACCGTCCAGACCTCTATGAAGAGTATGAGCGCAGCCAGAAAAATGAGTAGTGTTTCGGATACAGGCTCTGAACGGTAACAGGAAAATGAAATAAAAGATAACAATCAGTAAAATCTGGTTGACGGGTATAGATAAAGTATGATAATATATATAAGTCCTTTTGGTAAGAGATTATTACCTTGGATGTCAGTGATATGAGGTCGATACCGCCGTAGTCACGATATGCCTAGATAGCTCAGTCGGTAGAGCAGAGGACTGAAAATCCTCGTGTCACTG
>OGNR01001269.1_pt1 | contig 10989 bp, 9 predicted proteins | sample 1573501 | NCBI WGS metagenome assembly OGNR01 (sample SAMEA2581918, study PRJEB24529) | metagenome | biome: Human gut stool | place: China | collected 2011 | reverse complement strand
TGAAGAACCATGTTTTTGATTTATGAAAACCGCATAAAAAATAAAAAATATTAAACAAAATACTGTACTGATATACTAAAAATGAGACTGAAGCATTGACATACCCATCTGATATATATATATATATATATCCGTTTTTTTGTGCGATTTTTGTGTAAAATGCAGAGAAAGGTTTTTTGGGATGAAACAATTGAAAAGGCTTACCAGCGTTTTGCTGGTTCTGGGAATAGTTTTAGGGTTGATGCCCCTGTCTGCATTTGCGGCAGAGCCAGCGAACACAGCGGAAAATACTATTACAGTAACAGAGCCGGATAACGGCGGTGTGGATACTTATATCTTTGAGCCGCGTAATGATGGCACCGTGGAATTGACGGGGTTTTCTACCACAGCTGAGGTAGCGTATGCAGAGATTCCTTCGACCGCGCAGGGATATTCTGTGACTTCGATTGGAATGGGTGTATTTGCATTCAACAATAAATTGAAAACAGTGACACTTCCGGATTCAGTAACCTCTGTCGGAATAGCTTCGTTCAATGAATGTGAGAATCTGAAAGAAGTGTACCTTGGAAATTCTGTCGATTCAATTGGTACGAGTGCATTTGCACATTGCAAGAATATGGAAAAATTGACAATTCCGAAGAGTGTTCGAATGATTGGATACGGGGCATTTACCCATGCTTTAACTGAAAACACAGGATTGAAAGAACTGCATTATACGGGAACAGAGGAACAATGGAATGAACTGATGAAAAAGGATATATCGCATGCGGACGATGAATTTGGGGGCACGATTGGAACCACGAATCCCCTGTTGACTAAAACTGAACCGAAGAACTTTTATTGCGCCCATACTGTGAGCTTTTATTACGGCAATCAGGCAGAGGAAACCAGCAAAGTGGTGCCGAAAGTGGTGCAGTATGAAAAAACGGTCAACAAGCCCACTGATCCAATAGCGAAAGGTTACCAGTTTGATGGTTGGTATACGCAAGAAAATGGCGGCGTACCGTTTGATTTCGAGCAAGAAATTACGAAAGATGTAACGGTTTACGCACATTGGAGCGTGAAGCCTACTCCTACCCCTGATCCTAAACCTAATCCTAACCCTAATCCTAACCCTAATCCTGACCCTAATCCTAACCCTAATCCTGACCCTGAGCCTAACCCTAACCCTAACCCTAATCCTACTCCTACCCCTACCCCTAATCCTAACCCTAACCCTGATCCTAATCCTGATGCCAAAGAGTATACTCTGACGGAAAAAGACGGTACTCTTGTGCGTGTGACGGTTGTGGAAAATGGAACGACTGTGGATATCACAAAGAATGTGGTGCTGAAAAAAACAGGGCACGACCCAGATCGGAAAGATCCCTGCGGGCGCAATGGTTACGGTTGCGGCAAATGCGGCACCGGAAGGAATGGTCTTTGCGCAGTGGAACATCAGTGATCCGGCACTGATGGGAGACCCTGATGTAGCACACACCAGCCAGACCATGACCTTTCCCATGCCGGCGGCAGATGTGACCGTAGAGGCAATGTACGAAAGCGCGGAAAATGCCAGAGAAACCGAACTGCTGGGCAGTGCCGCACTGATCGGCGCAGTGGGAATTTCGGCTGTTGTACTGGCCTATCAGGCGCATCAGCTCGGAACAGAGCTCTATCTGAAATATCTGCTGCCCAGTGGGGCGGCAATTCCCCAAAACAGGATCCAGCTGGCGGAACTGCTCTGGAGGAATGCAGGAGAGCCTGTACCGGATGTAAATGCAATGTATGAGGACATCGGCCTGAATGAGGAAGCGGCACAGCAGGCCGCACAGTGGGCCCTGGAAAACGAGCTGATGGAGCTGCCTGATGAAGAGCATACGGAGCAGTTCAAGCCGGATGAGCAAATCTCCTATGGAGAAGCCATTCGCGCATGGAAAAAAGCACAGCAGCTGAAAACGGCAGAATAAAATAGCACAAAGCGGAATCGTTCTCTCAGACAAGGATGGAACGATTCCGCTTTTTCTTTCTATTACCCCGGCAGAAACAGCAGCGTGCCCCGGGCGGCCAGTACGGGCTGGAACAGGCAGCCCGCCAGCCCGGCGGTGAGCGCCACGACGAGAAACAGCAGTGCCAGAACCAGAACAAGCCGGGCCAGCCCGAAGCGGTGGTGCCCGGCGGGGACTTTTTTGCGCTGCATGGTCAAACCTCCCTTTGTATCAGAGCTCTGCGCCATCCTATGCCGGGCTGTGCCGATTGTGTGCGGGCGCAAAATGTGGTACACTGTTACCGACAAATCACGGAGGAACTGTTATGCTGACCATTACACTGCTGGGCACGGCGGCCACCATGCCCCTGCCGGACCGTGCCCTGACCGCCGCGCTGGCCGAATGCGGGGGCCACGCCCTGCTGTTTGACTGCGGCGAGGGCACGCAGGCGGCGGCCCGCCGCGCCGGGGTCAACCTGATGAAGCTGGATGCCATCTGCCTGACCCACTATCACGGCGACCATATCTTCGGCCTGCCGGGCCTGCTGCAGACACTGGGCTGTCAGGGCCGGGAGCGCCCGCTGACCCTTTACGGCCCCGAGGGGCTGGGGGAGGTCTGGCCCGCCCTGCGCACCCTGGCCGGGCCGCTGCCGTATCCGGTCAGGGCTGTGCAGCTGGACACAGACCCCATCGACCTGACCACCCTTTCCTCCGGCTGGCCTGCGGGGGCGCAGCTTACGCCTTTCCGCACCCGGCACCGGGTGCCCAGCCGGGGCTACCGGCTCGACCTGCCCCGGGCGGGCCGCTTTGACCCTGCAAAGGCCCGGGCACTGAACGTTCCGGTGCCTGCATGGAAACTGCTCCAGCGGGGCCAGAGCATCCCGCTGGAAAACGGGGCTGTGGTCGCCCCTGCGGATGTGCTGGGCCCGGCACGCCGGGGTCTGCGGTTCGTGTTCTCGGGTGATACCGCTCCCTGCCCGGCGCTGGAACAGGCCGCGCAGAACGCCGACCTTTTCCTCTGCGATGCCACCTACCCCGACAACGAGCAGGAGGCGCAGGCAAAGCAGTGGGGGCACAGCACTTTTGCGCAGGGTGCGGCCATTGCAAAAAAGGCTGACGTGCGCCGGTTCTGGCTGATGCATTATTCGCCCATGATCCTTGAACCGGAAGCCGCCCTGCCCAATGCGCAGGCGGTATTCCCGGCGGCGGAGTGCGGCTTTGACGGCAAACAGATCATCCTGCAATATGACGAGGAAGCAACATGACAACGATCAAACTTGACCCGGGTGCAGCCCTGCTGCTGGATGCGCTCCATGGGGCGGGCCATGCGGCCTACGCTGTGGGCGGCTGTGTCCGGGACAGCCTGCTGGGGCTGGACCCCCACGATTGGGACCTCTGCACCAGCGCCCGCCCGGAGCAGGTGATGGCGCTGTTCGGGGAGGAAAAGTGCATCCCCACCGGCCTGCAGCACGGCACCGTGACGGTGAAGCAGGGCGGCAGGCTCTATGAGACAACGACCTTCCGCACCGAGGGGGCCTATTCCGATGGCCGCCACCCGGATGCCGTCTGCTTTGTGCCGGATGTGCGGGAGGATCTTGCCCGGCGGGATTTCACCATCAACGCCATGGCATACAGCGCCGAGGAAGGGCTCATCGACCCCTTTGGCGGGCGGGACGACCTTGCCGCCCATCTCGTGCGGGCGGTGGGGGAGCCGGAACGCCGCTTTGAGGAGGACGCGCTGCGCATCCTGCGGCTCTACCGGTTCGCGGCCCGGTTCGGCTTCGCCATCGACCCAGCCACCGGTGCTGCTGCCCGGGCGCTGGGGCCGCATCTGGACTGCGTTTCGGCGGAGCGCATCCAGGAGGAACTGCTCAAGCTGCTGGCGGCCCCCCGGCCCGGAAGCTATCTGGAACCCGCCGTTCTGGCCGTTGTCCTGCCGGAGCTGGAACCGGAAAAACAGCCGGAACGGTTTGCGGAACTCTGCCGTACCATCGACCGGATCGAACCGACGGCGGAGAACGTGCCCGCCCGGCTGGCGGCCCTTCTCTGGCCGCTGGGTGAAGCCGGTGCCCGCAAAGCTCTGCGCAAACTGAAATGCTCCAACGCGCTCACGGATGAGGTGACAGCGTTGGAAAGGGAAGCTGGAGGGGGTGCCGGGAGCTTTCTCCTGCCCCGGAGCCGAGACAGGTGGGCCGGGAGTTCCTCTGAGGACCGTCCGCTGGGGTGGGACCCTGCTGCCGCAGGCAGTAGGGCGGGCGATGGAATGGCCCGAACCGTGTCCGAAGAGGAAGCTCCCGGTACGCCCGGCTCCGAGATGCAGCTTACAGCCAAACGTCTTTTGGGCCGCTATGAGCTGCCGACGATCCAGCGCCTGACCGCCCTTTGCAGTGCCCGGCATCCGGAACAGACCAGGGCCTTTGCTGCCCTGCGGGCCGAGGCGGAGCGGTTGACAGCAGAAAATGCCTGCTGCCGGGTGAGCCAGCTGGCTGTGAATGGCCGTGACCTGATGGCGGCGGGGGTCAGACCCGGCCCGGGTCTGCGGCAGGTGCTGAACGCCCTGCTGGAGGCCGTCATCACTGGGCAGACACCCAACGAAAAAGACGCGCTGCTGGCAGCGGCGGCTCAATTTTCTGCGTCTTGACAAGAGAAAGAAGCTGCGGTAGTATTATACTACTGTTTTAGTGTGTTATTGAATGAGGGACGATATGACAGAAGCACAGAACACGAAGCGCCCTGGGGCACTCATCGCCATGAGCGGCGGTGTGGACAGCTCGGTGGCGGCATGGCTGATGCAGCAGGCAGGGTACGACTGCACCGGCATCACCATGCGGCTCACCCGCAACGAGACGCTGGGGCAGTCCGGTTTCCACACCTGCTGCTCCGAAAAGGATATCGAGGATGCCGCCGAGGTGGCCTTTGCGATGGATATCCCCTATGAGGTGCTGGATTTCACCGCCGACTTCCGGGAGAAGATCATCGAAAAATTCATCCGGGTATATGAGATGGGCGGCACGCCTAACCCCTGCATCGACTGCAACCGGTATATGAAGTTCGACCACCTGCTCCGCTGGGCTGAGAGCCATGGCATGGAGTATGTGGTCACGGGCCATTACGCCCGGGTAGAGCAGGACGAGGCCACCGGCCGCTGGCTGCTGAAAAAGGGGCTGGACGAGGGCAAGGATCAGAGCTATGTGCTCTATAACCTGACCCAGGAGCAGCTGGCCCATGTGCGCCTGCCGCTGGGGGGGCTGCACAAGGCCGAAGTGCGTGAGATCGCGGAAAAGCAGCATTTCATCAACGCCCGCAAGCACGACAGCCAGGATATCTGCTTTGTGCCGGACGGCGATTACGCCCGCTTCATGGAGAACTTCACCGGCAAGCATTACCCGGCAGGCGATTTTCTGGACGAGAACGGCAAAAAGGTGGGCACTCACAATGGTGCGGTGCGGTATACCATCGGCCAGCGCAAGGGCCTGGGCCTTGCCATGGGTGCGCCGGTGTATGTCTGCGCCAAGGATATGCAGGCCAACACCGTCACGGTGGGCCCGGAGGAGAACCTGTTTGACCGCATCGTCTATGCCGACGAGGTGAACTGGATCGCCATCCCGGAGCTGACCGCGCCCTTGCGGGTCACGGCCCGTACCCGCTATCACCAGACCGAGCAGGCGGCCACCGTCTACCCGGCAGGGGAGGGGCAGTTCCGGCTGGAATTTGACCAGCCCCAGCGTGCCCCCACGCCCGGCCAGGCCGTGGTGCTGTATCAGGGGGATGTTGTGCTGGGAGGCGGCACGATTGTGGCGGTCGAATAAACCGCTCAGGCACTTTGCAGGAAAGTGATAAAGTAAAACAAAAGCAGCTGTGCCGAACCGGTAAAATGAACGGCACAGTGTAAAATGGAGGAGCAAGTATCTATGCAGGATCAATATTCCCGCACCCAGCTGCTGCTGGGCAAGGAAGCAATGGAAAAGCTGCACAATTCCCGTGTGGCGGTGTTTGGCATTGGCGGCGTGGGCGGCTACACGGTGGAAGCGCTGGCACGCAGCGGTGTGGGCGCGCTGGACCTCATTGATGATGACAAGGTCTGCCTGACTAACCTGAACCGCCAGATCGTGGCCACCCGCAAGACCGTGGGCCAGTACAAGGTGGATGTGGCCGAACAGCGTGTCCACGAGATCGACCCCAACATCAAGGTCACCACCTACAAGATCTTCTTCACCCCGGAAACGCAGGATCAGTTCGACTTTACCCAGTACGACTATGTGGTGGATGCCATCGACACCGTCACCGGCAAGATCGCGCTGGTGGTCAAGGCCAAGGAGGCCGGTACCCCCATCATCTGCGCCATGGGTGCAGGCAACAAGATGGACCCCACCCGCTTTGAGGTAACGGATATCTACAAGACCTCCGTCTGCCCGCTGGCCAAAGTCATGCGCACCGAGTGCCGCAAGCGGCGGATCAAGCACCTGAAGGTCGTCTACTCCAAGGAGCCTGCCATGACCCCCATCGAGGATGATTCCATCAGCTGCAAGGATCACTGCATCTGCCCCCCGGGCACCCAGCGCAAGTGCACCATCCGGCGCTCGGTCCCCGGTTCCAACGCCTTTGTGCCCTCGGTGGCCGGGCTCATCATCGGCGGCGAGGTCGTGAAGGATCTGGTCGGATTTGTGCCGATGAAAGGTTAAAAACGAGAACGCCCCTCTCCGGCATCCGTAAGACCGGAGAGGGGTGTTTTGGGTCAGGGAAAACCGCTCCCACGGCATAGGCACAGGTGGAGCGTGCAGCGGGCCGCAGGGCAGCCGCCTGCCCGCGTATAACCATTGGCGGTCACCCCAGCAAACACAATGTTGAAATACGTTCATTTGACAAAATACTTTTGCTAATTTATACTGGGATGCATATTCACATTCAAAAATCAAGGATAGAAGATAGGAAGTATCGTCATGCTGACTCTGGATAAGATCTACCACGCCGCCTTTGTGCTCAAGGACGTTGCCCGCAAGACCGACCTGATCGAAGCGCCCAAGCTCTCCAAGGACTGCCGCCTCTACCTCAAAACCGAGAACTTGCAGGTGACCGGCAGCTTCAAGGTGCGGGGAGCCTATTATAAGATCAGCCAGCTCTCCAGGGAGGAGAGCGAAAAAGGCGTGATCGCCTGCTCTGCCGGAAACCACGCACAGGGCGTGGCTCTGGCCGCCACCCGCCGGGGCATCAGGAGCATCGTCTGTATGCCGGACGGTGCCCCCATTATGAAGGTGGAAAACACCAAGAGCCTGGGCGCGGAGGTCTGTCTGGTGCCCGGCACCTATGATGATGCCCACGACAAGGCCGTGGAGCTGCAGGCCGAGACCGGCATGACCTTCATCCACCCCTACGATGACGAACAGGTCATTGCAGGTCAGGGCACCATTGGTCTGGAGATCCTTGACCAGCTGCCCGACCTGGATGCCGTCATCGTGCCCGTGGGCGGTGGCGGCCTGATCTCCGGCGTGGCCTTTGCCATCAAGAGCCTGCGCCCCGAGGTCAAGGTCTATGGTGTGCAGGCCGAGGGTGCCCCCAGCATGTACCGCAGCCTGCATGAGCACAAGTATCAGACCCTGAAAAATGTGGCCACCTTCGCGGACGGCATTCAGGTCAAGACCCCCGGCGAGCTGACCTATCAGCTTTGTGAGGAATATGTGGACGACATCGTGACCGTCAGCGAGGACGAGACCGCCGCCGCCATCCTCTCCCTGATGGAGAACCAGAAGCTGGTGGCTGAGGGGGCCGGTGCGGTGCCTGTGGCAGCGGCGCTGTTCCACAAGCTGCCCATCGAGGGCAAAAAGGTGGTCTGCCTGATCTCCGGCGGCAACATCGATGTGAACATTCTCAACCGCGTCATCACCCGTGGTCTGGTGATGAGCGGCCGCAAGGCCAACCTGACCATCGCGCTGGAGGATAAGCCCGGCCAGCTGGAGCGGGTGGCCGCCATCGTTTCCCGCTGCGGCAGCAATGTGGTCTCCGTCCTGCATGACGGCTCTGACCCCAATATGCCCATCTCCAGCTGCTTCCTCAAGCTGGTGCTGGAGACCCGCGACCATGCCCAGATCGAGCAGATCCGGCAGGAGCTCACAAAAGAGGGCTTCCAGCTGGTGGCCGAGCGCGTGTGATTTTCTGACCGCCTCATCTGCCGCCTGCGGCGGCAGTTTTCTTTCAAAACAGCAAAAAGCGCCATGCAGTCATTTCACTGCACAGCGCTTTTTTCTTATCCATAAAAACGAAAAAGCAAACATTATTTCTGCACGCCGCTCTCGCACTGTTCGATGAACTGTTTGGCCACGCGGGGGCTGCGGCCGCCGGCGCGGATGGCGAAGGCCTCGGCTTTGACCAGCAGCTCTTCCATGGGCATCTGGATGTGGTGCTGTTTTGCCAGCTCTTCCAGAATGGCGGCAAAGCGGGCTTTCTCGGGCCGCTGGAAGGTGACAGTCAGGCCGAACCGGGCGGAAAGGCTCATCAGCTCCTGCCGGGTGTCGGCTTCGTGGATGTCGTCGCCGGTGCGGTCGGTCAGGGTCTCCTTGATGAGGTGGCGGCGGTTGGAGGTGGCGTACACCGCAATGTTCCGGGCCCGGCCGCCCACGCTGCCCTCAAGGATGGCTTTCAGGGCGGCAAAGTTGTCATCGTTGGAGGAGAAGCTCAGGTCATCGATGAAGAGGATGAACTTGAGGGGGTTGGCCGCCAGCTGATCCATCAGGTCGGGGATCTGGTAGAGCTGGTTCTTCTTGACCTCCACCAGCCGCAGGCCGTCGGCGGCGTACTCATTGGCAATGGCCTTGACCGTGCTGGATTTGCCGGTGCCTGCATCGCCGTAGAGCAGGACATTGTTGGCGGGGGAACCGGCCAGCAGGGCGCGGGTGTTGGCAATGACCTTTTCCCGCTCCTTCTCGTAGCCCGGCAGCTCACTGAGCTTCTGGGGGTCGGGGTACTTCACGGGCACCAGCTGGCCGTTCTCCACCGTGAACACATGGTGCTTGGCAAACATGCCGTAGCCTTTCTTCCCGGCTTCCCGCATCCGCTGGTTGTAGGCGGCGGTCAGGTCGAGCTGCCTTGCCTCCCAACGGGGCAGGAACGCCAGCTCCCGGTTCTGCCGGTCGGCAGCTTCCAGCAGCGTGTCCAGCGTCAGGCCGCAGAGCTTCTGCAAAAAGTTCAGCTCACTGTTCAGGGCGGCCTCCATCACAGGGGAGAGCTGGCCTGCAGCGGCCTGCCGCACACAGAAGGTCTCTGTCTCCAGCACGGCGTTGGAAAGATAATCGCCCAGATTGGTGGTGTGGGCAAACAGGGCGGCTTCAAAGGCGGCCACAGCATCGCACAGGGGGGCGATGCTGTCGTCAGCCGCTTCCAGCCGGTCGGTCAGCGCCGCCAGCTTTGCCACAACAGGGTCGCCCAGCAGGGCACGGAAAACAACGAGCCCGTGGAGCCGGGCGTTCCATTCACGAAGTTGCATCATCAGACTCTCCTCTTGACAGGACCTCTCCGGCGCTTTGCTCCTGCTTTACCGGTCAGAGGAACCGGGCAGGCTGACGGAGAGGTCTTTACCAGATTATACACTCAGAGAAGGCTGTCCGCAAGGGTGTGTTCAATTATCTTCATCTTTCGGCTGATTCACTTTACAAATCGTCGATTGACAAAGGCCCGATTTATAGTATAATTGACCCAACGTTCAAATTGGAATGCAAGATGCAAAAAGTAACGTGTCTGAGGGAAATTTTGTTGAGAGTGTAAGAGGAAAAGGAACAGGAGCAACTTACCATGCAGTTGAATGGTTCGCAAATTTTTGTTGAAGTCCTCTGCGAACAGGGCGTGGACACCATCTTCGGCTATCCCGGCGGTGCTGTGCTGAACCTGTACGACGAGCTGTATAAGAATTCTGACCGCATCCACCATGTGCTGACCGCCCACGAGCAGGGCGCTTCTCATGCGGCCGATGGCTATGCCCGCGCAACGGGCCGCACCGGCGTGGTGCTGGCCACCAGCGGCCCGGGTGCCACCAATCTGGTCACCGGCATTGCCACTGCCTACATGGACTCGGTGCCCATGGTCGCCTTTACCGGCAATGTGCCGACCCCCGGTCTGGGCAAGGACAGCTTTCAGGAGGCGTACATCGAGGGCATCACGATGCCCATCACCAAGCACAACTTCACGGTGCGCAAGGTAGAAGAGCTGGCCGACACCATGCGTGCGGCGTTCCGCATTGCGCAGAGCGGCCGCAAGGGCCCGGTGCTGGTGGATATCCCCAAGGATGTCACCGCTGCTGTCTGTGAGTTCACTCCCAAGCAGCCGGAGCAGATCCGCACCGTGACCACCTACGACGAACAGCAGGTCAAGTGGGCCGCCGATATCATCAACGCGGCCAAGCGCCCGCTGGTCTATTTTGGCGGCGGCGTGCGGAGCGCGGCTTCCTGCCAGCCCCTGCGTGACCTGATCCACAAGGCGGAGATCCCCGCCACCTATACTCTGATGGCCGCAGGCGTTGTGCCCTACGGTGACCCGATGAACATCGGCATGGTCGGAATGCACGGCTGCTACACCTCCAACCGGGCGGTTGCGGACTGTGACGTGCTGATCGCACTGGGCACCCGCTTTTCTGACCGCGTGGCCCTGAACCCCAAGACCTTTGCCAAGAACGCCACCATCATCCAGATCGATATCGACCCCAGTGAGCTGGGCAAGAATGTGGATGTGGATCTTGCCATTGCCGGTGATGTCTGCTATGTCCTGAGCGGGATGCTCCCCCTCATTGAGGAGAAGAAGCACCCCGACTGGATGAAGATGATCCACGAGTGGCAGGCACAGGATTACCACCCCGTGTCCGACCCCACCCGCCTGATGCCCCATCAGGTCATCGGCGAGGTGTGCAGCCAGTGCGGCCCTGAGGCCGTGTATGTCACCGACGTGGGCCAGCACCAGATGTGGGCGGCCCAGTACATCCGCCACACCAAGAGCCGCGGCTTTATCACCAGCGGCGGCCTGGGCACCATGGGCTTTGGCTA
>OGNR01001255.1_pt1 | contig 11072 bp, 9 predicted proteins | sample 1573501 | NCBI WGS metagenome assembly OGNR01 (sample SAMEA2581918, study PRJEB24529) | metagenome | biome: Human gut stool | place: China | collected 2011 | reverse complement strand
GTATTTTAGGGCACGCTGGACCTGTCTTTTAAGTCCATCGGAGGCAGGATAAAGAGATTCGAAATAAGACATAAAATCCGAAGCATTTTTAAAGTGTGTATTGTGACCTGTTTCGTTTATTTCTGCAGTAAGTATCCGCTTTATTGTATCTTCACATGTTTTACGTGATGGATTTTTTCTAAGAGTATCATTTTTCATAGCTTGCACCTGTTTTAAATAAATTTTCATTTTTATAAAAATTATTATATAATAAATACTATATTGTGGTCAAAATATTTTGGTCAGGAATGGGAGGAATGATTATGTGTACAGCAGCAACATATAAAACAAAAGATTTTTATTTTGGCAGAACATTGGATTACGAATTTTCATATGGTGATGAGATAGTCGTGACTCCGCACAATTATGAGTTTGATTTCCGCCATGCGGGAAAACTTGAAAAACATTATGCGATCATTGGAATGGCACATGTTGCTGAGAACTATCCACTTTATTATGATGCTGTAAACGAAGCAGGCCTTGGGATGGCAGGGCTTAATTTTGTAGGCAATGCATTTTATGGGAAGGCAGCCCTGGAAGCTGGATGTGGATCAGATAAAACACAGGTGGCGCAGTTTGAATTTATCCCATGGGTATTGTCATTGTGTAAAAATGTACAGGAAGCAAAAGAAAAAATAAAACATGTAAAGTTAGTTGATACACCTTTTAACAGCCAGTTCCCGCTTGCACAGCTTCACTGGATAATTGCAGATAAGACCGGGGCAATAACGGTTGAATCGATGCAGGATGGTCTTCATGTATATGATAATCCGGTTGGTGTACTGACAAATAATCCTCCTTTTGAGTTTCAGATGGCAGCCCTTTCAAACTACAGGGCATTATCACCAAAGCAGCCGGAGAATACATTTGGACAGGGGATAGAACTTACAGCATACAGCCGTGGAATGGGAGCGATAGGGCTTCCGGGGGATCTTTCATCACAGTCACGGTTTATAAGAGTGGCGTTTACAAAATTAAACTCAAAATCAGGAGACGGGGAGAACGAGAGCATAAGCCAGTTTTTCCATATATTAGGCTCGGTGGATCAGCAGAGGGGATGCTGTGAGGTAAATGATGGAAAATATGAGATAACATTATATACTTCATGCTGTAACTGCGATAAAGGAATATATTATTACAAAACATATGACAACAGCCAGATCACAGCGGTTGATATGCACAGGGAGAACCTTGATTCGCAGAAAATAATACGTTACCCTGCTATTACGGAGGGGAAGATCTGCTGGCAGAATTAAATATATAACTCAAGCTTGGCGCATTTTATTGTGGCAAGATGCCACGGACAAAGTGCCATGGACAAAGTGATCCCTGCTGTTCAAGAACACCATGCATAGTTAAGAAAATCATAAGTTGTAGTGAAAAGTGAACTATGCTAAAATAGTTTCATAGTCAAAATAAAGGGAGAAGAATATGGAATTTTGTATTGAACATGTAGCAAAAAGCTTTGAAAAAAAGAGAGTATTAAAGGATATCGATTTTGTGTTTGAGGAAGGCCGGATATATGGGCTGCTTGGAAGGAATGGTGCAGGAAAAACAACACTGTTTAATTGTATAAATTCTGACATATCTGTTGACGGCGGAGAGTTTTATTTGTTGAAGGATGGCAGTAAAATACAGGTGACACCGGAAAATATCGGATATGTTCTTTCGACACCGACAGTACCGGAATTTTTGACAGGACGAGAGTTTTTAAGGTTTTTCATAGATATAAACGAATCTTATATATCGAATATAAGACCTCTCGATGAATATTTTGATATAGTAAGTCTTGCAAAAGAAGATCGTGACCGTCTTATGAAGGATTATTCGCATGGCATGAAAAATAAAATGCAGATGCTTATCAATATGATAGCAGAGCCAGATATACTTTTGCTCGATGAACCACTTACATCATTGGATGTGGTTGTAGCGGAAGAGATGAAACAGCTTTTACGCAGCCATAAAGATGGGAGAATAACCATTTTTTCCACGCATATCATGGATCTTGCACTTGATCTGTGTGATGTGATCGTACTCCTTAGCAATGGGGAGCTTGAGATCGTAGATAAGGAAAACATGGATGAAAAAGAGTTTAAGAGTAAAATAATCACTGCACTTAAGGAAGAAGGTGCAGCAGATGAGAGATAGGCATAATATCAAAAAACAGACCCAAAGGCAAAATTCAATGGCTAAAACTCTTCGGATTTCATTTGAACTGAGAAATGCTTACAATGTTAATTCGGTCATATATGCTTTAAAACAGATTTTTCTCATAAAAAAGATCATTCCGGAATCGGCATACGGAATGGGAAATCTGAAAGTACTTTTTAATATACTGGCTCTGTTCAAAGAAATAACAGGAGCATTTATTGGAAAACTGTTTTATATTGCAGTTATGATTTTTATGGTATCAGGGTTATACAAGGGTGTAAAGCAGTCAGATGCTTATATACACATATTATTTCTGCTAACTTTTGTGGGTGCGATGATAAATACATATCTGTTTAACCCTTCAAGGGATAAATATTATGCAATAGTTCTTCTGCGCATGAACGCAAAAGAGTATGCGATCGTAAATTATGGATATGAGCTTATAAAAGTATTTGTTGGATTTATGCTTTTTGGATGTATCTTAGGTGGGGTATCAGGAGTGCCGGCTTATGTAAATATAATAATTCCGTTTTTTGTGGTCGGTGCAAAGCTCACATCCTCAGCTGCCGGACTTTACAGATATGAGAAGTGGCAGTATGATCCGAATGAAAATTCAGCAGATAAAATTAAGGTTATTTCAACGCTGCTGCTCTTACTTGCAGCATATGGACTTCCGGCATTAAAGCTCATAATACCGGTACCGGTGTCTGTAGTCATAATGATAGTGATGATCTTTACAGGAATATTGTCAATAAGAAAAATACTGACATTTGATCAGTACCGCACAGTTTATGGAAAAATGCTGAAAGAGGCTGATGTACAGATCGAAAAGGCAGATAATGTTAAACTTGAAGAAAGCAGGAAAGCAATACAAATTGATGATTCAGATGAAATAGCCTGCAATAAAAAAGGTTTTGAATACCTGAACTTACTGTTTGTAAACCGGCACAAGAAAATATTGTGGAAACCGGTGATGAGAATTTCTGTTATATGTCTTATGGTTGTTATAGCAGCCATAGTTTCTCCATTTATGTTTTCTGATGTAAAAGCTGGAACAAAAGAGCTTTTGATGAAAGAACTGCCCATATCTCTTTTTATAATGTATTTTATCAATCGTGGAGCAAGCTTTACGCAGGCACTTTTTATGAACTGTGATCACAGTCTGCTGACTTATACATTTTATAGAAAGCCGAATGCGATACTCGAACTTTTTAAGATAAGACTTAAAGGAATAATAAAAATAAATCTTGTTCCTGCAGTTATGCTTGGATGTGGTTTTGCGATGACTTTGTTTTTGGTGGCACCACATATAAATCCTATTAATTATCTTGTAGTTCTTGTTACATTTCCGGCAGAGAGCATTTTCTTTTCAGTTCATTATCTGGTGATATATTACCTGCTTCAGCCGTATAATGCAGGAACCGAGATTAAAAGTGGAATGTATCAGGTGGTAACTGCGCTTACATATGTTGTCTGTTATGCAATGATACAGATAAAGATCCCGACATTTGTATTTGGCATGGCAGCAATAGGATTTAGTATGTTGTATTGTGTTACAGCATGTGTTCTGGTGTATAAAATTGCACCGAAAACATTTAAATTACGTGCATAAAAGGATATATGGATCATGAGTGAAATATTAAAAGAAAATTTAAAAAAAGAAATAGAGTATGTCCTTCCGGGCGATATAGAAAAAAGAAGCTTTGAAATCATCGGAGAAGAATTAAAAATGCGCCATATTGTTCTGGATAAGATGCAGGAACCGGTGACAAAACGAGTTATCCATACAACGGCAGACTTTGAATATGCCACGACAATGACTTATTCAGAAAATGCCATACAGATAGCCAGAAATCTTATAAGATCCGGTGCAGATATTGTTACGGATACAAACATGGCAAAGGCCGGAATAAACAAAAAGCGTCTTGCTGAATATGGAGGATGTGTTCATTGCTTTATGGCGGATGAAGACGTGGCGAAAGAGGCAAAAGAGCGTAAAATCACGCGTGCATCGGTAAGTATGGAACATGCTGCAGCAATAAAAAAGCCTGTTATATTTGCTGTTGGAAATGCACCGACTGCACTTATAAGCCTGCATGAACTTATGGTAAAAGAAATTTTTACACCGGCATTTGTGATTGGAGTTCCGGTAGGCTTTGTAAATGTAGAGGCTGCAAAAGAACTTATAATAGAAAGCGGTGTGCCGCATATAGTAAACCGAGGCAGAAAAGGGGGCAGCAATGTTGCTGCCGCTATCTGTAATGCACTTATATATGGAATATAATTAACTGCTTTAAACATTCTATGGGATTGTCGCAAAAAAGCCGGGCGGCGCCGTGGTGTGCAGCTGTCCAATGGACTTTCATAGTTACTTCGCCTAGCAGGTGTAAATGCCGCATAGACGTATTGTTTATTACGGCACAAAAAATCAACGCGCCGTAACCCGCTATCACAAAATATAGACTGTGAGGCTTGATAAGGAGAATTTACATGAGATATGGTTTTACAACGGGAAGTTGTGCGGCAGCCGCTGCAAAAGCAGCATGCTACATGCTTCTTACCGGAAAAAGAAAACATGATATAACTATTATTACTCCGAAAAAAATTGAATTTAAAGCTTCGATAACAGATATAAATATTTCGGAAAAGTGTGTAAGCTGCTCTGTCATAAAAGATGGAGGGGATGATCCGGATATTACAACGGGAGCACATATTACAGCGTCTGTAACATATCTTGATGAGAAAAGTGGACATAAGTGTTATAATAAAAAAAATGGGTTTCCGCAGGTGATAATAGATGGAGGGGATGGTGTCGGAAGAGTGACAAAGCCGGGACTTGACCAGCCAGTAGGCAATGCAGCTATAAACCATGTACCGAGGCAGATGATAGAAGAAGAAGTAAAAAAAGTAATGAAACTTTGTGACTGCACGGATGATCTTTATGTTGAGATATCGGTTGCGGAGGGAAGGGAGCTTGCGAAAAAAACATTTAATCCAAGACTTGGGATTGTAGGCGGAATATCAATACTTGGGACGAGTGGCATTGTTGAACCTATGAGTTCTAAAGCACTTCTTGACACAATTATGGTAGAGCTTAAACAAAAAAAGGCACTTGGGTTTGACATAGCAGCGGTATCTCCTGGAAATTATGGACTTGATTTTATGAAAGCACATTACGGATATGACCTTGACAAGAGTGTGAAATGCAGCAATTTTATCGGTGATACAATAGATATGGCAAAACAGCTAGGATTTAGCAGTATGCTTTTGACAGGGCATGTAGGAAAGCTTATCAAGGTATCAGGTGGAATAATGAATACTCATTCAAAGGAAGCTGATTGCCGGATGGAGCTGCTATCGGCAGCAGCGCTGAGAGCTCTGTACAAGACAGCTTTGAATCAGAATATACATCATGGGAATGCAGATTTCATGGAATGCGAAAAACAATTTAAAGCAGTATCACAGGTGCTTGAAGCTGTTACAACAGAGGAAGGTATAAGAATATTAAGAGAAGCCGGAATGCAGGAGATAACAATGGATGAGGTTATAAATAAAATCATGTTTTATCTTCGCAAAAGAGCTGGAGACAACCTTAGGATAGAATGCATTATGTATTCTAATGACTTTGGACTGCTGGCGCAGAGTGCTGGTGCAAAGGAACTGCTTGAGAGATTATTATAATTATAAGGAAAAGGAAAATGGTACATTTTGTTGGAGCCGGAAGCGGCGCAGTAGATCTTATTACAGTAAGGGGAAAAAATCTGCTTGAACAGGCAGATGTAATAATATATGCGGGGTCACTTGTAAATCCACAGCTTCTTGATAATGCAAAGAAAGAATGTGAAATACATAACAGTGCATACATGACACTTGAGGAAGTGATAGAAGTGATGAAGGATGCCTGGAAAAGAAATCTTGATGTTGTAAGGCTTCACACCGGTGAGCCGAGTATATATGGTGCGGTCAGAGAGCAGATGGATATGCTTGATAAACTTGAAATAGAATATGACAGTACACCGGGGGTCAGTGCATGTTTTGGTGCGGCGTCAAGTCTTGATATTGAATATACACTGCCAGATGTATCGCAGTCTCTTATCATTACGAGAATGGCAGGGCGCACGGCGGTGCCAGAGAAAGAAAGCATCGAGAGTTTTGCTGCTCATAGGGCAAGCATGGCAATATATTTAAGTACAGGAATGCTCGAGGAATTATCCAAAAGGCTTATAAATGGTGGATATGACAGAGATACACCGGCAGCTCTTGTATACAAAGCAACATGGGATGATGAAAAGAAGTTTGTAGGTACAATATCCACACTTGCAGATATTGCAAAGAAAAATAACATAACAAAAACGGCGATTGTTTTAGTCGGAGATGCCATTGCGCACAATGAATATGAGAAATCAAGGTTGTATGCTGCTGATTTTGAAACAGAATTCAGGAAAAGAATATGATAGTAAAAGTTTGTTTTTTTACAGAAAAAGGAAAAGATCTTGCTTTAAAGCGTCTTGCAAAAGCTGACAGCTTAGATCTTATACCCATTTACAGGGATAAGGATGATGATCTGGGCAAGTGGACAGAGGATGCTTTTAATAAAAGGCTTCCAATTATTTTTATAGGAGCATGTGGGATAGCAGTGCGCTCTATAGCTCCGTTTATAAAAGACAAATTGACGGACAGCCCTGTTATAGTAATTGATGACAAAGGTAAATTTGTGATACCTGTTCTTTCCGGGCACATTGGTGGTGCGAATGAACTGGCAGAGAATATAGCGCAGGCGATAGGTGCATCTGCAGTTATAACTACATCTACAGATATAAATGACAGATTTGCTGTTGATCTGTTTGCAAAGAAAAACAGACTTTATATAGTAAATAGGGATGGAATAGCAAAGGTTTCGGCAAAGGCATTAAGAGGGGAAACCCTTAAGGTGGCGGCTTACGAAGAAGACTACGTTAAAATTCAAAGTGAGCCGGGAAATACAAAATTTGAAATGGTCCCATATGGAATGGCTGACGCAGATATTTCTATAGGATATGATAAATATCCAAAGAAAACACTTGTAGAACTGCGGCCGAAGAAGGTTGCCATTGGGATAGGCTGTAAAAGAGGAAAAACATTTGAGGAATTAAAGGCATTTGTAGAAGAAATGTGTGTTAAATCGCAAATTAATATTTCGAAAGATGTCTTTGCAATAGCATCAATCGATATAAAGAAAAATGAAATAGGGCTTATGGAACTGGCTCAGTTTTATAATGTTGCGTTTATGGTGTTTACAAGTGAAGAACTTGCAAATGCGGATATGAAATACGAAGTAAACGATGATTGCGGATTTTCAGAATCCGAATTTGTAAAGAAAATAACAGGGGTTTCAAATGTCTGTGAGAGGGCGGCTATGTGCGCAGCAGAAGGAGGAAAACTTCTGGTAAAAAAGACCGCACATGATGGTATGACATTTTCGGCGGCGCAGGTTATACAGCATAAGGGAGAAATGAATTTAACAGGGGAATGAAATTAACAGGAAGGAAACAAAATGAAGGGCGATAAAAAAATTATTTATCTGGTTGGAATGGGACCGGGAAACTTTGATATGATGACAGATCAGGCAATACAGGCCGTAGAAAAAAGCGATGTTATTGTAGGATACACAGTATATGTGGATCTTGTAAAAGACCATTTTCCTGACAAGGAATTTAAAACAACCCCTATGCGTAAGGAAATAGAGCGGTGCAGAATGTGCTTTGAACTGGCAGAAGAGGGAAAGACGGTTTCAATGATCTGCAGCGGGGACTCAGGTGTTTACGGAATGGCAGCACCGGTATATGAATTATCACCAGAATATGATGATGACATAGAAATATGTGTGATACCAGGTATAACAGCGGCAAACAGTGGGGCTGCCGTTTTAGGCTGTCCTTTAAACCATGATTATTGTGTCATAAGCTTAAGTGATCTTTTAACACCATGGGAGATTATAGAAAAGAGACTAAAAGCAGCAATAGATGGGGATTTTGCAATAGCGATATATAATCCGTCAAGCCATAAGAGACATGATTATTTAAAGAGGGCGTGTGATATTATGCTTGCATCGGGAGCATCGCCTGACAGAAAGTGTGGCTATGTAGAGAATATCGGACGCAATGGTACAAGCTGTAAGGTATGTACATTGTCTGAGCTTGAGAAAGAACAGGTCAACATGTTTACGACAGTATTTGTCGGAAATTCACACTCTGAAATAATAAATGGAAAACTGGTTACAAAAAGAGGCTATGATATATGAATGAAAAGTTTGAAAAAATTCTAATATATGCCGGTACCACAGAAGGCCGCACGCTTGCGGAAAAACTTGCAGAGCGTGGGATAAAATCTGATGTGTCAGTAGCAACAGAATATGGAAACCAGGTTATGGAAGAATCAGAGTTTATCCATGTTCTGCAGGGACGCCTTGATCTTGAGCAGATGATGAGGCTTTATGAAAAAAATAATTATGATTTAATAATTGATGCAACCCATCCGTTCGCACAGATCGTGTCCGAAAATATTAAAGATAGCGTAGAAAAATATAATAAAACTGCAAAGAACCATATTATGCTGTATCGTCTGGCAAGAAATGTGTCAGGCAGTATTATAGATGACAGTGCAGATAGCAGTCCGGATAAAAGCAGAACCTCTATTTATGAGTATGAAAATTCTGCGGAGTGTGCTAAAGCTCTAGTTAATACAAAAGGAAATATCCTTCTTACTACAGGAAGCAAGGAACTTGGTGTTTTCTGCCATTATGAAGAGTTAAAGAAAAGGCTTGTAGTCCGTGTCCTTCCAGGGATGGAAAGCCTTTCTTTATGTTATGAAAATGGTCTCGAGGGGCGTCAGATAATTGCAATGCAGGGACCATTTACCAGAGAAATGAATACGGGCATTATCCATCAGTACAATATAAAAAATATAGTTACAAAAGAGAGTGGAAAAACCGGAGGAGTAGATGAAAAGATAGCGGCAGCAGAACAGACCGGAACAAGGATCTTTATGATAAAAAAGCCATCAAAAAAAATATATGATACAGAATACAGTCTTGAAGAAATTTTAAAACTTATATTACCCAAAAGTATCATAAATGTAGTTCTCGCCGGGATTGGTACGGGAGATAAGTGTGGTATTACAGAAAATGTGAAAAATGCAATAGCAAATGCTGATTTAATATTTGGCGCAAAACGTATGATAGAGAGTGCTTACGGATTTATAAGTAATAATGCAAAGGTGTATCAGTATTATCTTGCAAAGGATATCATTCCGGTTATAAATGAAAATGCCGGACGTGATATAAAGGCAGTTGTATTATTTTCAGGTGATACAGGATTTTTCAGTGGAGCGAAGAACCTTAGGAAACAGATGGAGAAGCTGCCGGGTGTAAATGTATCGATGATGCCGGGGATATCTTCGGTGCAGGCATTAGCCGCAAGGACCGGTGAAAGCTGGGAGGATGCAGTTATCATTTCAACACATGGAATTGAAAGAGAAATATGGATGCCAAAGCTGAGGTTTCATGCACTGCATTCAAAAAAAATAATCTTTATTACTTCTGGTGGTGAGGATATAATGCAGATAGCAGAACTTGTCAGTGATATTCCAGACATTAAAATGGATATCGGATATCAATTATCGTATGATGATGAAAAAATGATCAGCTTAAGGCCGCAGGAACTTACTGACAGTACAGTATTTAAACCGGGACTTTATGTTGGTATGATACGAAATGAAAAGGCAGTCCCAAGGAAACTGGCACCATCATTTAGGGATGATGATTTTATCCGGGATAAGGTGCCTATGACAAAGGAAGAGATAAGGCATTTGTCGATCTGCAAGCTTAAGCTTGTGGAAAATTCTGTGGTTTTTGACATCGGATGTGGAACAGGTTCAATATCGATCGAGGCAGCCGCTATGTCGCCAGATATAAAGGTATACGCAATAGAGACTAATCCGGATGCGGTAAATCTTACAAAACAAAATTGTAAAAAACAAAATCTTGCAAATGTTAAAGTAATAGAAAATCTTGCGCCATCGGGATTTGATAACCTTCCGGTACCGACTAATGTATTTATAGGTGGAAGCAAAGGAAATCTCAGGGAAATAATCCAGTCACTTGCAGATAAAAAGTCCGGAATGCGTATAGTGATAAATGCCGTAAGTCTTGAAACTATAGCAGAGGTTTCAGACATAGCAGATGATTTTAATATTTCAGATTTTGAGGCTGTCTGCATAAATGTGGGCAAGGCAAAAAAAATTGGCGGATATCACCTTATGCAGGCTAATAATCCGGTTTATATTTTTTCATTTGATCTGCAGGCAGAATAATAATGAACTATAACTTTCCACATACAGAATGTTGATGGCATCTTGACATAATAGAATGTGGGAGGTTTAAGTAAGAAATTTAAATGGGAGCAAATTTTTATGAGGCAGAATAAATATACGTTATTACCCTATATATTAAAATATAAATGGCATTATGCGATAGGTGTATTTGTTCTTATGATGGTAGATCTCGCAAATCTGTATATACCTCAGTTTATCGGTGAGATAATAGATGGTATCACATCGGGAATACTTGATATAAGAGGTGTGGAATGGGTCATACTTAAAATCTTTATAGCCGGGATTATAATAATGATAGGCCGTTTTGGATGGAGGTATTTTATTATTGGCGCATCAAGAGGGATAGAGTACAGGCTTAGGGATGATATGTTTTCTCATATGGAAACTCTATCAGCACGTTATTATAATAGCCATAAAACGGGAGATCTCATGGCTTATTTTACAAATGATCTTCAGGCAGTGCGTATGGGAACAGGAATGGCCGTGATCACAACATTCGATGCTGTTATTAT
>OGNR01001254.1_pt1 | contig 11075 bp, 9 predicted proteins | sample 1573501 | NCBI WGS metagenome assembly OGNR01 (sample SAMEA2581918, study PRJEB24529) | metagenome | biome: Human gut stool | place: China | collected 2011 | reverse complement strand
GGAGAGCTCCACAAAAAACAAGTAGGGAAATGTTTATGTGCTTGACGGAGAAAGAAGCTTCCGATTACGCAAAGTATTTAAAAATATCTGAGGATGAATTAGCTGGCAGGGAAGTCAGGAATGTAGTAGCTGAGACATTAAGACTACATCCGGAATATTATCTTTATGTGTTGGACAAGCATGATATTACACAATTACAAAAATTTCAAAAGTTTGAAGAAAATAAAAAGTATCAAATGGCATTTGATACAGTAGGGAGAGCAATTGCACTTGGTCTGTTAAGTGTGAAAGCACCGGAAGGAACGCAGGCATCATATCTGTTTCCAGCATCTGATTTTGATGAAATTTTTTCTTCGATATTGAATCTGGATTGGAAAAAGATCTGTAAGAGAATCCAGGATATATCAGCAAAATTTGAAAAAGTACTTCTTTCCTATGGAATGATCGAGATGGATGCATTTTATCAGATATTTACAAACGCATGGGGAGAACAGCTTTCAAAAGAAGAATTTGAACGATATGTGTATTGGCATGGAAATTTTGGAATGCATTTTAAGACAATGACACATGCATATACCGGAGAAAAATTTGCTGTAATGTGTGATATGGATGCAGTGAGTATTGTGGAAAAGCGTGATAAGTATGCGAAAAACCTTCCATACCGGAAATTTAGTGCAAAAGAGATGGAAGAAATAGCCACATACAGTTCTAAATCAGATGAATGCTGGCATATGCTGGGAGAAACGTTACATGATCAGTATGGTTACGACGTAGAAGAAACCGAGGAAATGATCGACCACCTGCGGAAAATTGTCATGGAAGGAAATGGAGTACAGGAGCTATGGGATGTTTTTCAGGACGAAGAATCAACACTGATCGAACAGGTGGAAATGTGGCAGTGTCTTTTAAACGCAGAGCTGGAGACGCATCTTCCTATGTTAAATGGATATTCAAGAATGGAATATGAAAAGAAGACTGGTACAAATGCATTTTCGATTATGCTTTTTGACGAAAGCCGTCTGGATAAAGATATAAAACGCGATACCGGATTACAAAAGCTGCCATTGAAAACGCAGGAAATGATTTATCGTGCGTTCTTTGAAAATATCATAGGCAAGGATAGGATTAAAGCGTTAGAACAGGTAAAGAAGAAAATCCAAACGGAAAATGACGGTTTGAATTTCCTGATTGGAATGTGTTATATGGCGATTGAAAAATATAGCAAAGCAAATTCCATCATCGAAGAAATCGCAGACAGAACGCAGGATGAGAGCGCATTTACAATGCTTGATATGATGGATGACAGTCTTGAGACAGCTATGTATGGAAATGATTATTATTATGATGAATGGGATGCTTTCGCAGGAGTGGGAATGAATGAGCCTTATCAGCGCGAAAAGAAAAAGATAGGACGGAATGATCCATGTCCATGCGGAAGTGGTAAAAAGTATAAAAAGTGTTGTGGCAGATAGGATATTCGGCAGGATTTCGGTAAAACTTACGAAAATACGCAGAAGTGATATTTTCCACTTGATAAATCCTTTAATTTCATGTAATGTAATAAAGACAATGAAATTTTTGCAACGAGTTCTGTCATATTTTGGTTTAAAACATCACGAAATTGCTGAAATAAAAAAGAAAATCTGCAAGTTTGAAACTTGAATAATTCAAAATGGTCAAATGTACGCCAAACGCGGACAAAAGAAAAATATATCTATGATACCAAAACAGATAAAAATCTGTTAAAATAGTTTTAATTGATTACTAAGGCAGGTTTTTCATATGGATTTATTTGATTATATGAGAGAACAGAACAGGGAAAAGGAATCGCCGTTAGCTTCCAGACTTCGTCCAGCGACGCTGGATGAGATGGTAGGGCAGCAGCATATCATCGGAAAAGACAAGCTGCTTTACCGTGCGATCAAGGCTGACAAGTTGAGTTCCATTATTTTATATGGACCGCCGGGAACCGGAAAAACGACACTGGCAAAGGTCATTGCCAATACCACAAGCGCTGAGTTCCTTCAGATCAACGCAACTTCCGCCGGGAAAAAAGACATGGAGGATGTCATTGCGCAGGCGAAGAACAATCAGGGCATGTACGGCAAAAAGACGATCCTGTTTATCGATGAGATCCACCGCTTCAACAAGGGACAGCAGGACTATCTCCTTCCGTTTGTGGAGGACGGAACCGTGATCTTAATTGGTGCAACGACCGAGAATCCATATTTTGAGGTGAATGGAGCGCTTTTGTCCCGTTCCATTATTTTTGAGCTGAAGAATCTGTCCACGGAAGATATTAAGACACTGATCCTCAGGGCGGTGAATGATAAAGAAAAAGGAATGGGTGCTTACGATGCAGTCATTGAGGAAGAGGCACTGGATTTTCTTGCGGACGTGGCAAACGGAGACGCAAGAGCAGCGCTCACAGCAATTGAACTTGGCATTCTGACAACGGAGCGGAGTGATGATGGAAAAATCCATATCACACTTGAGGTCGCCAGTGAATGTATCCAGAAACGTGTGGTACGCTATGATAAAACAGGAGATAACCATTACGATACAGTCTCTGCGTTTATCAAAAGCATGCGCGGCTCTGACCCGGATGCAGCAGTTTATTATCTTGCCAGAATGCTTTATGCGGGGGAAGATATTAAGTTCATCGCAAGAAGGATCATGATCTGCGCAGCGGAGGATGTGAGCAATGCCGATCCGATGGCACTCGTTGTCGCAACATCGGCAGCACAGGCAGTTGAGCGTATCGGTATGCCGGAGGCACAGATTATTTTGTCACAGGCGGTCACGTATGTGGCGAGTGCGCCAAAGAGCAACTCGGCAGTCAATGCAATCTTTGATGCGATGGAAGCAGTAAAGAATACGAAAACAGCGCCGATCCCGGTACATTTACAGGATGCACACTATAAGTCATCCGGAAAACTGGGGCATGGTGTTGGATATAAATACGCACATGATTATCCGGATCATTATGTGGAGCAGCAGTATCTGCCGGACGGACTGACAGGCCGGAAGTTCTACGTTCCGGGTGAGAACGGCTACGAGAAGAAGATCCGTGAATATTTCAAAAAGATCAAGGGTGAAACTTACGGAGAAGAACAGCCGTAACTGATTTTGTTAGAAAGCGTAAACGCTTCAAATACATAAAAAAGCAGGAGGAATTAGAGATGAAGTCCTACGAGGAAATGACAAAAGAAGAGTTATTGAAAGAGAAGGAAGGATTGGAAGCGGAATACAAAAAATTCCAGCAGAGAGGCTTAAAACTTGATATGTCCAGAGGTAAGCCATCCCAGGAACAGTTAGACCTTTCGATGGGAATGATGGATGTACTGACTTCCGGTGTTGATCTGACCTGTGATGATGGTACAGACTGCAGAAACTATGGTGTGCTGGATGGTATCAGTGAAGCAAAACAGCTTATCGGTGATATGATCGAGTGTAATCCGGACAATATCATCATTTATGGTAACTCAAGCCTTAACATTATGTATGACACCATCTCCCGTTCCATGACGCACGGTGTAATGGGAAATACGCCATGGTGTAAATTAGATAAAGTAAAATTTTTGTGCCCGGTACCGGGATATGACAGACATTTTGCAATCACAGAATATTTCGGCATTGAGATGATCAACGTACCGATGCTTCCGACCGGACCGGATATGGATATGGTGGAAGACCTTGTGAGCAAAGATGAGGCGATCAAAGGTATCTGGTGTGTGCCAAAATATTCCAATCCACAGGGAATCACTTATTCGGATGAGACGGTCCGCCGTTTTGCAAGATTAAAACCGGCAGCAAAAGATTTCCGTATTTACTGGGATAACGCATACTGCGTGCATCATTTATATGATATTAATCAGGATCATCTGATCGAGATTTTAAAAGAATGCAAGAGAGCAGGAAACCCGGATATGGTTTACAAATTCTGTTCTACAAGCAAGATCACATTCCCTGGTTCCGGTGTGGCAGCGATCGCAACTTCTGCCAACAACTTAGAGGATATCAAGAAACAGTTGAAGATCCAGACCATTGGTCATGATAAGGTAAACCAGCTGCGCCATGTCCGTTTCTTCAAAGATATCCACGGAATCACAGAGCATATGCGCAAACACGCAGATTCTCTCCGTCCAAAATTTGAAATGATCCTGGATACATTTGAAAGAGAGCTAAAAGGACTCGGAGCCGGAAGCTGGTACAGCCCGAAGGGTGGATACTTCATCACATATGAGACACTGGATGGATGTGCAAAAAATGTTGTGGCAAAAGCAAAAAAAGCAGGGGTTGTGATGACTCCGGCGGGTGCGCCTTTCCCATATGGAAAAGATCCGCATGATTCTGTCATCCGTATCTCACCATCCTATCCTAGCCTGGAAGATCTTACGACTGCGATCGACATCTTTGTTGTCTGTGTAAAGCTTGCAAGCATTGAGAAGCTTTTAGGAGAATAATAGTAAGTTTTTAACCGCTGAAAAGCAAAAGAAAAAGACCTGTGTGTACAATGTCATGATGTTCGCATGACATAGGTACACGCAGGTCTTTTTTATGGATTATGCCTCAGTGGAAGCATCCTCTGTTCCGTTTTTCCATTTGTTGAATTTCTCGACAACTGCGTCGTAGGTTCTCTGGGAAATATCCGGAAGTTTATCTCCCCATGCTTTGGTTGCCTGTTCGAAACCTTTCTTGAAAGCTTCTAACATAGCGTCTGCCTTGTCAGGATCATCACCGGATAAAGCTTTTGCAAAATCAAGAATACGGTCAGAAGTCTGCTCTACACCCCAGTAACCGTCGTCCGCGATATCTGCCTGTGCCTGTGCTTTCACATCAGCTGATACGGTAAAATCACCTTTTGCAAGGAATTTCCACATATCATCTGCGGTGCCGATCGCAACACCCTGCTTGGTCATCATCTGCTCAACGATGCTGCGGAGCTGTGCAGTGCGCTGCTCTGCGTCAGCTTTTAACTTTGCAACGATCGCTGCGTTGTCGGTCTTGCTTGTTGTTTTATTGGAAGCCTTGTCTGTCCTGGAGTCAGAACTCTTCTCGTAAATGACACCGGAAGCTGTCTTGGAAGAATCTGCCTTTTTCGTTGTCTCGGATGTCTTTTCTGCTGATTTTGTTGTTGTCTGTGTAGATGCTGCTGCGGCAGCAGTCACAGTGTTAATGGAATTGATTGCCATATGATCCTCCTTGTCTGGCGAAGCTGGATGCATTTGTTTTTACAGAAAACAAAATGTTCAGCCACCTGAATGAATAGTTATTAACCTTCCATGGTTCTGTTAATTATATCGGACTGGCAAAGAAAAAAGTTTAGTGCCGATTGACCTTTTGGACATAAAATGATAAGATACTAATTGTATACAAAAAACATAAAAAAAACAAGTTTTATTTTAAGTACAATCAATGTGTGTTAGTGATGATTTTGGTAAGGAGAAACTAACCGATGAAGGATATTTCAGTAAAGGCGCTGGCTAAGATCAATCTTGGGCTGGATGTGGTACGAAAAAGAGAGGATGGTTATCATGAGGTCCGCATGGTGATGCAGACCATTCATTTGTTTGACCGGCTGGAGATCTCGAAGAATACTTCCGGTGAGATCACGATGGAAACGAATCTTTCTTTTTTGCCGACGAATGAGAACAATCTTGTCTATAAAGCGGCAAAGCTTTTGCAGGATGAGTTTGCGATAAAAGATGGCGTGCATGTATGGCTGCACAAGTACATTCCGGTAGCTGCCGGGATGGCAGGGGGAAGCACGGACGCAGCGGCAGTGTTATATGGTATGAACCAGATTTTTGATCTGGGACTGACAAGGGAAGAACTGATGGAGCGCGGTGTGAAGATCGGTGCAGACGTTCCGTACTGCATTATGCGTGGAACGGCTTTGGCAGAGGGCATAGGAGAGAAGCTTTCGAAGCTTCCGCCGATGGTGAAATGTCCTGTTTTGATCGCAAAACCGCAGATCAGTGTTTCTACTAAGTTCGTCTATGACAATCTGAAGTTAGGCTCTGATATGGTACACACGGATATTGACCGGCTTGTGGCAGATATCAGAGAGAAAGATTTATATAAAATTGCAGCAGATATGGGAAATGTCTTAGAGACAGTGACAATCCCGGCTTATCCTGTGATCGCAGACATCAAAGATCACATGATGGAGCATGGCGCTGTGAATGCCATGATGAGTGGCAGTGGTCCGACGGTTTTCGGTCTTTTTGACAAGGAAGCGACGGCAGTAGAGGCATACGAGGCGATGAAAGCCTCCGGTCTTGCAAAACAGGTATATTTAACGAGTATTTATAATAACGCGCGTAAGTAGAAAGGCATGGTATCAAAGATGACAGAAGATTTAACATTGAATATGGATGCGTATCTTCCGCTGAGAGATGTTGTGTTTAACACGTTAAGAGAGGCTATTTTAAAAGGGGAATTAAAACCGGGCGAGCGGCTGATGGAGCTGCAGCTTGCGGCAAAACTTGGTGTCAGCCGTACACCGATCCGTGAGGCGATCCGTATGCTTGAGCAGGAGGGACTTGCCGTTACGATTCCAAGAAAAGGCGCGGAAGTTGCCAAAATGACGGAGAAAGATATGGAGGATGTCCTTCAGATCCGTGAAGCGTTAGATGAGCTTGCGGCAAAAATTGCATGTGAGCAGATTTCTGAGGAACAGTTAGAAGAGCTGGTTGCGACCATGCATGAGTTTGAGGAATCCACCAAGACAGATAATGTGAAAAAAATCGCAGAGGCGGATGTAAAGTTTCACGATATTATTTACCAGTCAACCGGTAACCCGAAGCTTGTGAATATGTTAAATAACCTCCGGGAGCAGATGTACCGCTATCGTGTGGAATATCTGAAAGATGAGAATAACTATCCGACATTGATGAAAGAACATAAAGATATTGTGGAAGGGTTAGTCCGTAAGAACAAAACGCAGGTGACAGAGACGATGCACCAGCATGTGAAGAATCAGGCAGTCGCAGTTAAGGCTATGATCCAGGAGCAGGAATAAGAAGTAACTGTCCGGAGGACAGGAAAACTGCATAAAAAATGGAAAACCGTACAGACTAGAAAGAGGATAAGCATTTTGCTTATCCTCTTTCGTATTAGGGGGAATTAATAGAAAGGAAACAAGCTGGAAATGTCGGAAAATCAGAAATGTCCGGTATCGACGGATTTAACGCAAAATATAGAGGAAATGGAATTTTATTTTCATGACTGTGCGGACATCAAAAAGAAGCAGATGAAGCTTGGCAGGAATCAGGATACCGCCTGTTATCTGACCTTTATTGAAGTGTCCGTGGACATGGGAACGTCCGCACTCGGAGAGACTTTAAAATACTTAAATGGACTGACAAGAGATGAGATCCTTTGTACACTGCAGGAAAATGCGCTTGGAATTTCGGATGCAACATATTTTCCGACTATTGAGGAGGCTGTGAGCGGTCTGCTCACCGGGGAGGCGATCCTTTTTGTGGATGGTTTTGACCGGGCAGTAAAAATACCGGATGACGGTTATCCGAATATGGGGATCACAGAGGTTGATTCGGAAAAAGTAATCCGCGGTTCCAACGAAGGTTTTTGCGATTCTGTGAAGCAGAATGCGGCGCTGATCCGGAAAAGGATCCGTTCGCCCCGTGTGAAAGTGAGAGGACTGAAAGCCGGGATTAGATCGAACACGAACGTCTATCTTGTGTATGTGGAGGATCTTGCGAATCCGGGACTTGTAAAAGAAATTGAAAAGAGGCTGCAGGATTTCACGATTGATGGGATATTAGACAGCGGAATGTTAGAACAGCTGGCAGAGAAAAAATGGTATTCGCCATTTCCACAGTTTCAGACAACACAGCGTCCTGACCGGGCGGCCATGGCGGTATTAGAGGGCAGAGTGATCGTGATGTGCGATAATTCTCCGATCGGTCTGATACTGCCGACAGATTACAATTCATTTATCCGTACCAGTGACGATTATTACAGCCGTTTTGAGATTGCGACGTTCGGGCGGATCCTGCGGTATCTCGCATCCTTTTTTGCAATGACGCTGCCTGGATTTTATCTTGCAGTGACTAATTTTCATACACAGATACTTCCGACTACACTACTTTTGTCGTTTGCTGAGGCGAGGCAGGGTGTCCCATTTCCGGCAGTCGTGGAAGTACTCATCATGGAATTGTCGTTTGAACTTTTGCGGGAGGCGGGCGTGCGGCTTCCCGGTGCAATGGGAAATACCATCGGAATCGTGGGAGGACTGATCATCGGACAGGCGGCAGTCGAGGCAAATCTGGTCAGTCCGATCGTGGTGATTGTGATCTCCTTTACCGCACTCTGTTCCTTTGCGATCCCGAATGAAGAATTTGCCACGGCGTTCCGCATTTTAAAATTCTTTTTTATTGGAATCTGTGCGTGGCTTGGCTACTTTGGCATGCTGCTTGGGCTGCTTGCGGTGCTCACCCATCTGTCGCATCTGACAAGCTTTGGCATCCCGTATCTCATGCCGTTTGTGGGAGCAGATTTGAACAATTATGAGGATGAACGGGATTTTATCTGGCGGCAGCCTTTCCGGAAACTGCGCAAACGTCCGATTTATGCAAATCCGAAAGAGCGGACAAAGCTGACTTTTTCCGGGAAAAAATAGGGGGGAAGTATGTTCTCAGAAAACAATCAAATTTCAGGCAGACAGGTGTTCCGCCTTCTGACATATGACTTTCTTGGAATGGGGACGCTACTACTGCCGACAATGCTTGCAGATACGGCAGGGCGCGACGGGATTTTTTGCATTCTGGCGGGGATTTTGTCCACGTTTTTGTACTTGAAATTATTGAGATATCTGTTGAAAGGCATGAAAACAAGTTATCCCGACTTTTTGAAGCAGAAGTGTGGAAAAGTATGCGGTTATGTGCTCTGGGGCGGATATTTTCTGTATTTTATCCTTATGGCTTCGTACACGGCGTATCTGTTTTCCACGCTGATGTTGAATGGGCTTGTGGAAAACATCAGCTTTTATCTGGTGCTGTTGTTGATATTGCTGCTCGCGTTTTATGGAATGGCGGGCGGGATCGAGGGCAGGGCGAGAGTGTACGAGATGCTGTTCTGGTTTCTGATGATACCGCTGTTTCTGATGTTATTTGCGGCGTGCAGGGAGGTGAAGCCAGCCTACTGGAGCCCGGTTTTTGTGGCGGATGGAAAAGAAGTGTTAAGCGGCAGCTATTATGTGCTTTTCTGTTATTCCATGGTGTCGATCGTACTGTTCCTGAAAGAATATGTTGCGGATCGTAAGAAATGCGTTGGCGCAGCAGAAAAAGCGGTCTGGTTTTCCGGCGGCGTATTTGCAGCACTGTATCTGATCCTGATCGGGCTGTTTGGTGTCGAGGCACTGGCTCAGATGAAATTTCCGGCGGTCACGATGATGAGCCGCGTGCAGGTGACGGGCGGATTTTTGAAGAGGACGGATGCTTTTATGTTCAGCATCTGGTTTTTTACGCTGTATGCGATGCTGAACAGTATGGTTTTTTACAGTGGAAATCTGGCTGAAAAAGTGATCCGTGACTGCGGCGGTTATCTGGAAGGGAAAAAAAGAATGCTGCCGTATCTCATTCTGCTTCTTCTGGTGTATGGCGTGACAGTACTGTTTTACAGAAATCAGCAGTTTTTGGACTGCGTGACATTCCTGCTGTGGAAGATTGGAACACCTTTTGTCGTTGGCGTGCCGGTACTGTTGTGTCTGACCGGAGAGAGAAAAAAACATAATAAAAAAGTGCGTGTGCTGGTGCTGGTATGTTTTTTGTTTGGGTGTCTTTTTTTGCAGGGGTGTAATGTCGCAGAACTTGAGGATAAGGCATTCCCGGTTCTTTTGAATATCAGAGATCAGGACGACTTCCAAAATGTGTGGCTGAATCATGAGTATGCAGGAAACAAAGAGGTGGATTACAACCATTTGAAAGTGGTGCTCATTGAGAGGTCTTTTCTGGAAAAAGAGGCGGAAGTGGAAGATATGCTATCCATGTTGGAGCAGGAAAAAGAGGTTCCGTGGAACGCTTATGTGATGACGACGGAAAGCTGTGACCGTCTGGCGCAGACAGAGGGAGAACTTGATGTGCTGCTTGGAAATTATCTGGAAGAACTGCTGGAAAACACATCGGGCATTGACCAGAAAGCGTATCCGACGCTTGGCATGCTCTATGAGGAGCGGGTTAATCACTTGGAGACACTTTATATTCCTTTTGTGGATATAGAGGGGGAGCAGTCCGGGGCAGTGGAGGATGATACCGAGAAACCGCAGATTACAGCCTACGAAGTCTGGAAACGTGGAAGGGCGGCGGGGCTTGTCGATACGGATACCGCGCGTGCAGCATTCTTCACGCAGAACTTTGCGGACGATTACACCTTACAACTTGCACCGGAACTTTATGTGAAAGTGGATGCAGCTTCCTGCCGAGTCAAAGAAACGGAAAAAATCGGTGCCGGAGGTCTGACAGAGCAGGTTGTCACAGTGACTGTGACGGGAGAAGGCGAAATCTTAAGCGGCACAGTTTCTGCAAGTGAAAATCCGGCAAACTCAGAAGCAGGGAATACAGAAACAAACATAACTAACACTTCTTATGAAAAAATGACAAGGAAAAAAGAGCAGATCATAAACACCCGGATGGAGGACTATCTGAATGCGACCGCCTCACATGCACTTGAGAAAGAAATCGATATTACAAACAGCTACCGGAATCTCGGCGCCGATAACCGCACATGGTATTTTAAGTATCAAAACACTCCTGCCGCTTACGAGAAAGACATCAAAATCCAATATCTGGTAAAAATAAACTGGAAATCGGAATAAATGTAAAGTTTTCGGGAATCATTGAGGATAGAAGGTCGATGAGCGAAACTCGAATTTAGGTTATGAAGATTGCGAAAAATGAACAAAAATATTCAAGACACGCTCCCGCTATGTGTCACTCGCAGCGGTACGATATTTCTGTTTATTTTTCGCAATATAACATATTCTATGAGCGAGTTTCGCACTTATCTATTTTAGCATAGACAATTGCGAAACTCATGAAAATCTAAAT
>OGNR01001249.1_pt1 | contig 11106 bp, 7 predicted proteins | sample 1573501 | NCBI WGS metagenome assembly OGNR01 (sample SAMEA2581918, study PRJEB24529) | metagenome | biome: Human gut stool | place: China | collected 2011 | reverse complement strand
GCATCCGTTGTTGTTAGCCCTTAATAGCCGGTGCGGGGCAGGGGCTTACTGGGAGCATAAACTCTGGTGACCCAGCGGGAGGTGGCCATGATCCACTGCCCGTTGTAGACGCCGCCCGCGTCCGACGTGTTGACGAACTGCGTACCGCCGGTGAGCTTGGCAAGTGCCTTGCAGTCCACGCGAGGGGCCTCCACCTGCCGGAAGTTGGCGGGGACGATGCCGAACGCAGCCATAAACTCCGTCACATACTCGTTGGCGGCAAGTCCCAGCGCCGCGGGGGAAGCATCCAGCACATAGTTTTTGGATGTGCTCAGGTTATCCGCCAGTGTGCGCCATGTACCGCTGCTGAGATTTGTGCGGTACACGATCTTATAGTTTCCAGGGGTATTCCACGTGCCAGTATAGATGGTCTGGAGCCGAACTGCCTTGACAGGCAAAGTGTCTCTCCAATAAAAAGATTCCAGCGCCGTGGTGGAATTGTTGGCGATGCCGGTGAAGTTATAGCGGACGAGCTGCCCCGGCATGACCTCCACATAGCCGGTTTTCTTGATGGAAACATTCGTTGAGAGGGATTTGTTGGTCATGCTTGCCTTGACGATCTGACCGGCATACTCAATTTCTACCTCGATGGGTGTCTTATCCAGTCCGTAAAATTCCGCCGCCTTGGATTCTACGATCTTGTACCGCGCCAGCGGCAGAGGCTTACTCACCGCCAATCCGTTTTTGTCCGTCTTAATGGTATCCACCAGACGGTTGGTGCGGGCGTTGTAAACTTCAAAGACGGTGTTGGGGATGGGCGTCCCAGCGGGCCAGCCGTTCATGGAGTTGTAGTCAGCGCTGACCTTCGTCACTTGGATCTGCCCGGTGATGGGGGTGTTCTGCCACTCGATTTCCGTGGTTTCGCCCGATTTCACATACACGGTCTTTTTCTGCGTGTCGGGGATATAGCCCTCATTTTCCAGTTCACGCAGATAGTAGCGGCCATCCTCCAGCCCCTCGAACCGGACATAGCCCCGGTCATCGCTGGTTTCCTGCGCGATGGGATTGTTGCCGCTGTCATAGAGGAGGAAGGACACGCCGGGGATGCCCTCGCCGGTGATGGCATTGACCTTGTGGAGCAGGATGCCGGAGATGGCCTTGTTGGTGACCTCCAGTGTGGCGGTCTGGCCATCCCTGACCTCGATCCGGTGGGGCGTATCATCCAGACGGTAGCCCTCGGCGGCCTTCCGCTCCGTCACGGTGTACCAGCCGTTTTCCGCTTTGGGGAGATAGATCACGCCATTTTCATCGGTGGTGTAGGTGCCGACGATCTCGCCATCCATTTTCCGGATATCAAACTGGACGCCGGGGATGCGCTCTCCGGTTTTTTCGTCCTTCTTAATGACGGTAAGCCCGCCCGCGCGGACATTATAAAAGCGCAGGGTCTGCACCTCGCCCGCCTTGATGAGAATGGATTTCGGCGCACCGTCCAGCACAAAGCCCTCCACGGTCTTGACCTCCCGCGCCGTGACGGTGGTGCCGGGGGTCAGGTCATGGATAACGACGCGGCCATTCTCATCGGTGATGAACTCGCCGTTGCTTCTGCCCACAACAGCGCCGCTGCTGTCGGTGACAAGGAAGGTCACGCCCTTCAGCGGCGTCGTGGTGCCCTCAATATACTTTTCAATCACAAGGGTGGTGCTGGGCGTGTTGGTGAAGTGGAGGGTCTGGGTGTCATTGGGATTGACTACCACCGTCTGGGTGCGGCTGGCCTCGTCGATGGTGTAGCCGGGGATGGTGGCCGTTTCCGTCACCACCAGCGTCCCCACCACGCCATGGATGGTGATTTTGCCGTCCTTGTCGGTGAAGTACAGGCCGTTGCTGCTGATCTGTCCATTTTCAGCGGGTACAAACTCGCCGGTAGAGGTCGTCACCTTGAAGGTCACGCCCTGCAAGGGCTTCCCGGTGAGGGAATCCCGCTTGTCGATCACCAGGGTTCCGGCCTTGGAGTTTTTCACGATGACCGTCTGCGTATCGCCGTTTTTGCCGATGACCACGTTTGTGGACGCACGATCCATCACATACCCTGTCGGGGCCTTGATCTCGTTGATGACATAAGCGCCGGGGGCCAGATTGGTGATCGTGATCTCGCCCTGCCCATCCGTGGTAAAGATACCGTTCTGCGTCAGGGTGCTGGTGCCGATCACGCCGTCCAGCCCCACCTCACAGCCAGCGGCAGTGGTCACCCGGAACTCCGCGCCGGGGAGGGGCTGACCCGTGGCGCTGTCCCGCTTCTGGATGATGAGCTTACCCTTGGGCTGGTTCTTGAAGGTCAGGCTGACCGTGCGGCCCTCCTTGATCTGAACGGTCTGGCTCTGGGTGTCGATCAGATAGCCGTCCGGAGCCTTCGTTTCCGTCACAATGACGCTTTTGCCGGGTTTCAGGCCGGGGACGCGGATCTCGCCGTGTTCATCCGTCCGGAAGATGCCGTTGCTGTCCCCAATCAGTGTGCCGTCCGCGTAGGTGATCTTGAATTCCGCGTTGGCGAGGGTCACGCTGGGGTTTACGGAACAGACCTTGCGGATCAGCAGAATGCCGTCCGGGGCGTTGTCAAAGCGGACGGTGACAACACTCTGCTCACCGCTGTCCGCCAGATAGATCGTTTCCGAGGCGTTGATGATGGAGTACCCATCGGCAGGGTCAACCTCCTCCACGATATAGGTGCCGCTTTTCAGCCCCGTCCAAATGGCGGTGCCGTTCTTGCCGGTGACCTTCTGCCCGATGGTCGTGCCGCCGGTGCCGGAGGTGCCGCCCAAAAACCGCAGCTGGAAGGTGCAGCCGGGGAGAGCCTCATGGGTCACGCTGTCGTACTTCTCGACAACGATGGCGTTCAGCGGGGTATTCTGAAAGGTCAGGGTCTTGCTCTCACTGCCGTGGAGGATGATCTTCTGGGTGAAGGGTTCCTTCATCTGGAAACCGGGAGCGGGTTCCACTTCCGTCACGGTGTATTCGCCGGGATAGAGCCGCTTGCCCTGCTCATGGAGCCGGATCTCGCCCTTGGCGTCTGTGAGGATATTTCCGTAATCAACCGTGGCAGGGGCCTCGGCGGATTCGCCGCTGCTGGTGTAGGTGATGTGGAACTTGGCTCCCGCCACAGGCGCGCCAGCCACGCTGTCCTCCTTGTAGATGGTGAGCTGGGGCATTTTCCGATTCCGAAAAGTGACATTCACCTCGTCACCGGCGTTCAGGCTGACGGTCTGCTCCCGGTCGGCGTTTTTGCTGGGCAGGTAGTATGGAGCGGGAACAGACTTTTCTGTAATTCTGTAACTGCCAGGGGCCACGCGGTCCGTCACCGTGCCGTCCGCACCGGTGGTCCAATCGGCGGAAAAATCACTGTCGATGCCCTCCACGGTGAACACGGTGCCGGGGATGGGCTTGGAATCCTCCGCGTCGATTTTGGTGACGGTCAGCCGGGGCATTTTCAGGTTTTCAAATACGAGGTTTTGATCGTCGCCGGGGCCGAGGTAGATGGTCTGGATCGTCTCGCCGCCCACCACATAGGGGTCAGGGACGGATGTTTCCTTTACCTCATAACTATCCACCGGAATGTGGGAGAGGATCGCCTTGCCGTCCGGCCCGGTGGTGACGTCCTGATGATAGCCGTAATGGATGCCCTTGATCTCAAAGACCGTGCCGGGGATGGGCTGCTTGGTCTGCTTATCCAGCTTCTGGATGGTCAGATTGGGGAGCTTCTGGTCTTTGGCCGTTACAGTCACGGTGCCGCCGCCATTGACGGTGGCCTGATCCACATGGGCACAGACGGGGGCGGTCAGCTTGGCGTAGGGGGCGGGAGCGCTGACCTCCACAAAGGCGTACATCCCCTCCGTCACATGGGGGACGGTGATCCTGCCGGAGGCGTCTGTGACCTCCGTGCCGATCAGCTGGCCGTCCCGGAGGATGTGGAATACCGCGCCGGGAAGGGGGCTGTTGGCATCGTTCAGCTTGATGAGCTGGATCTTTACCTTCGCGTCATTCTCAAAAACGAGCGATACGTCCGTTTTGCCGTCCCAATAGAATTCCTGACGGACTTTGCCGGCGTCCTTGTTCAGAGAGTAGCCGTTGGGCGGCGTCACTTCCTCGGCAATGTAGCTGCCGATGGGCATAGTATCCCAAGGAACATCCGTGAGCGCGCCGCCCGCTCCGGTGGTGTAGGTGCCGGCGAAATTGTTATCCACGCCGGTGATCTTGATGACTGCTCCGGCAAGACCTCTGGTGGGATCGTCCGCGTCCACCTTGCGGATCTTACCGGTGGCGGTGACGACGGGAGTGTCCGTAAAGGTGATCGTCACGGTGCTGTTACCGTTGTTCGGCAGGACGACATATTCAGGACCCGCGTTGTCGATCTCGTAGCCGTTCGGAGCCGCCGTTTCCGTTACGGCGTAGGTTCCGGCGTCCAAGGGAGAGAAGGTATAGGTGCCGTCCGTGCCGGTGACGATGTCCTTGGAGAAGGAGCCGTTGGTGGATTCCACATGGAACCGCGCTCCGGCAAGGCCCTTGGTGGGGTTGGTGGAGTCTACCTTCTTGACCACCAGTTTGTACTGCTCATTCGTGACGGTAAGACTGCCAATCATAACGCTCTGGACGGTGCTGGCGGGGTGGGCGGCAGAGCCAGCGCCGGTGAAGGAATACTCTTTTACGTCGCAATCGCCCCAAACATCCTGCTTGCCAAGATCCAGGATATATTTCGCCCGATCCCGGAATGTGGTGCCGTCGCAGGTCTGGTCGATGCTGGTATAGCTCGCGCCTTTCAGCGAGTTCCAGACATACATCAATTCCTCCGCGCAGGCGGTGGAGGGATCACCCAGAGAGCCGTCCTTATACCGCCACACGATGGCCTGTACCCAGGCGTTCATGTACCAGCTATAACCGGAATCCCAGATGTCATCCACGCCCAGGGCGTGGGCCTTGTCCGTGAAGATGCCGAGGGAGTGGGCGTAGTAATAGGCCATCATCATTTTAACGGTGGGATCGGTGACGGGCTTCGGATCGCCCCAGGTCTGCCCGATCAGAGAGGTGCCCATGCCGCCGCCCTTCGTCCCGCAGAAGCCCACGGAGGTCTTTCCGGCCACGCCGTAATACATCTGGTGCATTGTGCATCTGCCAAGGCTGGCGGACTGATAGGAAACGCCGCTCATGCCGAACCGCTCTAATTTGATGGTGTCGGCTCCCGCCGCCAGCGCGGTAGAGGGGAGCAAGCCGAGGATGCAGATCAGGGCCAGCAGCATCGCGGTCACGCGATTTTTCAATGAATGCCATGTCTTTTTCATCGTTATTTGACCTTTCTTTTTAGATTTGCTCATTAGATTTGCTCATTAGATTTGCTCATAAGAAATGGCCTTCCGGCGATGAAGCTGGAAGGCCATGTGAGCATATTGAGTTGCGGATAGGTTATGCGTAGGGATTGTGCGCGTTGGGATCACCGACGAACAGGAAGCAGATCGTTTCGCCCTCATCAGTTGAGATCCCGACGCCGATGGTGTCGCAATCAGGGTTTATCATCGTCTGGAAGTGGCCGGGAGAATTCCGCCAGTTCTCCACTGCCCGCTCTGCGGTTTCAGAGGCGGGCACATTTGCGAACGCGGTGATGTTCGATCCAAATCCATGGGGATACCCGGAGGCCGCTACCGCCTCGCACTCCACCTTGTTCTGGTGGTATGTGACACGCAGGGACGCGCAATGCTGCGCCGCGTCCATCAGAGCCGCGTTGACCGTCAGCTCCGGCGCGCCGTTTTCCCGGCGTACCTGATTGACCAGCCGGACGATCTCCTGCCGCGCCGCGTCTGTCTGACTCATACTGGATTCCGGAACGTTTGCGCTTTGCTTGCCGTCAACTACCGTCAGCGTCAAAGCGGCGGTCTGGCCATGCTGATCGGTCACGACCACATCGGCTGTGCCGCTGCTGACCGCGATAGCGGTCCAGAAGCCGGAGATATTCTCAACGCGGATGATGTCGGGCCGTGTGGAGACCACACTTTTTATTTCCGCACTGGGACTGATATTCAAGCCGCTGCGGTCTCCGGGGCGGAGGGTGCTGCCTTTGTAGCTGCTGACGCGGATGTCGGATGCGGCAGGGGCGATCCCCGTGTATGGATGTCCGGTGTCGATTTGGACTCCGGCGTTCCAATACACGTTGAAACCGACCTGCTCGCCCATGTCCCGCAGCTTCACATAGTTGTGCCCCGCAATGTTGTAGGCTTGCATTTCCACCTGCTGACCATCCACAAAGATGGGCTGCCAGGTAGGTTCCGCCGTGATCCCGGCCGCGACCGCGATAGAGCCGCCGGTCAGCGCCGCGCCGATCACCATGCCGGTGAGCATCATACTGACATTCTTTCTCACGTTTTTGCTCTCGTTCATCTTTCTGCCTCCATTCTAACTGTGTATGTGGGAAAATCATCTTCGCAGCTTCACCATATCACAAGTGGAGGGCAGAAGTCGAACAGAACTGATTCGGCAAAAGGGAGAAAGATTCAGACCTCCGCTGCGGTGACACACCACCGCTGGTCCCGCTGGTTGCGGACGCAGGTGTAGAGCGTCAGCATATTTTCGCCGGAGTCCGCAAGGCCGCTGCGGTCTGTCTCGCTGACCTTGAAAACATCCGTTACCTTGTAAGTGCGGGTGCCCAGCTTGGTGGTCAGTGTAATTTTGTCCCCGATGTCCAGCGTGTGGATCTGGCCGAAATAGCTGTTGGCGCCCCGGTTGTGGGCGGCGAGGCAGACGTTGCCGTCCCAGATGGAGGTGTCCTCGAAGTGTCCGATCCCCTTGGCAAGCGTCTTGCTGTCCGTCCCCTGATAAATGCGGACGCTCAGATCCAGCGCGGGGATCTCCAGCCTGCCGAGGGAGCCGTTTTTGTAGTAGAGGTCGCTTGCTACCTCCGTGAACAGCACGGCGGGCTGATAGCCGCTGCCGCCATTCACCGTGCTGCCTGGGGTGACAACAGTGGCGGCGCTGCCGCCAATGACCGCGCCGGACGCGGGAATACCACCGGGGGCAAGGTTGGGCGTGAGGTATTCGCCGGTGTGGAGGGCGTTCATGCTCTCCGAACCGAAAACAGGCGGAATGAGCGCTGCGTTTTTGCTCATGTCGGCGTTTTTCATAGCGCCGCCGTCCGCTGTGTGGATGACCTCAATAGATGTGTCCTTACCGAAATCGTAATCGTCCGGCGCGGCGATGCTGTACTCCAACGCATACGCCGGAGCCGCCAGAGCTGCTGTCATGCAAAGGCTCAGGCAAAGGGTGATGATCTTTTTCATTCTGTATCCTCCTCATCTGCATTTTCTCTTTTGCGTTTTACCAGCAGCGCGCCGCCGACGCCCGCACCTGCCGCAGCCACGATCCCAATGGGGATGAGCACATAGGACCAACGGAACGCAGATGCCGTGGCGGGTGTCTCCGCAGGCTCCGTGGGCTGGATGGGCGTTCCCTCAAAAATGGCGACATAGCGGACACGGTTCAGGGCGATCCGGCTGACCGTGCCCACATAATCCGCCGTGACGGTATAGCCTTTCACATAGCTGCTGGTGGCACTGCCGGTGTAGGTGGCAACGGCGGTGTAGCGATCCGCCACGGCATAGCCATCCAGATTGGCGGTGTTGTCCGTCTGCCACTGGATGTCCGTGAGCGTCAGGGTCTTGCCGTTTTCCGTAATGGTTTTGGGAAGATACTGCGTATCCTGTTCGGCAAGATTGGGGTAGCTGCGCTTGGTGGAGATTTCCTTGGTGGCGCTGCCGTAGCCGGACGGCTCCACCTGCACGGTATCAAGTCGGAGTGTCAGGGTTCCCATAAGCCCGTCATCCGTGATGAATTCCCGCTCCTGCGGCAGCAGCGCCAATACAGATTCCATATCTTTTTTGGCACTTTCAACGGAAATGTGCTCCGTGTGCTGGCGGCTCTCATTTTCCGGAAGTTCCTGCTTCAGAAGGTCCGTCAGGGTGTAGTGAAAGCCGTCCTGACGGAAGTCCGAGCGGGGGATACCGGCAGGATCGTCTTCGGGGCTCAGATCATAGATCTTTTTCAGTTCCGTGCCATCGTCACCGCGAACGATGGCGGTGGGGTAGCAGACCTTGGCGTTCGGTACCGCAGGCTCAAAGTCCGCCGCCAGCGCGGTGGGCGTCAGCGTCAAGGTCAGGCACAGCGCCGCGGCGCAAAGGGAAAGCATTCGTTTCATTTTGTGTTCCTCCTTAATGTTTCTTCATTTTATAGTGATCTCTTGTCTGCTCCAGCAGGAGGTCATATTCCCAAGGCTCCACTTCTAAGGAGAGGTAGGCCCCATCCTTCGTCATGCCGTCTACCCGGTAGCGCAGCACCAGAGGAAGCTGCCGCTGCTTTTTCACATCCTGGGGTGAGAGCCAACCAGCGCCTTCTACAAAAACAGTGCGAATGGCGGAATCATAGTTTTCTTCATAGCCCTGCCAGAGAAGGGCCTCCCGCAGTTCTTTCCGCAGCTTCTTGCGCTGGGGGACGGGGATCAGACGCTCCGGCTCCAGCAGAAAACGGGGACGCAGGCTTTCCAGGCAAATATCCAGCGCGTCTTTCAGAGCAGCGTTCTTTTTCGTCAAGCCGCCGCGCCGGTAATCTGCCGCCAGAACATCCTCGCCCTGGGCATCGCCGGGGAAAAGACGCACACAGCGGATGAGCTCATAGGCGTGGGTATCATCCGCCATACCAAGGACACGGGCCCCATCCATAGGGAGCGACCGGTAATGGGAGATCGCGTCATTCAACGCGGAAAAACGCTTCACACCCCAGCCGGATCTTCCGGGCCGAAGATCGTCCACGGTGTAATAGGTCATGCTCATGCAAGTATCCTCCTCACTTCATTTTCATGCCGCCCATTGTGGGGGCGTCCGTCTGTTCCTGTGTCATCAGCTCCTCCAGCTTTTCCCGCGCCCAGTCGGGCAGAAACTTGTCATCCAGTACGCCGATGAAATCTTCCCGGTTCCATCTGGCTGTTTCACCGTCCGAGAGGCAGGTGGCAAAGACTGCTCGACCACTGGAATGCGGCTCGCAGCCAAAACCGCTCCGAGCATACCAGAGCTGGTTTTCCTGACTCCAATACTGCTCCCGCAGCGCCTCCGGTGACAGCACCAGCACCTTTCCGGTATAGTCCTGCTCGGCGCGGTCACCAACGCAATGCTCCGCGCCAAAGAGATTTAACGCCTGCACCGCCTTGCGGTAGAAAGTGACGAAGCCATCCAGCACAGCCGGATGGCTTCGGACAACAAAATCGCTGTTGTGGTTGATGTCTTTGGGAATGCAGGTGCGCTCCGCCCACTGCTTGTTGGCATGGCCGAAGCGCCCGTCCCACTTGAGTTCGTGCAAAGTGTTGGCAAGCACCCACGCGGTGCGCTTGTAGCCGTATTCCTCCAGCACCGGCGTGATACAGTTCTTGTCCAGATGCATTCCGTCGAAGCTCTGACGGATGGCGTCCTCGATGGCGTTGCGGCAGGCGATGTTCGCCTTGTGGCTCTCCCGCCAGAGGGGAAGTTCGTTCCGCTCTCTCGCCTCGGTGGAGGAATAGGGGTAGAGATAGGTGTCATTCATTCTGAGATTTCCTCCTTTTCCAACAGACGGCATACGCCCTCCAGCTGCACACCGGAATCCTCCAGCATGGTGCGAACATCATCGTCCAGCTCGTCGATGAGCACATCCGCGGCGGTTTTCTCCGCTGCCTGCACGATGACTCTGCCCTCCTCTACAAAGGACTCCAGCGCGGCAGTGGGCGAGATCCCCGCCTCCGCCAGCTGACAGGGTGGAATTTCAAGGCCGGAGCATTGGGGTTTGCGTTCACAGGCACCGCATGCCGTTTCCGTCATTCCGGCCTCCATTGCCATCTGGCTTCTCTCCGCCAGACGGGAGATCAGCTGCGGCGTTACGGTGGAAAGCAGAGAAGTGGTTTTCAGCAGCTCTGCCACGGTGGGATCTCCCGGCAGCAGCAGAACACAGCCGCTGTCGGTATGGAGGATCAGGTCGCTGACATCTGCAAGGCCGGAGAGCTGCAGCGCGGCGCGGGGAATGGCAAGGGTCTTGTTCGCGGGGTCATGGTTCAAATGGAATTTCATGATGTTTGCCTCCTATTTTTTGATTTGTTTAACATTTCAATGGGCACTTTGGCTCGTGGATCATCTCATAGCGGGTATCGCCGTCACCGCCCAGCAGGTTTTCCAAGGAGAGCTGCCAGCAAGCCTTACGGGGATCATAGTTCGTGATGATGATTTCCTCATATTCACTTCCTGCCCTTTGCGACATACTATTTGGGCGCGAGGTCCGGAAAATAAAGCAGCCATCTTGATAGAGATCGCAAATGTATTCCTGATAGTTATACGAAACAATAAAGTACCCCTCACTCCCGATGAGCACATCGTGAAGCCGCTGGTGATCCTTCAGCGGAAACTCTACCGGATAGCAGCCCTCTGCCATATAGTAGGGCGGATCGCAGTAAAGTACGGCATTCTTCCTGTCATATTGGCGAATCAGCTCCTCAAAGTCCTTATTCTCAATGACAACATTGGCCAGCCTGCGGGAGCACTCCCAAATCAGATGGAAGAAGCGGCGGATATCGCAGGGCTTACCGCCAAAGGACTTGGCGCCGCCGCTGAAACTGTATCGCACCAGCTTGAAGTAATCCGCGGCACGGCGAATATCTCCGCGTGGCGCGCGTTCCAACATGAGGGCACGGATGGCTTCCGCGTCGGGAGGATCTAAGAATACCTCAGTCAGATCCATTTCCTCCTGCAGATAATCATCCGTGATCTCATCCTTTGAGAAAAATTTATAGAGGACGTTGAAGTCATCCCGTGTGTTCAGCGGCAGGAACCCCAATTCCGCTAAGAGCGCCATGGTACGGTTTTTCACGCAGCAGAAGAGGTTCGTTAGATTTCCGTTGTAGTCATTGTAGACCTCCATACAGCCCCGCTGGATAGGACGGCTCATTGTCACTGTGCCGCTGCCGCCGAATACATCGATGAAACGCTTATAGTGGTCCGGCATCAGCTTGTTGATGATCCACAGCAGCTTGCCCTTGCCGCCTACCCAGGGGATAAAGCTGTTCAAGATGCACCTTCTTTC
>OGNR01001236.1_pt1 | contig 11189 bp, 10 predicted proteins | sample 1573501 | NCBI WGS metagenome assembly OGNR01 (sample SAMEA2581918, study PRJEB24529) | metagenome | biome: Human gut stool | place: China | collected 2011 | reverse complement strand
ATAAGATCCATTTTTATATTTTTATCTTTCCCAACTAATTCTTCAACTCTTTTCAATGGTTTAAAAACAACATCTGTCTGAGTTCTTTGATAATCCATAAAAACATTCTTATTCGTTCTATTGCCATCTTTATTTATTGCACAATTCAAATATTCTCTTTCAATAATAACGCCATCATCTATTTTCGAAAAAATAATATGATAACCTGCCTCATACAGTACGTTATCTCCAAATATTTTAAATTCAGCATTTATCTCTGCATTTGTTGAATCTGTATCGATATAATCTATAATCCTTTGATCCAATTCCTCACCAGTAATAATACCTTGTAAAAAATAAAGTGCATCGACGATTGCTGTTTTACCAGATCCATTTTGACCATAAATTCCCAAAATCTCAGCTCTACTACATTCAAATTTTCTTTCATTAGCAAGCGGCATTATAATAGTACCATTCTTTACATTTTTAATATTTTTTAAAGTTAATGACGATAAACGAACAACAATATTTCTCATAATTGCCTCCTATAATCCATTAAAATCGCATCTGTATTCTAACACAAAACATTTGAATTTTCAATTTTATTTTACATTTCGGTATTTTTTATTCCATTTTTAAAATTATAATATTATTTATACTGTGTTCATTTTTTCATTATTTATTCACCTTATTTATTCGCTTATTTATTCGCTATTTATTCGCTAAAATTATTTATTTGAGCGATATTATCCAACAATTCTATTTCCAGTAGTTGTCCACACTTCTGCAGCTTTCTAGTAACGATCATATCCTCTTTTGACGGTTTCACATTGCCACTGGGATGGAAATGCATTATGTATCATTCAAAAACATGATTGAAAACAACACCAATTCCATAAGATTTGAAACTTTAGATAAATTAAGTACTATTTTAAATGTCCCTATAGGTGACTTATTTGAGAAAACTGAAGATGATAATTCAAACATTTAATAAAAAAGACGTAGAACAAAATAATCATTGTCCTACGTCTTTATTTCAATTTACCATCTTATATTTATTTCACACGTCCGCAGCACTGTTTATATTTCTTACCGCTTCCGCATGGACATGGATCGTTCGGATAAATTTTTGCTGATGCACGTTTCTTTGGCGCATTCTGTGCACTTTCATCCTTGTTTGTTCCTGTCACTTTTGCAACCTGCTCACGCTCAACCTTCTGCTGTACCTGAACATGATATAGGAGTCTTACTGTGTCTTCCTGGATAGCAGAGATCATTTCATCGAACATATCAAATCCGGCCATCTTGTATTCTACAAGCGGATCTCTCTGTCCATATGCCTGAAGTCCGATTCCCTGACGAAGCTGTGTCATATCATCGATATGATCCATCCATTTTCTATCTATAACTTTAAGCAATACGACACGTTCTATCTCTCTGAACTGCTCCGGCTCTGGGAATTCAGTTTCTTTTGCTTCGTAAAGCATTACTGCTTTTTCTTTAAGATACTGCTTGAGTTCTTTTCCATTCTTTATAGATTCTATGTCCTCTTTTGTGATCGGATCAAGAGGTATCGTTGGAAGGATAAGCTCATTAAGCTCTGTAAGATTCCAGTCCGCTCTGTCTACTTCATCAGAAATACATGTATCTACAGCCTTTTCAACAAGCTCCTGGATCATCTTAAAGATCGCCTCACGCATGTTCTCGCCATTTAGCACTTTAAGTCGCTCACTATATATGATCTCTCTCTGATCATTATTGACCTGATCATATTCGAGAAGATTTTTACGGATTCCGAAGTTGTTTCCTTCAATCTTTTCCTGCGCTTTCTCGATTGCCGATGTAAGCATTTTGTGCTGGATCTGCTCACCTTCAGGTACTCCAAGTGCAGTAAACACGCTCATCAGTCTTTCTGAACCGAACAATCTCATCAGGTCATCCTCAAGTGAGATAAAGAACTGAGATTCTCCTGGATCTCCCTGACGTCCGGCACGTCCACGCAGCTGATTGTCGATACGTCTTGACTCATGTCTTTCTGTACCGATTATTTTAAGTCCTCCGGCTGCTTTTGCCTCGTCATCAAGCTTAATATCAGTTCCTCGACCAGCCATGTTTGTAGCGATCGTAACTGCTCCGTGCTGTCCCGCAAGTGCAACGATCTCTGCTTCCTGCTCATGGAACTTGGCATTGAGTACTGTATGTTTTATTCCTTCCCTTTTAAGCATTCCGCTTATAAGCTCAGATGTCTCGATCGTGATAGTTCCGACAAGTACAGGCTGTCCCTTTTCATGTGCTTCCTTGACAGATTCCACAACTGCTTTGAATTTTTCCTTTTTTGTCTTGTATACAGCATCCTGATGATCAATTCGTGCAACAGGTCTGTTTGTCGGTATCTCGACAACATCCATTCCGTAAATATCACGGAACTCTTTTTCCTCTGTGAGTGCGGTACCTGTCATACCCGCCTTCTTGTCAAATTTATTGAAGAAGTTCTGGAATGTGATAGTTGCAAGAGTTTTACTTTCTCTTTTAACCTTTACATGTTCCTTTGCTTCGATTGCCTGATGCAATCCGTCCGAATAACGGCGTCCCGGCATGATACGTCCTGTAAACTCATCAACAATGAGAACCTCGTCATCTTTTACAACATAATCCTGATCCTTGAACATAAGATTATGTGCCCTCAGTGCAAGTATAATATTATGCTGGATTTCAAGGTTTTCCGGGTCTGCAAGGTTTTCTATATGGAAAAACTGCTCTACTTTATGAACACCTTCCTGTGTAAGGTTTACAACCTTGTCCTTTTCATTTACGATGAAATCTCCTGTTTCATCCTGAATAACACCCATGAGCGCATCCATCTTTGAATATTCAGGTACATCCTCTCCACGCTTCATCTGTGTGGCAAGAATATCACATGCCTCATAAAGACGTGTTGATTTTCCACTCTGTCCTGAAATAATGAGTGGTGTACGTGCCTCGTCGATAAGAACTGAATCGACCTCATCGATGATCGCATAGTGCAGCCCTCTCTGCACAAGCTGCTCTTTATAAATTACCATGTTATCTCTTAAGTAATCGAATCCAAGCTCGTTGTTTGTAACATATGTAATATCGCATCCATATGCCGCACGTCTTTCATCATTATCCATTCCACCGAGGACGATTCCAACCGTAAGTCCTAAGAACTCATGGACTTTTCCCATCCACTCGGCATCTCGTTTTGCAAGGTAATCATTTACTGTTACGATGCATACACCTTTTTCCTCAAGTGCATTAAGATATGCCGGAAGTGTTGAAACAAGTGTTTTTCCTTCACCGGTACGCATCTCTGCGATACGTCCCTGATGTAATATGATTCCACCAATGATCTGTACTCTATAATGTTCCATTCCAAGAACACGTTTTGCAGCCTCACGTACTGTGGCATATGCCTCTGGAAGAATATCATCAAGTGTCTCTCCATCTGCCAAACGTTTCTTAAATTCCTTTGTTTTATCTTTCAGCTCATCGTCTGAAAGCTTTCCCATTGCTTCATGATATGATTCTACTTTATCTACAATAGGTTTGATTCTTTTAAGCTCCCTCTCGCTGTGGGTACCAAAGATTTTTTCAAATGCGCTCATAAATATCTCCTAATTCGTCAGATTAACCTTTATATTGTTCACACAATATTGCTATTTTAACACTTTCCTTATTTTTTCACAACAAAAAGCGGTAAATGTTTTGTAAACATACTATTAACATATATCCCAGGCATTTCAGAATATAGAAAATTCCGGTATACATGTATTAAAATCAGTGCATATATTTAAATGGCCGCATTTTTGTGATAAATTATATTTTAAGCACGAACGAAAAAGGAGATATAATATGTCATACATTTATAAAACTAAAGGAACATGTTCGACAGAAATCGAACTTGATCTCGATGGAAATATTGTACGCAACGTAAAATTTACAGGTGGATGTAACGGAAACTTACAAGCTATCCCTAAGCTTGTCGAGGGACTTACAGTAGAACAGGTCGAGGAGAAGATCGGCGGGATCAAATGTGGTTTCAAAAACACTTCATGCGGTGACCAGCTTGCTAAAGCATGCCGTGAAGCATATGAAGCTTCAAAAGCTTCCAAATAATCAAAAGTGTGCATGGTTTTCTGCCAATGCACACTTTTATTTTAAGAAAATCCGATTTTATTATTTTCCAAGGATTTCAGGCTGAACCTGCTTTCCTTCAAGCACGCTCTCTATAGTGTCTATTATGAGGTTTTTCTCACACACAAGAGAATTTGGCTTTGTTATAAAGTCATCCTGACCAAATGGTACAAAAAATATATTTTTCATATTCATGAGTTTTCCTATATTTTTAAAATTTATTCCAAGTGCATCGTTTGTTGATATTCCTATTATGACGGGTCTTTGATTGCGCATATGCGCTTTTGCTGCAAGCAGAACAGGTGTATCTATTATACCATTTGCAAGCTTTGCCGCAGTATTACCTGTACACGGATATATCAGCATTACATCAAACATTTTTTCAGGTCCGACACGTTCTGCCTGCTGCAATGTTTTTATTCCATCCTCCCCGGTTATTTCTTTTATTTCTCCCATAAATTCACCGGCTTTTCCAAATCTGGTATTTAACATTTGTGCATTATATGAATATACAGGCACTACTTTTTTGCATTTTGCAGTAAGTGTCCTGGCTGTTTCCTTTGCTTTGCCAAAGCTGCAGAAAGATCCTGTAATTCCCATTCCTACCGTGCAATCTCCAATATCCATAGAGCATCCTCCATACCTTTTCTTTTTAAATACTCCAGAAAAATTCCGGCACTGGTTTTTGGACAATATATTCCGGGGAGCCCAAGTGCATGCACACAATTTATTCTATATCTCTTCGCTGCCTCAAAATCACAGCCTCCCGGTTTTGATGCAATATCTATCATAAGGGTATCTTTTAATAAAAGCCTGATTATATTTTCGTCAATAACCTGCGCTGGTACTGTGTTTATCAGAATCCTTGTATTAAAGCATGCCTTGGCAGCCTCGTCAAAGCCAACTGCCTCATATCCCTGCTGCCTTGCAGCTTCTCTTACTTCTTTTCTGCGTGCCATGACCATTACATCAGCCCCTAAAGCCTTGAATCTGGCGGCCAAAGCTCTTCCGCACCTTCCAAAACCACACACAAGGACTTTTGATCTTTCTATCGAATACAGACTTTTTTGAACTGCGATAGAGATGACCGCTTCCGCTGTCACAACGGCATTTTCCATTATGACCTGTTCATCCCTCATAAAGTCACCGCCTTTGTCAACCCCCGGGAAGCATTCCGGCATAACTCCGCCCCACACTGCGATATCATGTTTAATTATATTTTGTTTTAATTTTTCCATTTCATCATCCGATAGTCTCAGTTTCGAAAATGGTGTCGGAAATATAATGTTTCCGACTCTTGCATAATCTCTTATTTTATCTCCATGGCAGCTTTCCTTTTCGCCATTAAGCATATCCGCTAAATATTTTTGTCTCTGATCCGTAACATATATTATTGTGTCTTTTTGCATATGAAATCCCCTTCCATATATATTATTCTGAATGCTTTAAAACGTGTCTGGTTTTTGATACGCGCGGATCATACCCATGTATAATAAACCCAGTCAGAAAGAGACACCCGGCAAATTTATGCATGGGCTTGGGTAAATAAAAAACACCGCATCATCTGCGGTATTTTTTATCTGTATTATATTAAATTATCTATTCCAGCCAGTCCAGCTGGAAAACACTGTTCTTAGAGACGTGTCTCAACAAATATATCATAGATAGCCTTTATTGCATTATCAAAATCACTGTTGCTTACACCGATTATAATATTAAGCTCTGATGATCCCTGATCGATCATTCTTACATTGATGTTTGCATGAGCCAGCGCTGAAAAAATCCTTCCTGCTGTACCACGATTAGATTTCATTCCACGACCAACGACTGCGATAAGTGCAAGATCAGCCTCAAGATCTATGATATCCGGATGTGCAAGTCTTCTGATAGAGCTTATTACCTGCTGCTCTTTGCCCTCAAACTCTGCCTGATGGACAAATACAGTCATTGTGTCTATTCCAGAAGGCATATGTTCTATTGAAATTCCATTCTCTTCAAACGCCTGTAACGCCTTACGGCAGAATCCAACTTCTGAATTCATCTTATCCTTGTCAATATTTACAGCTACGAAACCTTTTTTACCGGCAATTCCTGTAATCGTATATTCCGGTTTCTGGCATGTGCTCTCAACAATGAGTGTTCCGTCTGCATCAGGATCATTTGTATTTTTGATATTGATAGGAATTCCGGCCTTTCTTACAGGGAATACTGCATCTTCATGAAGAACTGAAGCTCCCATATATGATAACTCACGAAGTTCTCTGTATGTAACAACTTTTATAGGCTCCGGATCATCTATGATCCTAGGATCAGCAACAAGACATCCTGATACATCTGTCCAGTTTTCATACATGCTTGCACGGCATGCTTTTGCAACTATCGAGCCTGTGACATCAGATCCGCCTCTTGAGAAGGTTTTTACGCTTCCATCAGGATTTGAGCCATAGAATCCAGGTATTACCGCCTTAGGTGTTTTCTCGAGTTTCTTTGATAGTACCTTATCTGTCTTCTCAGCATCAAAATTTCCATCTTTGTCAAAGAAAATAACTGTGGCTGAATCTATAAATTCATATCCAAGATAATGTGCCATAATTATTCCGTTTAAGTACTCTCCACGTGATGCAGCATAATCCACGCCAGCTTTTGCCTTGAAATTTTCCGCAATTGTGGTAAACTCTGAATCCAGCGCAAGCTTAAGATGAAGTCCATTGATTATTGAATCATATCTGTCTTTGATCTTCATAAGAAGGACTCTGAAATCCTCATCCTTTTCTGCCAGATCATAACATGCATAAAGCATATCAGTGACTTTTGTATCCTTTGAACTACGTTTACCCGGTGCACTTGGTACAACGTATTTTCTTGACTCATCACTCTTTATGATTTTTCCAACTTTCATGAACTGTTCTGCACTGGCAAGAGAACTTCCGCCAAACTTTACAACCTTTACCATCCTCGTCTGCTCCTCTGTTTATCTTTATAATGTGCCTCAGCACTGCTATAGTTTTGTATTATACAGCCTTAACATAAATTAAGTCAATGTGTTTAACTATATATTATTCTCATATTTACTATTCGCTTTACTGATAAAGCTATGTGTATGTATATCAAAACCTATTCCAGATACATAACATCCATCTTCATAACATCATTTTCCTTATCAAATGTAATAACACCATACGATGGAGCCTTCCCCCATGCCGGTGCTCCTATGCTCCCGGGATTAAACAGTGACACGCCGTTATGCGTATCATAAAATACGCTATGTGTATGTCCAAACAGTGCTATATCAACTCCAATCTCCCTTGCATGACATTCCAGCGGAAGATATGTGATCTTAACGTTGTATGTATGTCCATGGCATATAAGTACCTTATAGCCATCTATGTTCAATATTTTTTCAGTTTTCCCGTCTGAATAATCACAGTTCCCCGGTACATTTGCAAATGTGATCTGCGGAAAACGATTATTTAACCTTACTGCATCTGTCACGCAATCCCCCAGATGTATTATCATATCAGGATTTTCCTTTTCAACTGCTGTAACCATATTCTCTACATTTCCGTGAGAATCACTCATGATCAATACTCTCTTCATCGTTATGCTCTCCTACATCATTGTTTGATTTATTTTATACTAATTTTATTAATTTATAGCAAAAAGACTCCTGTTTGTGGCCCCCTTGCCATAACAGAAGTCTTTCCTTCCCCTAAAAAGTATGTACACTTATTACTGACATCCCCTATGCCAGCCTCTTCCACTGCCTGCTGCATTTGTAATAAGAATAGAACATACAATTCTCCGCCTGTTCACAGCGATCCGGTGCACTTTCTATATTGCACTGGCAATTAACAATTGCATCTGCTTTTCCCTTACAAGCACCTTTGATCATAACATCATCTAACACTTCACCTGACATGATTCAATCATTCTCCTAACTAAATTTTGTTTAAAACCAAGAACGATTATACAATATGTTGTAGAGTAAAGCCATATGTCAATTCTAACAAAAGTTCATGCCTATTTAGGTATATTTTTTAACTTGACGAAACATGAATTATGTGTTCATCCCAGAAAACCAAGGATATCCTCATAATACCTGTCTCTTATTTCCTGCGATGCATTGTACAATTCATGTTTTGCTTCAGGGTAGAAAATTTTTTGTGTATTTTGTGTATTTTCCACAAAATAATCCTGTGCCTCATTTGAAACAAGCGTATCCTCTCCAGCCTGGCAAAGTAAAACAGGGATAGAGATCCTGTTTATATTATTCTTGATGTATTTTGTTGCATTAATGCTTGCATTCCCCCAGTTATATGTGGCTCCGTAGCTTCTGTAATGCTCATCTGCCTCCCTGCAGCCATATATGTATTTATACCTCGGCTCTGACATTGCGCAGCTTCCCTCAAAATCATATATTCCATCATAAGTGCGCTGTCCGGGCATATACTTAAGCCCCCATTTAAGGATTTTTGATATTTTCATTATTATTTTTACCGCAGACGTTGAAAAGCCCCCATACTGCATTTCTATCATAGGACTTGAAAGCACTGCTTTACAAAAATCAGCAGGATATTTTTCAAGGTACATAGCTGCTATCCCGCCTCCCATTGAATGGGCATACAGATACAGACTGTTTCCTTTTTCTTTTATGCGGACAACTTCCTCCACAAATTTATGCAGATCATCTACATATGTGTTAAAGTCATTTATCGTGACCATACCGCAATCACTGGTTTTTCCGTCCGAATACCCATGTCCCCTGTGCTCATTCATGTACACAGAGTATCCTGCCTCATACATCATATATATCAGTTCATAATATTTTGGTATAAATTCACAAAATCCGTGTGAAATCACGACAGCCTCTTTGGCATTTGGATTATTAATATATCCATAAAATAGCCTTCCTCAAGGTTTATCCTCATGAGAGGAAGTATCCTGTTTTTCATCTGGCTCTCAAATTCTTTATCCAAAAAAGTAACGCTCATATCCTTTTACATCCCCGGTAATTCATCTATAAGGTTTAAATTATATTTATCGGCAAGCTCAACTGCCTTTTTATAACATTCTACATTGGCAAGCTGTTTTGCGCAATGGGCATCAAGCCCTAAAATAACTTTATTTCCTATTTCTGCAGGTATCCTCCAGAATTTTTCTGTCGGATAATGCTTCTTCTCACTTATTCCAAGTATATTTATCTCAAGAGGTATATCCATCTCCTTAAGTGCCTTGCAAAGCCTCGTCATCTCCCAGTCATATACAGAATCAAGTCCCTGATAATTGATAAGATCCGGATGTGCAAGATATTTAAAATGCCCTGTTTTCATTCCTTCTATGACAGAGTCAGCATATTCCCTTATGCGGCTTTCGTCCTCCGTCGGTGTTCCTGTGTAGGGTCCTGTTTCCTCTGAATTTAGAAAATGCTGTCCCATAATAAGATAATCACATCCAAGTTTTCTGAACATTGCCATCTGTTTTTCATGAAATGCCGGTATATATTCAGCCTCAAATCCAACAAAGATTTTTATGTCATCCTTATATTCCTCTGCAAGTGTCCTGATTGTCGATACATATTCCGGAGCCTGCTCCATGGTCATCCTTATTCCTGACACATAGCCATCCGTAAACGGACATGGTATGTGATCTGAGAAACCGAGTTTTTTTATACCCATCTTTATCGCTGTCTCGATATATTCACGCTCTGGATCGTATGCATGCCTGCATCTTACTGTATGTGTATGATAATTTGCTGTCAGAAAATCTCTCATTTTTTTCCTTTCTTTTTTAGGAAACTCTTTAAATTTTTTTAATTATTTTTATTAAATTTTTTTCCCTAAATACTGAAATTTTAACATTTTTTGGCACATTATACAAATACAATCGAGAAACTAGTATATTTTTCCTACGTTCGGGTTGAAAGCAGGGAACTAACAGTATATAATCAGTTTATACCTATTATAATTTATTTACATAATGCTAAGGAGGAAAGTTTATGCTATTTCAAATTAATTCAATGCATCAGATAATTGGCTGGATACTTGTGTTTGCCGGTCTTGTTATCTGCAATGAAATTGCAAGACGCACTAAGATGGGTGGAATCTTCTTCTTCCTCATCCTTCCTGCTGTTCTTACGATTTACTTTATCGCAATTGCTATCGGTGCAGCAAGTGGTGCTGACTGGGCAGTTAAAAACGATACATACCTTTACATGAATGGTTGGTTCCATTACGCAAAGCTTTACGCTGCAACAGCCGGATGTATCGGTTTCATGATGATCAAATATGGCTGGGGCATCGGCAAAAAAGACTGGTTCAAGCCTTTCCCATTCATCATCGTTGCAATAAACATCTTAATAGCAGTCGGATCTGATTTCGAGTCAGCTATAAAAGGTGCAAACGCTGTCGGTGGATGGTGGAAATCTACTGAGGACGTATGGTTAAATGGCGGATGGTGGAACTGGGTAAATGGTATCGCCGGTATCTTAAACATCTTCTGTATGACAGGATGGTGGGGAATCTACCACTCAAAAGACAAAAACAAACAGGATATGTTATGGCCTGATATGACTGTATGGTTTATCATAGCATACGATCTTTGGAACTTTACTTACACATATAATAACCTTCCAACACATACATGGTATTGTGGTCTTGCTCTTCTGCTTGCACCTACATTCGCCAATGCGCTTTGGAACAAAGGCGGCTGGATCCAGAACCGTGCAAACACACTTGCTTTATGGTGTATGTTCGCCCAGGTCTTCCCTCTTTTCCAGATCGGTACAAAATACTCCGTTCTTCCTGTACTCTACAAGAATATTGAGGCTAAGACGGGTATGGATCTTGCAAAAATGACAGATCTTGGAAATGCTGTTGCAAACACAAATGTTCAGGGATTCATATCTATACTTGCACTTGCAGCAAACGTTATCTGCCTTGCAGTTATCATCAAACGTTCTATTGAGCAGAAAAAGAATCCTTACAAAGAGGATATCTGGACAGGAACAAGAGATTATGAGGAGGCTATGGCAAGAGCCGACCGATAAAATAGTCGTA
>OGNR01001228.1_pt1 | contig 11227 bp, 6 predicted proteins | sample 1573501 | NCBI WGS metagenome assembly OGNR01 (sample SAMEA2581918, study PRJEB24529) | metagenome | biome: Human gut stool | place: China | collected 2011 | reverse complement strand
ATGGCAAACCGGGAATGCTCTTCCTTTATCACAAAATAAACCAGATTCTTCTGTTGCGGAAACTCATAACGGAATCCCACGCCGTCATCATATACCCGAAAACGGATATTCATAAAACGAGTGGTAGACGGTTGTTCAAGTTCTACCAGCAATTCGTTGTAGTGGTTGCGGATATCTTTTGTCTCCCCCCACACCGGTTGCCAGGTTTCATCGAAAGTGGAAGTAGAAGTCCTTACTACTTTGAAACCATCCATCAGGCTGGTAGTTCCTTTCAGTTCCAATCCCAACGTACTGGGATTGATGACAGGAGCCCCTTTATAATCCACCTGATAGGCTGGTCTCCCGTCTTTTGTCAGTTCAAAATCCAGCTTCACCATGCCCGAAGGGGATGAAATGCCTTCAGCATTCCCCGCCAGGGCAGAAAAAAACAAAGCCGCGCTAAGTACAAATTTCTTCATAATAATGATATGTTTTTTGTGTTAATAGATAAACTCAATGATATGTTCCTTTCCATCATCCGGCAACCTCAGCAGGCAGGTCCCCTGCTTCTTGTCGGGACACCAGGCAGTTATCGTAAACTCTGTCTCCCGATTTTCTTCCAGCTTTCCGACATTCGTTTTCTTGATTTTCTGACCGTCCAGCAAAGCTGTTCTCGGCATCTGTTCCGTATAGATGCAGAACATCAGGTTTCGTTGGCCGGGTAAGCTATATTTCTCACCAGTCCGTGTACCTACTTTCAGCGTATAGCCTTTGTCGGTAGTCTGGCAAGTAATAGGAGTGCGCATGAACTCTCCACGCAAATATCCTAAATCAGTTCCTGCATCTTCATAAAGCGAGAAGGTAGTTTCACTGCCCGCTGCAGCAGGAAATATCTCAAACGTAACCGGATAGACCGGTTTCTCATCCGTATAGTTCATGACCGGCATTTGAGGTATGATACTTCCCTGCTTTACAAACATAGGAATAGTATTGAGGGGAGCATCCACCGTCATCCATTGCTCACCGCTATATGCTGTGTGTTTGTTGTTGTAGTCAATCCAAGTTCCTTCAGGAAGATACACATTCTTGTTTCGCGCTCCTTTCTTTACCACCGGAGCAACCAGCAGTTCGCTGCCAAACATGAACTGGGCATCCGTAGAGAACGTTTCCATATCTGCCGGATATTCCAGAAACATCGGTCGCATGAGAGGCAACCCCGTTTCGTGTGCTTCGCGGGCATACGTATAGATATAAGGCAAAAGACGATACTTCAATTCGATGGCTGCCTTGGCATTCTTCTCGGCCTCTTCGCCGAACAGCCACGGCTCCACAGCCACGTTGCCCTCATGATGAATGCGGCTCAGGGGATTGAAAGCGCCCATCTGTATCCACCGCGTATAAAGTTCAGCCATCGCAGGATAATCCTCTATATCTCCGCAATAACCGGTAATGTCACAAGTAGTAAAAGGAATAATTCCCAAACCGGCAGACAACAGTACCGGAATCTGATTGGCCATCTGTCCCCAACCCTGCGTCACGTCATCACCGTTTCCACAGTCACCGGTCCAGCCGAAGGTATAGCGTTGCAAGCCCGCAAAAGCGGCACGTGTCATCTGAAATACGCGACGGTTAGGATTCCGTTTTTCAAACTGCTCCTTCACCACCTTATCCCACGTAAGACCATAAACATTGTGAATCTCATCATGCATGCCCAAATGGTGTTTCATCACCAGGCGTTCCGTCTGCTCCTCATTGCTCCAGGCAGGTTCACCCATATCAGTCCAGAAACCGGCAATGCCATCATCAATGGGCTTCTGCTGATAAGCTCCCCACCAGTCTGCCACAGCAGGAAGGGTGAAGTCCACTACGCCACAATTACCGCCCCAGGGCCAGGGCATGTCATAACTCCTGCCGTTGGTGGAGTCCTTTACCAGATACCCTAACCTATCGGCTTCCTCCCATTGCCGCTTATTGGCTTGTGAAATGACCGGATCTTGCGAAACCACCACCTTGAAGCCCATATCCTTGAGGTCTGCAAGCATCTTTTTCGGATTCTCGTAGTTCCCTTTCCGCCACTCAAAATCCTGCAAATACTGTGTCCAGCCTATGTCCTGGTAAATAACATCACAAGGAATTCCGCGCTTACGATAGCCTTCAGCTATTTCATAAGACAATTTCTCGCTCGTCAGCAGTCCCCGGCATTGTGCAAAGCCCAATGCCCATTTAGGAGGCATTATGGGTTTTCCCGTCAGGTCGACATATTGTTTCATGATTTCCTTATAATCCTTCCCGAAGATGAAATAATAAATCATCTCTCCCCCAGGAGCCTCGAAACTGTAGTAATCGCGGCTTTCCGTACCAAACTTAAATTCGGTTTTATACGTATTGTCCAGGAAAATACCATAACGATAACTGCTCATAAAGAACGGAATACTCTTGTAGAGCGGGTCCTCAACGGCACTATAACAAGGCTTGTCACTGTTCCACATCTTGTAGGCTTCGCCGCGACGGTCCAGCTTGCCGGTCTTTTCTCCCAAGCCGAAGAAGTGTTCGTCACGACGGAGGGTCTTGTATTCCAATTTGCGCTGCCCGTTACTGATATGCCCCTTATCGGCATAATCACTGAACAGCAGTTTCTGATACTTGTCGAATATCTGTAAGTTAAACGGAGACTTGTTTACCCGGATACGGAGTTTAGGGGTAAAAATCTCGTAGCAGGCATTCTGCTCGTCCACATGGACGGTACCGACATCCTCCAAGTCCTCATTGACGACGGCAAAGGAAGGATTACTCCGCTGGAAACTACCGTCGGGAGAAAACCATATACGTACCGTAGACTGGCTACACAGACGTAATTGTATGGCAGAACTGTCATTTAAATAGAAGGTCACACTGCGGTCGTCACTGGTATAGGAAGTGCAGTCTCCGGTGCGGTTCTGTGCATTCGCATATACTGAAAATGCACAGACGGCAAAAAATAAAAATATATATTTCTTCATTACTATAATCTGTTTGTTCCTTTATTGGATACTCTTATTCCATCACAAGCATGCTCCAGTACTTCAGCAAAGGCAAGATAAAGGTAACCGTGCCGTCCTTCTGTTCGAATGACAGTTCCTGCGAAGCACCGGCATGGAAATCGGGCGATGCAACCCATATCTTGTTCACTTTACCGGAAACATTCATCTTCAACGGCACGTCGGACACCAGACGCGGTTCGGGCATTGTTCCGTTCAAATCCCTCCAGCTTAAGTTATCCGCATTGAGGAAGTTGAGCAGATGAATGACTTGCCTGCCATTTACATTCTTGGCATATACAGTGATGGCAGACTTCTGCGGCGGCCATGCATTCAGAGAAAGATTCCGCGCAGCATCCGTACAGTTCAGAGAAACGGAAATCTCCGCCTCCGTATCTTTATCACGAAGCAGGTTCTGATAAGCCGTCATAAAGTCATAATAACGAATCATGGCTGTTTTCAGTACATCGTTCATCTGCAAAGCCGTGCTTGGAAAGTACTCGCGGCATAGCATGTGGTCACCCAATTCCAAATGAGAGCCTCCCAAAGCAAATATCACAGCATCCGTCAGCAGCACACCCGGTGTATTGAACTCACCGGTACTGCTACCTGCCTTGTCATAGTTCATATATGCGGCAAACACCGTTTTCAAGGCATGGTTGCCATACTGGTCGTTCGCTTTGATAATGGTGTGCAGATCCTTGAAGCCTGCCTCATCGCCCCATACTTCATTATAAAGGAAATCCACTTTACCCGTACCAGCTATCTGGGAAGCTCCATAGCTGGAGACGGCATTCATCACCAAACGCTTGTCCGGATGCTTCTGTTTCATGGCTTCGATGAACGAGGCATATCCCTTAGGCAGATTTACCTTATTGCCATCATAGTCATAGCGGTCACCCCGGTTTCCCAGTTGGTCTATCTGATAACCGTCAAAGTCCAGATTGGCATAAACATCATCGTTTTTCTGGGCAATATATGCCTGCCATTCCGTATTGGTGGGATTGAGCAGGAAGATATTACTTTTCCAACTGGAGGGCAAGTCATGCGAATCCTTATCCATGCGTCCCGTGTTCTTGAATATGTACCATTCTTCCTTTACTCCGTCGGAAACGGCATCGTCCAAAGCTCCGAAACATAGATTGTAAAACATGGACTTCATGCCCAGGCTGTGTTGTGTAGAGATATACTTCTTCACTACCTCGGTATAGACCTCCCGGTTGGCAATGTCCTTATAGACCTCGTCCAGATGCTCACGCGTACCGCCCAACGGCCAATGATGCTTGTTGTGCCAATCCTGAAACTGTACCCCGTTAATGTGGCAACGGTTCAGGAAAGCCATCTCCTTCTCTATCACTCCATCCACCTTTTTCGAAGCATCAAAAGTGGCAACGAAACCATAACGTGGAAAACGTGTCCAGTCACTGGATACATCTACGGCAATAGTACCAAGAATAACCTCTGTTCCATTCTCTTTTGTACGGTATACATCCACCAGATAACCGGTATAATCGGTTGCCGGAGCAGTCCAAGTCCAAGTAGTACCGACAGCAGCCTGCTCCGATACAACCTTGTCCATTGTCCGGTAGCGGATTTTAGCTCCGGCAGGAAGGGCGTCAGCTGTAAAAGAAACACTCTCGCCCGGCCGGTAACATGCCTTGTCGGTAGTGAGATTGACCGTCAAGTCCGAGGTGACTGGGGTTACTTCCGTAACCCCTCCACTCTCTCCGCCTCCACCGGTACCGCTACCGGTATCATCACTCTCCTTGCTGCATGCAACCAGCAGCAAGGCTACCATTGTTGTATAAACTATCTTCTTCATCTATTGTAGATACCTATTGTTTCACGATTGAAATTGTCTCTTCCAGCTGATTCAAAGTAATCAGATAGGAACCTGCTGTCGTAATCTTCCACTTCTGGTCGATGCCGCCTACCATCACGTCCAGATATTGCGCTTTGAACGCTTCGTCTGATTTATCAAGGAAAAGCATCGGTTCTGTTTCTCCTGCAGGCTGTTTGTCTGCTACAGCCGGCATGAACCAAGCTCCATTCCAATCTTCCTGCTTATCACAAGTAAATTTCAACTCACCGGCATTCAGCGTACCTTTCCAAGTAAACACATACGGATTATCCGTTGTCTGCATCGGCGTAGCATCACCAATCGTCCAACCGGCCGGCGTAGCATCACCTACCATATAAATCATCTCATACGGAGTAAATTCGCTCATCATCATGCGTTCCTTACCACTACGGATATCCATGCAAATCTTGTAGGCCTTGCCGCATTCCCCGTCTTTCAGCACCCATTTATTGTCCGGGTCGAACCCTTTCACAAACACCACTTCTGTATCGGTATAAGCAGCATCGGCATTCTTGGCCTTATACATGTTCTCCCAACTTCCATCGGAGGTTCCGAACTTGAATTCCCCTCCTTTGCCCACTTCAAAGAACTTGCCGAAGCGGAACAAGTATGGATCGAGCACATCTTGTTTCATCTTCACGAATCCCCAATCCGTAGCGTTACCCACAAAATAAAGCTGGTCGTAGGCAGGTGCCAACGTCTCTGTCTGGGTCAATGTAAGAACACCGGTAAACAGATTGGCTTCGACGATGTAATTATGGTCTTCTTCGACAACAAAAGGTTCATCCGGCTGGTCATCACTGCTACGAAGAACCAGCAATCCATCTGTTCCTTTGTTGTAAGAGGGCAGGAATGAGCCTAAGGTCGTGATGAACTTAAACTCACCGGCCACAAGCCGGCCCGTCCATGTAAAGATACCATTGTCCTTGCGGGTCATCTCTGTCGCATCATCGGCACTCCAGCCGCCCGGAGTGGCACTACCTATCAGATAAAGGGTGGATGTGAGCGGTTTATAGGCTGTAACACTGAAAGCAGTGGTAGACACCTGTTTTTCGTCCCGTTCTGTTACAGTAGCTGTCAAGCGCGCTTCCAACGAAATGTTCTCCCCGGCAGTTGCCCCAAAATGGTTGCGTAGGATGTCATTCAATTCCTCCACGCTCTTTTTCCATGAGTATTCTTGTACGGCATTCTCCACAGCTACATAAGAATCTGCAAAATCACTGCCGGTCTTGGTCAATTCCAGCGTATAGGAAATTTTATTACCCGTCCCATAATTGGTTCCCGTAGTCCAGGAAAGCTCCAGGGCATCATCGGCATGTGCCTGCTCATTCAAAACAACTTCCGTCTTGCTGGCCGTCAGTACAAGTTCATTCTGTCCTTTATCCAATTCCATGTAATCATCATCTACACAAGCAGATAAGGCTGCACAGCCCAGTAAGGCAAATACAAGGTGTGAAATATATTTCTTCATATTCTTCTGATTAAATTAATTAATAACCCGGGTTCTGCACCATTAAGGTATTAGCATCCATCTCCGTCTGCGGAATAGGGAACAGCAAGCGGTTCTTGTTCACGTTGCTCTTTCCAATGGAATGCAGGAATTTAATGGCATACTCTCCATTGTTGACACGAATCATGTCGAACCAGCGATGCCCTTCGAAAGCTAGTTCCATGCGGCGCTCATGGATAATCTTTTCACGCATGGTTTCCTGTGACAAGCCCGAAACCTCCGGCAGTCCGGCACGCTTACGTACAATATTCAAAGGCACGGCAGCCTGGTCAGGGCGTCCCATTTCATTCAAAGCTTCGGCCTTCTTCAGCAGGACGTCCGCATAACGATAAATCACGAAGTTGGCAGGATTGGTATTGTATTCCGGAGAAACCGTTTTCGACACCAGAAACTTGCGTACATTGTATCCCGTATTGGAATAAGAGCTTTTGTAAGCCTTACCGTCAAAATCCGGACATCCGGCATAAAGCACGGTCAAATCCTTACGTTTGTCACCGCTCTCATATTGACCCACAAATTCTTCTGTAGGCTGGTTCCAGCCATAACTGCCGGCAACAAAGTCCGAATTACGGAAAGTAGAAAGCCAGGAAGACTGCGGATTGTTTCCCCAAAAATCATATTCCGTATTGCCCGAATACTGGACCTCGAACAAAGATTCCGGCCCGTTATTGACCAATGCATCGAAATTATCCTCATACTTGCAGGAAGAAAGGTCATACCCCAAATTTGTTATCTCATCACACAAATCAGACACCTCCTGATAATATTCCGTATGATTAGGAGCCAGCGTCAGATAAATATCTGCCAACATGGCCAAAGCTGCATCTTTGCAGGCACGTCCCACGTTCTCGTCGTCGTAAGAAGACTTGGCAGGAAGCAGGTCAACCGCATTCTTACAATCGGAAATTATCTGAGCATAAGTCTCTTCGACTGTAGCGCGTGCAATGTCTGTCGGTTCTCCCGGATTATAAGGAGCCAAACGCAGTGGAACACCACCGTACAGACGTACCAATACATAGTAATAATGTGCACGGAGAAAATAAGCCTCTCCCAGACAGCGGTTCTTGATTTTCTCTGACACGGCTTCAGCCTCCAGAAGACTATTCAACACAATGTTGCATTGTCCTATCCCCACCCAGGGAGAACGCCACATGTACAATGCCATGCCATTGTCGCTCTGCGTTATGAAGTTAGAAGCTTGTATCGTTTCAAGGCCGTCGGTACCGCCACCGGCACCCACCAGACTGTTACCCGCCACAATATCCAGTGTCCAGATACGCTGGTTGTACATATTGGAAGACTGAAGGGTGCGATAGCAGGCATTGGTCAGAGCAATGGCCACATCATCGGTCACCGTCGTTTCCGGGTCAACCGTATTTTTAGGAGACTTGTCCAGAAAGTCGCTGCAGGAAGCCAGCAGCAATACTGCCAGCATATATAGTAAATTTGTTATCTTTTTCATATCCGAGTCAATCATTAAAAGTTAAAGTTTAATCCTAAGCTGAACGTACGGGAAATGGGGTAACGGTTCTGGTCTATTCCGTTAATACCCACTTCAGGGTCGAAACCGGAATATCCGGTGATGGTAGCCACATTCTCACAAGATAGGGAAAGGCGTGCATTCTCAATCTGGGCTTTCTGTAACCACTGCTTCGGGAAAGTGTATGAGAGTGTGATATTCTTCAAACGCAGATAAGAACCATTCTCCACAAAGCGGTCTGACACGCGTGTATTCTGATTGGGGTCGCCGAACACGGCACGCGGCATCGAATTGCTGGTCCCCTCTCCTTGCCAACGCTTCAGTACGTCGGTAGTCTGGTTATAGGCAGCTGCCATACCGGTATTGTCGATATTGTTGGCATTGTATATCTTATTTCCGGCTATACCTTGTAAGAAAACAGAAAGTTCGAAACCCTTATAGGAAAGGCTATTGTTCATGGAGAACAGCCAACTTGGGTTCGGGTTACCGATGACGGTACGGTCACTATCATTGATGACACCATCGTTGTTCAAATCCCTGAAACGGATATCACCCGGCTCAGCTCCCGGCTGCACGGCATGTGTATTCACTTCGGACTGGTTCTGGAAGATTCCGTCCGTAACATAGCCGTAGAAGACATTAATGGGATAGTCCTTTGCCAGCATCGTTACATAGGAGTTATTGATTTGGTTAATGTAATAAGGAACGTCGCTGTTCAAATCCTTAATTTTATTCTTGTTGTAAGTGGCGGTCAGGTTCGTTTCCCATCCCAGTTCACCGGTAAGATTGATGGTATGCAGACTCATTTCAATACCTTGATTACGTACTTTTCCGGCATTGGTATACGTGGTTGTAGTATCTTCAAATCCCGATGTGATGGGGATAGACGCCTTTACCAGCATGTCTCTCGTCTCCTTCAGATAAGCATCGAACGAGAACATAACGCGTGAATTGAACAGTGAGGCATCAAAACCGATGTTGGTTTGTGCCACCTCTTCCCAATGGATATACGGGTTGGCGAGAGTAGAAGAAACCAGCGCTGTCTGATTGCCGCTCGAAATGCCGAAAGGATATACACTGGTATTGTAGGATGCCAGATAGCTGTAGTTTCCAACACTTGCCTGGCTACCGGTCACACCGTATCCCGCACGCACTTTCAGGTCATTGATATAGTCGTTTTTTGGAAACCACTTTTCCTGAGAGGCACGCCATGCCACAGATACGGAAGGGAAAGTACCCCAGCGATGTTTCTTACCGAAACGGCTGGAACCGTCACGACGAATGGTTGCAGTCAGCAAATAGCGGTCTTCGTAAGAGTAGTTGACACGTGCCATGTAAGAGAGCAATGCCCACTCTGTCTCGTTTCCACCGATGGCATACATTTCCTCGCCATTATCCATTTCGTGCACATTGTCGAACATAAACACATTCTTCTGCGCATTCAGGTAGTCGTTGGTGTTCCATTGGGCAGACATACCGGCCATCAATCCCACACGATGTTTTTCTGCAAAAGTATGGTCGAATAGGAAATAGTTGTCCCACAAATAAGTGAACGACTTGTTATCGCTCTTATAACGTGAAGTCTCCTCTGTGGGAGTGGGTTTCCAGTTATACTTGGGGGTAAAGTTGTCTATGAACCAGAATTTGGCATCGTAGCCGAAAGTACTTTTAAACTTAAGCCATTTGGTAAAAGTAAGTTCTGCCGTCAAGTTGGCCAGGAAGTTATATCCATCAGTCTGACTCTTGTTCAGTTCCGTCGGTCCAATGGGGTTGCGCGTGCTGCCATACCATTCCGAGTTACCATCAGGGCCACTCCAACTGCCATCTTCATTCTTCACCGGATAAATGGGGAGCGCTTTCAGCGCATCACCTATATTATAGCTGCCCGACTTCTTCGTATCGGCACTGAACGTAATGTTATTGGAGAACTTCAACCATTTCAAGACTTGCGCATCACTGTTGGACTGGAATGTGAAGCGACGGTAATTCACACTCTTCACGATACCGGACTGATCCAGAAAACCACCGGACACATAATAATGGGATTTCTCGTTACCGCCGGAATAACTTACCGTATAGTTCTGCATCACACCCGTACGGAGCAATTCATCCATCCAGTCGGTACCTGCACCCAATTCAGAAGGATTGGCCCATTCCGGATTAGGATTGCGTCCACTGTTCACCATCATGTCATTACTCAACTCGGCATACTGCGCCGCGTTCAATAAAGAAGGTACGTTCGTAGCATTCTGGAAAGAGTAATTGGCAGATACAGCAAGTTTTCCTTTTCCTTCCGTACCGCGTTTGGTGGTAATCATCACAACTCCATTAGCTCCCCGGGAACCGTAGATGGCTGTGGCCGAAGCATCCTTCAATACATCCAAACGTTCCACATCGGCCATATTTAAGGAAGACAAGCCCAAGTCGGTAGGCACTCCGTCAATCACGACCAGCGGGTCGCAGTTGTTGATAGAACCCAAACCACGAATCTTGATGGATACATTGTCTCCCGGTTTACCGGCATCTACAATCTGCACACCTGAGATTTTTCCCTGGATGGCTTGTCCCAAATTGGATACGGGGGAATCCTTGATATCCTTGTTACCGATGGAGGACACTGCTCCTGTAAGGTCGCTTTTCTTCATGGTGCCATACCCTATCACCACCACTTCATCCAGCATTTCGGCATCTTCAGACAAAACTACCTGAAGCTGTTTCTGTCCCTTCACCTGCACCTCTTGAGTCTTATAGCCTACAAATGAAACGACAAGAGTACCGTTCGAAGACATGTTCAAAGAGAAATCACCGTCAATACCGGTTATTGTCCCATTTGTGGTTCCTTTTTCCATTACACTGGCGCCAATAACCGTTTCACCGGTCTGGTCTTTCACTACACCTTGTACTGTAATTTGCTGTGCGAATATGCACATCGGAAGTAACATTCCTATCAGACAAACCATCATCCGTAGCCTGCTGATTGGCATTTTGTACTTTTGCATAATATAAGAATTTAAAGTTAATAATAAAAACATAAATCACATGTGTCACTCTTTCCGAAGAGGAACAATGCAAATGTATCAGATAAGAGAAGCCAATAGTGGAGGAAAGAGTAAAAAAGTAGTGGTTTACATCATTCAAAAAGGCTTAAACCACTATATACCAATAATATATAAAATTATTACCCAACTAAAAAAGTAGTGAAAATATAAGCGTAAAAGAGACACTTCCAAGCTTCAAAACCCCTATTCTCAGTTCTTCGACTTGCCAATTGTCATCACTTCCTGTTCCAACAAGTCGCGGTCACCGGCAGCCTTGTTGCGAACCTTCGTACGATAGTTATAAATGGTGGTAACAGAATATCGAAGGAACTGGGCTATCTT
>OGNR01001225.1_pt1 | contig 11244 bp, 9 predicted proteins | sample 1573501 | NCBI WGS metagenome assembly OGNR01 (sample SAMEA2581918, study PRJEB24529) | metagenome | biome: Human gut stool | place: China | collected 2011 | reverse complement strand
TGCTGGATGAGGAAGAGATCCTTTCCCATCCGTTGACTTTTGCCGATTATAACTATCGCATGAAACAGTTCTGCTACCATGATTCGTATCGCTATAAAGTGGAGATTACCTATCAATGCTATAAGATGCAAGAATGGGATATATTGAAGGATTGGATTTGTGATGTGGAGATTTTCGAGATTCTGTATCGCACGAATCGTTCTCTGTTGGAAGATAGCTGGAAGGCGATCATGAACGACAATCCTGAAGTTACGCCTGAAGTCTATGCCGAATTGGACTTTGATGAGATCGATTCTTTTTTAATTCCTGTCATTGCTAATGATATGGCTACTTTCTTGAGCAGTTCTTTCCATCTGACGAAGGCGGCAGCTGCTGTGAGTGAGAAGAGTATGGAAGGTGCTGCCATGCCACTCATTGCCAAGTCGGTATTGAAGATGAATGAGGGATGTCGGTATGCCCGTAATGAAGAATACGAAACGGCATGCGACTGTTTCCTGAAAGCATTGGTGATGCAGGAAAATATTGTACCGACTCCGGAACTGGAGATTGCCAACACCTGTCGAAATCTAGCTCTGGCATATTACTACAATGAGCAATACAATGAAGCGGTGACCTATTTGAATAGGGCGCTTGATTATCATGCAGCTTCTGCTGACGAGAAGAGTCAGGCAGAAGTCATTGAACTTTCCGAATATCTGGCTTATTGTGATTACTATAAGGATGAGGAAGAGAGTGCTGCCGAGAAATTCCGGAAAGTAGCTGAAATGCACGAGTCGTTGAATGGCAGACTGTCCGGTGGAGTGGCTAAATGTTTGCGTATGCAGGGTAAATGTCTTTATTATATCAAACGATACGATGAAGCATGGATGCTGATGAATCAGGCGTTGGACATTGCTATACAGATAGACAGCAAAAAACAGATCGTCGCTTGTCATAAACAGTTGTATTATCTGTGCAGGGAATTCAAACGGATGATGAATGAACGTGGCGATGAGCAGGCGTCTACTTTATTCTTCCGTGAGTCTCTTCTGCATGAAATGTATTTCAGCGAAAAACCGCGTCTGGCGGAATTGACTGTCCGCTACGAGGCATTGAGATGTGATATTATGCAGCAGTATTACATGAATAAAGACTATGATAACGTGATTCGTATTGCAACGTCTTTGGATTTTCACGATGATACTGACCCTAATGCTTCCTGTCTGGTATATTATTACAAAGCACAGGCTTATGTGAAGTTGGAGAATTATCCAATGGCGAAAGAGGCTTTCTTCAGAGAGTTTGAACTGCGAAAGAAATATCTGGGATGGGGGGATGAAGATACGATTCTGGCTTGTCAGAACCTAGGGGTTTTGCACAGCTTTTGTAATGAACGGGAAGAGGCGCTGGCTTGTTTCCGTGAGGCGTACGGTCATGAAGTGAAAAAGAATGGCGAGGATTCTGAAATGGCGCAAAAGCTACTTCAATATATCAGCGTGGTTGAATCATAACGGAGGCATACTTCCCTTTTTTGTTAACTTTTACATTCCTGCTATACGGAAATCGACTTTATTTCCTTACATTTGCAGATATAAACTATCAACAGAAAGAAGAATGTCTAAATATCCCCTTTTAGGAATGACTCTTGTAGAGCTTCAATCATTGACAAAAAGACTGGGTATGCCCGGCTTTGCTGCCAAGCAGATTGCATCCTGGCTTTACGAAAAGAAGGTAGCCTCGATTGATGATATGACTAATTTGTCATTGAAACACCGGGAGTTGCTCAAGCAGAACTATGAGGTGGGAGCGGAAGCTCCGGTAGATGAAATGCGCTCTGTAGATGGTACGGTGAAGTATCTTTATAAAGTGGGTGAGAACCATTTTGTAGAGTCGGTTTATATACCGGATGATGACCGGGCAACGTTGTGCGTGTCGTCACAAGTAGGTTGCAAGATGAATTGTAAGTTCTGTATGACCGGTAAACAGGGGTATACCGCTAACCTGACCGCCAGCCAGATCATGAATCAGATTCATTCGCTGCCGGAACGGGACAAACTGACTAATGTCGTAATGATGGGAATGGGCGAGCCGCTCGATAACCTGGATGAGGTATTGAAAGCATTGGAACTACTGACCGCTACCTACGGTTACGCATGGAGTCCGAAGCGTATCACGCTTTCTACTGTCGGGCTACGGAAAGGATTGCAGCGTTTTATCGAAGAAAATGACTGCCACCTTGCCATCAGCCTTCACTCTCCGCTGACCGTTCAGCGTGCTGAATTAATGCCGGCGGAAAAGGCGTTTTCAATCACCGAAATGGTGGAACTGTTAAAAAACTATGATTTTAGTAAACAACGTCGACTTTCGTTTGAATATATTGTTTTTAAAGGGCTCAATGATTCGCAGGTCTATGCCAAAGAGTTGCTGAAACTTCTTCGCGGGCTGGATTGCAGGGTGAATCTGATTCGTTTTCATGCCATACCGGGGGTAGACCTCGAGGGGGCGGATATGGATACGATGACCCGTTTTCGTGATTATCTGACGTCACACGGACTTTTCACCACTATCCGTTCATCCAGGGGCGAAGATATTTTTGCTGCTTGCGGTATGCTGTCGACAGCGAAACAGGAGAAAAATAATGAAAGTTAATATATAAAACCGAACATCATGAAAAAGTATTCTTTTATTTTATGCATCGCTTTGGTAGCCTTTGTCGTTGCATCTTGTGGTCTGAAAGGAAATCACACCTCTAGTGGTCGTGCTTACGAGCTTTTGGTTGTAGTAGATCACGGTGTTTGGGATCGTGCTGCCGGAAGGGCTTTACATGATGCGCTCGATGCTGATATGCCCGGTTTGCCGCAGTCGGAACCTTCTTTCCGGATTATGTATACTTCGCCGAAAGATTATGATTCTACGCTGAAGTTGATACGTAACATTATTATTGTAGATATACAGGATATATATACGAAAGCCTCGTTCAAATATGCGAAGGACGTGTATGCCAATCCGCAGATGATATTGACTATCCAGGCTCCGAACGAAGAAGAGTTTGAGAAGTTTGTGGAAGAGAACAAAAAGACGATTGTCGACTTCTTTACCCGTGCGGAAATGAACCGTCAGATTACGTTCCTGGAAGGGAAACACAGTAATTTCATTTCGCAGAAAGTGGACAGTTTGTTCGGATGCGACATCTGGGTGGATGCCGAACTGGCTAATTCAAAGACCGGGGATGATTTCTTCTGGGCTTCTACCAACACAGGTACTGCCGACCGTAACTTTGTGATGTACTCTTATCCGTACACTGACAAGGATACGTTTACCAAAGAATATTTTGTGCACAAACGTGACTCCGTGATGAAAGCCAATATTCCCGGATTCAAGGAGGGCGTTTATATGTCGACCGATAGTTTGCTGACCGATGTCCGTCCGATCAATGTACAGAACAGCTACACAATGGAAGCACGTGGCCTGTGGCGTATGAAGGGCGACTTTATGGGTGGTCCGTATGTCTCTCACACTCGTCTGGACGAGAAAAACCAACGAATTATTACAGCAGAAATATTTGTTTATTCACCTGATAAAATGAAACGCAACCTGGTACGCCAGATGGAAGCATCTCTGTATACACTGAAACTTCCGAATGAAGTTCAGCAGAATCAGATTCCATTGGGAGAGGCATCTAAGGAAGCGGAACAAACTAATAAATAAAAACATGGAAGATAACAAGATAAGGATAGGTATCACCCAAGGAGATATTAATGGGGTGGGCTATGAGGTGATTCTTAAGACATTTTCCGACCCTACAATGTTGGAACTATGTACTCCGATCATTTATGGCTCACCGAAAGTAGCGGCTTATCATCGCAAAGCGCTGGATATACAGGCCAATTTTAGCATTGTCAACTCTGCTACCGAAGCGGGGTACAACCGTTTGAGCGTGGTGAACTGTACGGATGATGAGGTGAAAGTGGAATTTTCCAAACCCGACCCCGAAGCCGGTAAAGCTGCGCTGGGGGCCTTGGAACGTGCCATCGAAGAATATCGCGAAGGGTTGATAGATGTTATCGTAACGGCTCCGATCAACAAACATACGATTCAGTCGGAAGAGTTCTCCTTCCCCGGACATACGGAATATATCGAAGAACGTCTGGGCAATGGTGATAAGTCATTGATGATTTTGATGAAGAATGACTTCCGGGTGGCTTTGGTTACGACACATATCCCTGTCAGAGAGATCGCGACTACGATTACCAAAGAACTGATTCAGGAGAAACTGATGATATTCCATCGTTGTCTGAAACAGGATTTCGGTATCGGCGCTCCGCGTATTGCGGTGCTCTCTCTCAATCCTCATGCCGGAGACGGTGGTTTGTTGGGAATGGAAGAGCAGGAAGTGATTATCCCTGCCATGAAAGAAATGGAAGAAAAAGGAATCCTTTGCTACGGTCCTTATGCGGCCGACGGCTTTATGGGTTCGGGCAATTATACTCATTTTGACGGTATCCTGGCGATGTATCACGATCAGGGGCTGGCTCCGTTCAAGGCCTTGGCTATGGAAGACGGGGTGAACTATACGGCAGGACTGCCGGGAGTACGTACATTGTACGTACTTCTCCGGCTCATGGAACGGCATACGATATTGCAGGCAAGGGATTGGCTTGTGAAGATTCTTTCCGTCAGGCAATCTATGTTGCCATCGATGTGTTCCGTAATCGTCAGCGGGAAAAAGTGGCTCGTGCCAATCCGTTGCGTAAACAGTATTACGAGAAACGTGACGATAGTGATAAACTGAAGCTGGATACAGTAGACGAAGATTAAAAACGAGTGATGACGAGAGCAGAGATACAACAAGTGAAACAGCGTTTCGGTATTATTGGAAATACTGAAGCATTGTCGCGCGCCATAGATGTTGCCATTCAGGTAGCTCCTACCGATTTGTCTGTGCTGATTACCGGAGAAAGTGGAGTCGGAAAAGAAAGTTTTCCGCAGATTATTCATCAATATAGCCGGAGGAAGCATGGACAGTATATTGCTGTCAACTGTGGTGCTATTCCGGAGGGCACGATTGATTCCGAACTGTTCGGGCATGAGAAGGGTGCGTTTACCGGTGCGATTGGCGAACGGAAAGGGTACTTTGGCGAAGCCGACGGCGGTACTATTTTTCTTGATGAAGTAGGGGAGTTGCCGATGTCTACCCAGGCACGTTTGCTCCGTGTACTGGAGAGTGGCGAGTTTATGAAAGTAGGTTCGTCCAAAGTACAAAAAACGGATGTGCGTGTGGTGGCAGCTACCAACGTCAATCTGACACAAGCGATTGCAGAAGGACGTTTCCGTGAAGATTTATATTACCGGTTGAATACGGTGCCTATCCAGATACCGCCTTTGCGTGAACGTGGTGACGATGTACTCTTGTTGTTCCGTAAGTTTTCCGCAGACTTTGCAGAGAAATACCGGATGCCTGCTATTCAGTTGACGGAGGATGCGAAGAAAGAGTTGTTGGCTTACCCGTGGCCCGGAAACGTGCGTCAGTTGAAGAACATCACCGAGCAAATATCTATCATTGAAACCAACAGGGAGATCTCTGCTGCTATCTTGCAGAATTATCTTCCTGCACAAAATACGCAACGTCTTCCCGCGCTGATGGGAACGCGTGAGAGTAAAGGCTTTGAGAGCGAACGGGAGATTCTTTATTCTGTTCTGTTCGATATGCGCCAGGAAGTGGCGGAGCTGAAGAAGATGGTGCACAACCTGATGGCGGAACGTGCCGGACAGGTGGGGCAGGTAGGGCAAATGGGAACGGTGGTTACTACTCCGGTAGTGACGGCGCATCAACCTTCGGTACCTGCTATCATTCACACCATGCAGCCTACGGTTTGCAAGGATGACGATGACATACAAGACACGGAAGAATATGTAGAAGAATCTCCTTTGTCACTGGATGAAGTGGAGAAAGAAATGATACGCAAAGCACTTGAGAGGCATCATGGAAAGCGGAAGAGTGCGGCCAAGGACTTGAATATTTCCGAGCGTACACTTTATAGAAAAATAAAAGAATATGAATTGGATTAAGAAAATAATACGCCCTTTGTTACTGTTCGGCTTGCCGTTGGTAGTCATTGCGTGCACTGTTTCCTATAAGTTTAACGGATCGTCTATCAATTATGATAAGGTAAAGACCATTTCGATAGCCGACTTCCCGATCAAGTCGGAGTATGTATATGCTCCGTTGGCAACCAAATTCAATGAGGACCTGAAAGATATCTTCATCCGGCAGCCCCGTCTGCAACTGCTCAAGCCGAGTCAAAATGCCGACTTGCAGATTGACGGAGAAATCACAGGTTACAATCAGTACAACCAGGCAGTATCTGCCGACGGTTATTCTTCGGAGACGAAGTTGACTATCACCGTCAATGTGCGTTTTGTCAACAACACCAATCATGCCGAAGACTTTGAACAACAGTTTTCTGCGTTCCGTACCTACGACTCTACCCAGTTGTTGACTGCTGTACAGGACGGATTGATTGCTGAAATGTCTAAAGAGATCACCGACCAAATTTTTAATGCAACTGTAGCAAACTGGTAATATAAATGACTTCTGTTAACTTTCAACAATGGATTCAGCATCCCGAGACGCTGAATAGGGATACTTTGTACGAACTGCGCAATCTTCTTGCGAGGTATCCGTATTTTCAGTCACTTCGTCTGCTGTATCTGAAGAATCTGTATATTCTCCATGATATTAGTTTCGGTGGAGAACTGCGGAAAGCAGTTCTTTACATTGCAGACAGACGGCAGTTGTTCCGGTTGATTGAAGGTGACCGCTATGATGTGCAGGCACGGAAAAAGGGAGTACCTCTCACGGAGGTGCTGAAAGACGAACCGTCCGTAGACCGCACATTAGCATTGATCGACGCTTTCTTGTCCACAGTACCCGAAGAGGTGACTGCCCGCACCAGCTTCGACTATTCGATGGATTACACCTCTTTCCTTTTGGAGGAGACTCCGGCCACGGAACAGCCGGCTGAAGAAACGCCCAAACTCAAAGGCTACGAACTGATTGACGACTTTATAGAAAAGAGCGAGAGCGACTCTCCCCTCTGCATGAAACCTTTAAGAGAAGAAATGCCATCTTCGCCAACCTCTTCGGACGAACTTACCGAAGAAGAAACGATAAAGGAAGAAGAGGAAGATGACAGCTGTTTTACGGAAACTTTGGCAAAAATCTATGTTAAACAGCAACGATATTCAAAAGCTCTTGAAATAATTAAAAAATTAAGCTTGAAATATCCAAAAAAAAATGCTTACTTTGCAGACCAAATCAGATTTTTGGAGAAATTGATTATTAACGCTAATTCAAAATAACTAAAAATGTACTTATTATTCGTTATCTTAATGGTTATTGCAGCCTTGTTGATGTGTTTCATCGTGCTGATTCAGAACTCAAAAGGAGGCGGACTTGCTTCTGGTTTCTCTTCATCTAACGCCATCATGGGCGTGCGCAAGACTACAGATTTTCTGGAAAAAGCAACATGGGGCTTAGCTATCTTCATGGTGGTAATGAGCATTGCTACTGCTTATGTAGTTCCTCGCTCTGCTGTTGCTAAAGACGCAGTGTTGGAACAGGCACAGAAAGAACAACAGACTAACCCGTATAACTTACCCGCAGGTACGGCTGCGCCGCAAACTGAAGCTCCTGCTACCAATGCACCTGCTACAGAAACTCCGGCACCGGCTACTGAAACTCCTGCTCCTGCAGCAGAGTAATTCACTCCGTCGTCAAGTAAGACTTTGGGGTAAAACCATTAATGGGAAGGTGCAGACGGATGCTGCATTTCTTTGATATTTAAGTGCGGATTACGCAGATTACACGGATTTTCAATCTTCCGCGTGGTCAGTGTAATCCGCACTTAACTTTTTCTTGTAAAAACAATCTCTTTGTGATAGAAACAAACGAGATTTAACTACCTTTGTTGGCTGTATAAGATTATTAACTACTTTTTTAAATATAACAATGACAGAACATTTGAAACAGAAATTGAATGACTCCGCCGTACTCCGATGGAGTGTTCTAGCATTGGTCGCATTTACTATGCTATGCGGCTATTTCCTCACCGACGTAATGTCTCCTCTAAAACCCATGCTTGAGAAAGAACTACTATGGGACAGTCTTGATTATGGTTTCTTCACAAGTGCTTACGGGTGGTTTAATGTATTCCTATTGATGCTGATTTTCGGTGGTATCATTTTGGATAAGATGGGAGTTCGTTTCACCGGAATGGGAGCTTGCTTATTGATGGTGTTTGGTTGTGGATTGAAATACTATGCGATTTCTACTACTTTTCCGGAAGGTGCCATGCTCTTTGGATTCAAAACACAGGTAACCCTGGCCGCATTGGGGTATGCTATCTTCGGTGTAGGTGTGGAAATTGCCGGTATCACAGTTTCCAAGATTATCGTGAAATGGTTCAAGGGTAAGGAAATGGCATTGGCTATGGGACTTGAAATGGCTACGGCACGTATCGGAACAACTCTGGCGATGGTATTGACAGTTCCTTTGGCAGACTTTTTCGGATCTACGGATGAGAGTGGCACATTCCATACAAATATTCCTGCTCCGATTTTGTTTTGTCTGATTATGTTGTGCGTGGGTACGATTGCTTTCTTCCTTTATACTTTCTATGATAAGAAGTTGGATGCTTCTTTGGATGCAGAGGGATTGGAACCGGAAGAGCCGTTCCGTATGAAAGATATTGTGTATATCATTACAAATAAGGGATTCTGGTTGATTGCATTACTATGTGTATTGTTCTACTCGGCTGTATTCCCCTTTATCAAGTATGCTGCCGACTTGATGGTGCAGAAGTATAATGTAGATCCGAAGTTGGCGGGAACGATTCCCGGATTGTTGCCGATTGGTGCGATTATCCTGACTCCGTTGTTCGGCTCGCTTTATGACCGTATTGGTAAGGGAGCCACATTGATGATAATCGGATCAGTGATGCTTATTTTTGTGCATACGATGTTTGCTCTGCCTATACTGAATATATGGTGGTTTGCTACTATCATCATGATTATATTGGGATTTGCCTTCTCGTTGGTGCCTTCAGCTATGTGGCCGTCTGTTCCGAAGATTATTCCGGAAAAACAGTTGGGTACCGCATACGCATTGATTTTCTGGGTACAGAACTGGGGATTGATGGGTGTTCCTTTGTTGATCGGATGGGTGTTGAATACTTATTGCAAAGGTCCGGTAGTAGACGGTGCACAGACTTATGACTACACGTTGCCGATGACTATTTTTGCTCTCTTTGGTGTACTTGCTCTGATTGTGGCTTTGATGTTGAAGGCAGAGAACAAGAAGAAGGGATACGGTCTGGAAGAGGCGAATATCCAAAAGTAACTGGGAAATTCAATACCTAAAGTAACAAAGGAATTTTGTATCAAGGTGTAAACAGAAGAGTATCAGTATGAATACTCTGAAATAAAAAATAAGAAGTATGGCTGCCAAAGAGAAAATCAACCTGTTAGAGGTCATTCCCTGTCGCAGTGAACATATTACAGCAGAAAGGGAAGGGGAGACAATTGTGCTCTCCTTTCCCCGTTTTAAATATCCGTGGATGCAACGCTTCCTTGTGCCGAAAGGAATGTCGAAAGAACTTCATGTGAAATTGGAAGAACACGGTACGGCTGTATGGGAACTGATAGATGGAAAACGCAATGTTCGTGAGATTATAGAAAAACTCGCAGACCATTTTCAAAATGAAGAGGGCTACGAGTCGCGTGTATCGGCTTATCTTTCTCAAATGCAGAAAGATGGATTTATAAAACTGGTGATACCAGTCGCATAAATAGGAATTTATATTTCACCACAGAGGCCACGGAATTCTAAGACCTATGCAAATAATAGGCCTATAAAAAACAGTTAAAGAAGTTAAACGGGCTATTTCAGTCCGTTTACTTTTTGTAAGTCATTAACTCCACAAAGGGTGTTCCCCTTTTGACCACAGCAAACATTCTTCCTACTAGTTTAAACTTGACTGCATTTAGCACTACTCCATAAGCTTTCCCTTCCTTCCTTTTCCTTTCATAATACTCTTTCATTTCCTTATCCCATACAATCGCTGAATTAGCAGCTTGTGAAAGATCCGCTTTCAATAGTTTTGCTCCCGTGGGATAAACCCTTGTTTTACCTTTAATACTTGTTCCCGAAGAATGCTCAAAAGGAGCAATACCTAAATAACATGCATATTGACGTGCCGTTTCAAATGCCTGAAAATTATTAGTATGTATGATTGTATTCATCGCATTGATCGTCCCAATACCTTTAATACTGTTTAAGAGCTCATAATTTCGGAGAATAGATGGGTCTGAATTGATAATTTGCAGCATTTCTTCTTCAACACTTGCAATTTCTTCATCCAGTATCTTTACCATATGGGCAGCGCGCTCAATGGTAGAAGTCATTTCACAATCTTTTCTATCAGTGAGAAAACCTTTGTATTCAGCTTGCTGCTTTACAAAACGTTTTCTCTCTGCAGCAAAGTCACGCAAACGGATAATTGAACTCCCTGACAGCTTAGAGTAAGATAGTTCATCCCGATGAAGATAAGCAAAATAGGCTATTCTTTCGGCATCTACACGGTCATTTTTCCCACGTACCAAACCTAAGGAACGTTTTAAATGAAGAGGATTGAAAGAACAGTAATCGATGGATGCGGCTTCTAGAAAAAGGCATAAGTCAAAACTGTAAATACCCGTATTTTCCATACTAATGACCAGCCTTTTCTTTGCCATGTTCTTCTTTTTCAACCAACAAAGAAGAGACTTGTAGCCCTCTTCTTTGTTTAAGAAGCGTTCATAATTTGTTTCGTCCGCATGTTTCTTTGTAGGAACGTAAATAACAACATCCAAAGTTTTTTTTGAGATGTCAATGCCAATAAACCATTTCTTTTCCATATTTTTGCACTATTAAAGGGTTAACCATAGGTTGAACAAACTATATCCTTTAATAGGCCAACGACCTAAAATTCTAATTGGATCTGTTCAACTGATAAGGAAAGAAGGACTAATTCCGTGGATAGGGCTTCTGCCTAGAGAACACAATGGGTCACCTGCTTTCCTTGGTTAACTTGTTTTAACCACAAAGGTAATATTTCAACCTTTATTTTTCACAGTGCAAATCTAAAGGAGGACGCAGAGGACACAAAGGTGAATCTTGGTCATTTCCGTGCAGAAATGAGCTAAATGATAATTTTGCGGAGTGCC
>OGNR01001221.1_pt1 | contig 11274 bp, 8 predicted proteins | sample 1573501 | NCBI WGS metagenome assembly OGNR01 (sample SAMEA2581918, study PRJEB24529) | metagenome | biome: Human gut stool | place: China | collected 2011 | reverse complement strand
TATGTCATTTCAAAACATCCCATGTTAAAGTTAATCTCTCACGTCTAAGTTCATTACTCTGCTTTACGCCATTTCAAAACATCCCATGTTAAAGTTAATCAGTGTTGAGTATGCATATAAATATGGGGAGGACGGATTTCAAAACATCCCATGTTAAAGTTAATCTAGTTTCCTGCTAAATCGTCTTTTAAAAGCTCGTATTTCAAAACATCCCATGTTAAAGTTAATCATATCAGCCTTAACGAGGTAACATATCCAATTGAATTTCAAAACATCCCATGTTAAAGTTAATCATTATGCGGCACACACCAAAAGAGCGCCAGAAAAATTTCAAAACATCCCATGTTAAAGTTAATCTTAATACACCTATTCAGAGTAGTGGAAAATCTGTATTTCAAAACATCCCATGTTAAAGTTAATCTCAAAGCGCAGTAAACACTATGTTAGGTGCGCAGGAATTTCAAAACATCCCATGTTAAAGTTAATCGGAAACTATGAACCGTCTGTAAATAAGTACGATAGATTTCAAAACATCCCATGTTAAAGTTAATCAGTTTGTAACATTTGTAAACACAGGCGCTACCGGATTTCAAAACATCCCATGTTAAAGTTAATCCGGTTCAGACGTTAAAGAAGACCAGACTATTACCAAATTTCAAAACATCCCATGTTAAAGTTAATCACACACGCTGGCACTGCCGATAGTGCTACACGTGCATTTCAAAACATCCCATGTTAAAGTTAATCGGGTAAGCCTGTCCAGTGTGGGACAACATTGAACATATTTCAAAACATCCCATGTTAAAGTTAATCGACATACGGTGTCATTATTAATTTTGCGAACTCTTTAATTTCAAAACATCCCATGTTAAAGTTAATCACAAAAAGTGGTACAGCTACAATCGAAGAAATAAGATTTCAAAACATCCCATGTTAAAGTTAATCAAACAAAGAACAGGAGAGCAAAAACATGAAAAATAATTTCAAAACATCCCATGTTAAAGTTAATCAAATATGGAAGCAGGATATTACAACAGCGGTAAGATTTCAAAACATCCCATGTTAAAGTTAATCAAGTCAACGCTTCATTCCAATATTGTATTTTTAATATTTCAAAACATCCCATGTTAAAGTTAATCGGTGAAAAGTTCGGACTTATATACAGGTATAACTAATTTCAAAACATCCCATGTTAAAGTTAATCTGTGGGAAAATGATGGAACTTACAAAGGGTTTACGGATTTCAAAACATCCCATGTTAAAGTTAATCAGTCACTTATTCAACGACATTGAACGAATGATATTATTTCAAAACATCCCATGTTAAAGTTAATCGTAATTCCCTGCCATGACAAAAATGCCTGTCTTAATTTCAAAACATCCCATGTTAAAGTTAATCCTCCTCTACTGTCTCTTTCGTCTCCGCCATTTCAATTTCAAAACATCCCATGTTAAAGTTAATCCGGTATTGCAACAATACCGTAAGACGGTATGTACAGATTTCAAAACATCCCATGTTAAAGTTAATCTTTCTGGACACCGTGTTCTTGTCGATAGTTTTGGATTTCAAAACATCCCATGTTAAAGTTAATCCTGGTCGTTTTGAATTGTTGCTTTGTAATATTTCATTTCAAAACATCCCATGTTAAAGTTAATCTTGCGGTGTCTATAGCTGTGTTTCTCGCCGTATTTGATTTCAAAACATCCCATGTTAAAGTTAATCACGCAAAGCTGGAAGAAAACAACAAACGGCTGCTGCGATTTCAAAACATCCCATGTTAAAGTTAATCCGATTTTGGACGTAGTATTCCCGGTTGTTTTCCGCATTTCAAAACATCCCATGTTAAAGTTAATCTATTGCGTTTTCTAATACTATACCATGCAGATAGCTATTTCAAAACATCCCATGTTAAAGTTAATCAGGCTTTAGCCAGTGGCGAAGCTTCGCCACTGGTAATATTTCAAAACATCCCATGTTAAAGTTAATCATGAACTGCAATTTGATGTCGATTATGACATATTATTTCAAAACATCCCATGTTAAAGTTAATCGGAGCTTTTCTTACTGGTGTGATGGAAATATGGACATTTCAAAACATCCCATGTTAAAGTTAATCAGCATTGACTTACCTTGGTATTTCAAATTCAAACGTATTTCAAAACATCCCATGTTAAAGTTAATCGTTTTCCGGGCGACATTGTTATTACAGACAAGTTGCATTTCAAAACATCCCATGTTAAAGTTAATCCAACGTATTTCCTGCATTCCATACAATACACTATACCAGATTCCCCAGTATTTATCAACGTTTTTAAAATTTTTACCAGCCACCGCGCCATTTGCCAAAAAAATTTACAAAATCACCGCAATGCCACTGTTTTTGCGGATTCACGCAATTTTGCACTGATAGGCGGCTGGTAAATTTTCATTGTATTACAAAATCAACTGCTCACCATTTTCCCTATCCTTCTTTCCAAGCACCTCCTCGCCAAACACATTTTCATTAAACAGCTTAATAATACAGATAAAATCCTCGTCTTCCTGTATCACCTTCTTTAAATCCGTCTTCAACCCGATAAGCTTTGAAGGTGTAATCTCTCCACGGAAAACAGAATTTTGATAATGCGATAAATATTTTTTGCAAATTTTAAAGACCTTCTGCACCCGCTTTTCATTGACATCATAAAATACAAATGCGTAATTATAGTTCAATTTCTTTGCCATATACCCTCACTTCCTACCGATTATCCTTCAGCGAAAACGGAATAAATTCCTGCCCTTCTAATATATACTTAATCAATTTGTAGCAGTCCAGCTTTAATGCCGTCCGGTAAGTTACCTTTCGTTTCAGCCGGTCATGCACAAATACCGATTCCATGCGCGCTTCAAATGCTTCAATAAATATTTTTCGTCCTTCTTCATTCAACAAGCAATAATTGACTTTTTTGTCAAAATGCTTTTCAACCTGCAATTTCCGGTTATTTACTAAATCAAATATCGTCCGGTACACAATAACCGGCTTAAAAACCTCACTCATATCAAGGCTTAGTGAAAAACGCCCTTCTGACGGCTCATGTAAAAAACTGATGCGCTGATCTAAATGCGTCTGATAAATCGCTGAAATCGTCTTTGCATACAATAGCGTATTTCCATAAGAAATCAACGCATTGATCGGATTATCCGGCGGTCTTTTCACCCGCTTATTCATCACAAAATCCTCCGGCAGAAAATACTGGAATGTCCCATAAAAACGCATCCATACTTCGCCCTCTGCCGCCATAATCTCTTTCACATTCTGTGCATTTTCCACTTTCACATAAAATTCCCTGCGAATCCAGTCTAAAACTTCCTTGACTTCCTTTTTATCATGCTTATAATAATGATACAGCACCTCGTAAATGTTCCTGCCAATTCCGCATACAATCGCTTTGGCAATTACTTCTCTGGAATTGTCATATGCCTGTACCTGTTTCACTATCAGTCTTCCGCTGTTATACTGATTTTTCGGATAAAATGTACCACTGTACCCTTCATAATAATTGAAAAAATGTACGATAACGTGATTCTGTGACAAAAAATCCAACAGCTTTGTATTTACCGTGACTTCGTTCATACAGTAAATTTCTTTCGTATTCTCGATTGGAATGTAAACATTTTTTCCGTCTTTCCGGAAACACAATGAATTGTCTTTCCTCGTCAGTTCTCCCATGGACATAATATATCTCGTACTTCCCATAATCCACCCGCTTTCCGTATTCGTCAGATATAACAATACTCATAATAAGCACATTTTTTACACTTTGATTCATTTAAAACCGGCGGTATCGTATCCTGTTCCAGCAAATCCTCTATCTTATCCACATACGTATTTAATTGTTTTTCGATTTCCGGTGTTAATTCTAAAATAAGCGTTTTAGAATCTTTTTTATTCTTTTCGACAAATTGCAGTCTGCCCTTCCGTGCGATTCCTTTTGTCTTTAAAACGTACAAATAATAGTAAAGCTGCCACTTGGCGGCTTCTTCGTCTGCATCCGATTTCTTGATTTCCGTCAGATATTCCGCCGTCAGCTTGTCTAATTTAATATTTTCAATCGCGATTTCCGAGTTGGAACTCCCCACCGCCTTTTCCTCATGAATTGCTTTGCCAATCCTCACATTTTCACTGTTATCCTCCAAATTCACCCGATTTCCATGCAGATAACACTGCCGCTTACAGTGAAAATAGTAATTCATCAGCGTTCCATTTACCTTCATATGAACCCCCGTTCTTACAAAATTTTATCTGTAAAATGATACGGACTACACAAATAAATTCCCCTGCGAATAAAATTTATCGGTATTTAATCTGCCATTTTCAAAATACTGCTCTGCATCTTCAATCAGATAAAATTCACCGATTCTGTCGTTATAATCCAGACTATTGTCAATTTTTATCTGATAAATAAAATAACTCATCTTACTTTTCACCTCTGACAACAATACCTGTTTTTTCGCATAATTCATTGTCATATCGCTTAATAATTCCCTGTACCGATCCCACACCTGCTTTCCGTCAATGATTTCTCCGGTATCTGTCGTAATTTCCCGTGCAAAATAGACCGACATCTTCCAGTCATCATTCTTATCAATTAATTTCATCTTTTGAGAAATCCATACAAAATCCAGCTTTTTGACATTATCCACAAAAGCCTCTATTCCATTTTCATTCTTTCTGTCATTGCGGTATTTTCTTATTCTTTTTAAAATATAATCATAATATTTACCAAAATTCTTATCTGCCAGCAGTTGTTTCATCTCATCTTTTCTTAATGTATACGCTGTATCAACGCGGTAATCTTCCTTATAAATACCGCTTTCATTATCCATATCGAAAAAATAGACGACACCTTTTCTTTTAAAATTCCGGTTAATCCGTCCGATAAACTGCTCCTCGCTGTCTAATTTGCTGATATCCTTATAGCCAATGTCCATATCAATATCTATACCGGCTTCAACAACCTGCGTTGCCACCAGTATTACTGCCTTATCTCGGTCTGCTGTATCCATTTCCCTTAAAATGCGTTTTCTGTCAATCTGATTGTCGTCCCCCGTCATGCAGAATATCTGTAAATCCTCCCGTCCGAACTCCGTCAGCATATGGTAAAACTTCTCCGCACTTGTTTTCGTGATAAATTCCATAAGAAGCTTTCTTCCCTTTTGCGCCTGTCCCAGAACATGCGCATATAGTTCTTTTATTTCAGTCTTTCTATCCGGATAAAGCAATTCATACGACAATGCCACTCTTTTCTTAAAACGTGCGTCCTGAAAATATTTTTCCGGATTTTCAATCAGATTTACAACCTTTTCATGATTTCCGGTAAGCATATCCAGCTTCGGCAGTGTCGCCGACATAATAATAATTTTCATATTCAGCAGTCTGCTATAACACTGCAAAAACATCATAATTTCTGTCCACAGCACATTTTTATAACTCTGAATCTCGTCTAACACCACAACACTGCCTGCCAGTTGATAAAAACTGATTGCCGCTTCTCTTTCACACCCAAACATAATTTGAAATAAATTGACATGCGTTGTTAAAATAAACGGATAATTCAAAAATTGCCTGTCCAGCAGTGCTTTTTGATAAAATTTCTCATTTTCTTCTATATCCAGATTTTCCCAGAATTTTCTTGTTCCGTTTAGTGGAATCGGCGTAATGGAATTAATGACCGCGATACTTTTAAAAATATCTGTCTGCCCATATATTTTTTCAAGCGTATCGTAATTCTGCTCGACCAGTGTATTAAACGGATACACATAAAAAATCTTATTGATGTTTTTATCCAATAATTTCAGACTGCAATTCATTGCCAGATTCGATTTTCCGGCCCCGGTCGGCGCTTCAATAAAAGCTATGTTGGTATCTTTATTTTTAAGTAGCGTCTGCTCAGCTTCATAAAACATGCGATTCCGCAAAATATTAATATCCTTTTTATCATCAACACAGCTCTCCGGATTAAATCTGCGAATCTGTTTTACCCGCTCCGACTGCTCATACTGTGTGGCAAACTCTGTATTTTCAATCGTTCCGAACGCACTCATTTGTATGCCGTTGTCATATTCCGATGTTGCATAATAATCACAGGATACCAACACTGAAAATAAAAATCTTATATACGTATACAATCCTGCGTGCGAAGACTGCTTCTCTAAAAAGCTGTGATATATCCTTGTGTTCTGCCTCGGCATATTCATCATATGCCGGTCTCGTTTACAAAACGGTCCATGATATACTTCCGTAAAATCACCTTGATTCATACACGAAAAAATATCTGCTAATTGCCGGTTTGGCTGAAATTCTTCCAGAAACTCTTCAAACCTCGACAGATTTCCATGGTGTCTTGATATTGCATAAGCATTTACCAGCATGAATACATGAATCATATTCTTTTCATCTTTTGATAACGGGCTTTCCTGTATCTTCTCATAAAAATAATCCAGATAGATTGCCGCTGAAAGCATAGAATGGTTCGTTCCTTCCAGACAGTCTATTACTGTCCATTTTTTTAATGTATTTTTCATTTTTATACTTTGAAATCGTGGGTTAATTTTCCCGGAATCATGAAAAATAATGACGTTTACTATCAGGCTGTAAAACAATTTTATCCCCTCATCGGAAAGCTCCGGTGCTAATTCTTTTTGAAAATTTTCAAATACTGCCTTAAAATTTTTATGTTCCCACAGCTCTTCAAAATAATGATAACACCTGTCCACATGTTCTTTTAAAATTTCTGGATAACTCCGGTTTTACAATGATATCCTCAATAGGTATGATATATTCCTTCATCTTTTTCTCCTCAATTCCATAAAACATTTCATAAAAACGCATAAAACCATAGCCGGAGTCCAATATCTAATGTCTTTCCGGCTATGGTTTCACTTTAATAAAATGCTATATGATATGTCCTGCCGTCAATATCATCAACCGCATAAATTTTTTTCTGTATTTCTGAAACGGCAAGATTTGTGAGTACAAACCGTTCGTATTCATACATATTAAATGCTAAATCCAGTCGTACCGGCAGTGCTTCCTCATACTTATATGGATTGTCCTGTTCAAAATCGTCTAAATCAACCACGGCATCTCCCCGTACAAAAAAGCTGTCGATTTTTTTCGGCGTTTCCACCTCTGTTGCATCAATCATACTTGCTTCAGTAATGTCTGCCGGGTGGTCATTGCTTCCAAGATACGGCATATAGACACACTTTCTGCCAATAATACTATCCGCAACAGCCTCTGCGACTTCACTGTCCAGCATAATATATACATACCATTTGGGATTTTCAAGCCACTGCTGTCGAACAATCAGATTTCCGCCTTTTTCCATAGACGCATATCCCACCGAATTATTAAATGCAATGATTTTCTGCGGAAAACTCCCCTTTTCACAGCATGGAATAACCGCCATTTTTAATTCCTTTAACTGCTCATAAAATTCAGGATACTCCGGTGCTTCCATCTTCTTTTTCTGCACGATATGGGCATATCCCGAATATCCCATAACCGTTCCCAAAAGTCCCAGCAGAGCAACACGGTGGATATGTCCATACGTGAAATAGTAATACTTATTCACTTCCGGCTTTTTAAAAAAAGCCTGCTTTCCGCTGAGCGTAAATCTTAAAACCTTCATCTGCCCCACACCTTTCAGCCTACTGCTTTGCAATCTCTTTTCCGGTGAAGATATCAAAATACTTCACGTCCTCAATATCACTGACAATTTCCGTTGTATGCGGATTATAATGAATTTCAGCAGATAACACTCTGTCTTTTACATCATGAAGCAGTTCTTTTACATTCACCTGAATTGTATTCTTTTCTGCTCCCTTTATAAATGTCACATACTTATCCAGATTCGGCAGGTATAATGTCGGTTCTGTTTCGATAAACAGACCGAATTCATTTTCACAGCCGACTTTGGAATTGGTTGCAAAACTGGTTGTCCCCTTTAATGCTGCTTCTTTAAACTTCTGATAATCTTCCTCTGTGTAACCTTCGGTTACTCCAAGCTGCTCAAAATTGTCATATACTTTCGGATTAATCACAAACGGATAAAAATAGTGTGCTTCATCACTGACTATCTTTGTTCCCAATGTGGAATTTTTGGCATCTTTTCCCTCTTTATTCTTTTCTGCCGCTTTTGGGTCTTTAAACGGCGATAAAATATTCTGTTCCTGTGTTTCAGAGCCGTTATACAGATTAAATCCCTGACCAATCTGAACAGCACCTGTAATAGAAATATTAGCATCTGCTTCTGCAAAGGTTGAACCAAAATTTTTCACATCAATCGCCGAAAATAAATTTTTTAATATTACTTTGATATCCTTGTCTTTTTTCATATCTTCTACGCCAAAAATATACTCATAACGTTCTTTCAATGTACGCGGCACAAGAAAAACCGCTCCGTTTTTATCTGGTTTTGAAACTGTAAATGACTTTATATTTAAAACCTTTTCTCCCGCTTCTTCCCACATTTTCTTCATCGGAAATTTTAATGCCTTATCACTGCCGAAAAACTGTCCCTTAGTTGTTGTCTTTGGAAAACCAGAAAAATCTGCATTCCAGTTTGCCATTACCGATGAAATTCCTAATACCCCATAAACTCTTTTATTCATTTTACTCATTATCCATACCCCTTTTCCTGCTTACTGTTCTTCTTTTTCTCTTTTGGTATACACTAAATTACCGTCTACAAATCCCGCTGACAAAAAATAATGATTTACTTCTTTTCCTGTCATATCATACTGTATAACATGACCATACAGATTTTTTATTCTATAATCGGTATCCGTAATTGCATAACTGTATTTTTTAAACATCTGCAATACAGTTCTTTTAATCATTTCATTGCTTGTTGTCTGCAACAGCGGATTAATAAAAGATAGGTTTTTATTCGCTGATTTACTTAAACTTAAATAAGTATTCATTAACTGACCAACTGCATAGCAGTATTCGTCTGCGCTTTCAAAATCCCATTCTTCTTTTTCATCAATATGTGCCTTTAACAAATCTCTTACCTTTGACATGTTTTCTTCATACCTCCCGTCATTATTAAAATAATCCATCATAGATATCCACAAATTCAACTGATGTGTCGCTTTTGTTCTGTTTCCCTGTATTATTGAATGAACAATTAACCGCCATGACATATTATCAATTGTCTGCGCTATTCCCCATGCCTTGCCCTGTCCGAACCAGCTAAACAACTGTTCCCTGTACTTCACCAATTCCTGTTTTAAAACATTATCATGAAATGATAAATCTTCTGGATTTGTAAAGTAATTATACTTTAACCGCTTTGAAAAAAATACGTCATCAACCAGCACTTCTACCTGCCACAGCTCATTTTTCCGTCCATATCCCGGTTCAAAGTTCTCCATGGCTTTATCCTGTATTTTCAGGACTTCTTTCATCGTAAACGGTCTGTCCAAATCCGGCTTGTAACCAGTTATCCTGCCCATATAGTGAATTTCAAGTTCCTTGCCTGTCTGTATCCTTAGATAAATACCGGTTTCAATCATTGGTGCCTGTTCACTGTCACCGCAGGCAGTTATCTTATTTTCATCTAAATCAATATAAATGTTGGTTTTGCCCTTTGCCGCCTGCCCTGACAAATAATCAAAAAAATACATCTGCATCATTGCATCATCTAATTCAAGCAGATACGGTACCGATGTTTTTCTTGTCTTATTTTCAAGAAACGGCTTCTTGGCATTCAGGCTCATATTATTACTTGGTAGTCCCTTGATACTATTTTCCGCCTGCTGATTATAATCATTTTTATTGAAAATATTTGGCTCGATATACCGCAATCCTTCTCTTTTTATATTCTCTTTGGACTGTTCTACATCATTTCCAATAAAAAATATTTTAAAGTAATCCTTCTTTGACGTATCAATATGCAAGGTCTCAATACAATTTTTCAGTTCTGCCTTTACCCAGTTTTCGATTCTTTCTGCCTGTTTTACATCAACTTTACCGAGTTTCTCCTCCACCAATTCATACAATAAGCGGTCTTTTGGTTTACTGTATTTCTTTTCCGGATTTTTCAAAACCTCATAATAACCGCTAATGCTTTCTGCTGTCAGTTTCTTTTCCAGACTTTCTTTTTTGACAAAAAACGCATAGAAATTATTGGAATGAATCTGCTTTGTAGAATCAACCGGTTTATTCATCTCTATCAATTTACTGTAATAATCTAAAAATGAAATCAACTGATATTCCGAGGTTTCCTGTCCCTGTACTTTCCCTGTTTTTCTATCGGTTTTTATTTCAATAGGGTTTCCCACAGAAAAATTGTCATCAATATTAATAAAAAGATAGGTACCGTCTTTTGGAACATAATTATCCAGAACCCACTGTTCCGAGTATTGCTTAAAATTCTCCCGGAACACTTCCATACATTCCTGTAACATCAAATCCCCCCTTTACAAATATCTATAATTAGCAAAACCGCAGCCACGCGCATTCATTTCTCCCAGACCAGTTCCCAGTGCCATATAAAGCAATGCCTGCGCCTGTTCATTTTCCGCCGCCTGCAAACAAACCTTATCCCCCAGCAGTTTTCTGCCTTTATACGGAACGGCTATCGGTTTATGGTTTTTCAACTCAATCTGCCGGTATAAATCAAAATCTTCGTTCATTTTTTCACCGGTCAGCCGGTTATACTTCTTTATCAGATTACTTTTCAGCCGTTCCTCATACTGCTCAAATGAAATACACTTCTTCCAGTAACCTTTTGCCTGTCTGTCCGATCCGGTACCGTCACACTTTATAACAACCGGTGTAATTGAAAATATCTGTGAAATAAATTTTTGAGGGATAATCGTGATTTTTACTGTAAGACCTTTTATCTGATGATTGTAATGATTTGCCAGATAATCTGCAAAATACTGTGCCAGTTTATCACTGACAGTTCTGACTCTTACGGTATATACCTTCCCCTCTTTATAAATACCGTCTTTTTCCAGCGAATACGGCTGGTCGAAGCAATACTGCTTATAACAGTTTGTTTCATGCAATTCCAACAGTGATTCATTTTTTGCCAGACAGCTGTCAATATAATTGGCAAAAACCGCATACGTCTGCTCCTGTGAAATGTCCTGCAAAAGATAAATCTTGAGCCGCATTTCATATACTTTTAACTGATTCATATACTCGCCTTTCTTTTTGCAAACACCATGTGTTATTATTTATATATTATTTGTGTTGTTATAATAACAATTACCACACT
>OGNR01001204.1_pt1 | contig 11393 bp, 9 predicted proteins | sample 1573501 | NCBI WGS metagenome assembly OGNR01 (sample SAMEA2581918, study PRJEB24529) | metagenome | biome: Human gut stool | place: China | collected 2011 | reverse complement strand
TACCATATTCCATTTTAAATTACCAGTAACGTCTGATTGCTGTAATCGGTAAAATGTTTGCCGATGAAATCTTTACAACATCACCGCTTGTCGGTGCATGAATAATCTGACCGCTACCGATGTAGACACCTACATGGCCCGGATAGCAGATAATATCGCCCGGCTGTGCCTGCGAAAGGCTTCCGACTGATGAGCCACCACCTGCAATGGCACTGGATGAATGCGGCACGGAAATACCATTCTGTCTGAAAATATAATACATCAGACCGGAACAGTCAAATCCACTCGGTGAAATACCACCCCATACATAAGGCACACCTAACATGCTATACGCTGCACTGACCACACCGGAAGCACTGCCTGAATTATTGGCTGCTGCAACGGTTGACGTCGTACTGCTCTTTGTCTTTGTCGTTGTCTTAGCTGCTGCAGCGGCGGCCTGCGCTTCACGCTGTCTTTGTGCTTCTGCTGCGGCAGCCTGTGCTTCTGAAAGCTGTGTTGTCAAATCAGCCACTGTATTTTCCTGATCTGCAATTGCCGCATATAAAACAGCCTGCTTATCTGTCATCTCCTGCCCAAGTGCTTCCAGCTCCTTCTTATCCGCATCGAGCGTACTCTTTAACTGGTGGATCTGTGAAGCGGTTGCTGCCATCTCATCTAACTTTCCACGGTCATAATCATAAACCTGCTGTACGTACTCCGCTTTATTCAGTGCATCGCTCATGCTTTCTGCTGTAAGAAATGCCTCTGCAATCGATGTTGACTGGTCTTCGTACATATATTTAATACGCAGTTTCATATCATCATACTGATTCTGCATATTCTGCTCTGCAGCTGCTAAATCCGCATTTGCCTGATCAATCTCTTCATTCTTATCATGCATCTTGACTTCAAGTTCGTCCATCTGCACAAGCAGATAAGCAAGCTCTGACTGTGTCTGGCTTAACTGGCTCTCTGCCGCATTCTTTTTATTGGTTAAATCTGTTACATCATCTGCCCATACAGACGTGCCGGCAATGCTTGTAATTAAAGCTGCTGCCACAAAAGTTTTTGCAATTCTTTTACGCATAAGTTTCTAAACCTCATAATATATTACAAATTTGTTACATATTTTTTAAAATTTGCTTTCAATATTATAATATATTACAAACTATTACGCAAGACATAAATCTAATCTATATGTGAAATTTTTAAGAACTTTTTTATTTAATATTGTACTGTAAACGGATTTTATCGGCTATCAACGCGATAAATTCTGAATTTGTGGGTTTTCCTTTGCCATTGCTGATTGTATAACCAAACAAACCATTGAGTGTTTCCGTATTTCCACGGTTCCATGCCACTTCAATTGCATGACGGATGGCACGCTCCACGCGGCTTGATGTCGTCTGGTATCTTTTGGCAATGGTTGGATAAAGTATTTTGGTAATGCTGTTAATCACATCATTATCCTTGACTGACAGCATAATAGAATCTCTTAGATACTGATACCCTTTAATATGCGCAGGAATACCAATGTCATGTATGATGTTTGTAATATCACTTTCCAGATTCCGGTCACTGACCACCGTATGTTCCAGCGCCGGTGCTGCTCCTGCTTTCGTATTTTCCGCATGGACATTTCTGATATACCGGATTCTGTTAATCAGCATATCATTATCAAACGGCTTCATGATATAATATGAAGCACCCATATTAAATGCATCTTCTGTCACACTGTCCCGTCCGATAGCACTGATAATAATAAATGCCGGCGTCTTTCGTATCTCCTTATCCTTATGCACTTTTTCCATCACCGTCAGTCCGTCAATCTGCGGCATTATAATATCCAGCAGAACAACATCCGGTTCTTTCTCCTTAATGATGTGAAATGTATCTTCTCCATTCGTCGCCGTACCGACTACGGACAAATCCTGTTCCTGTCCGATGACCTGCCCAAGTACCTTTAACATATTCTCATTATCATCTGCAATTGCTACTTTTAAGGCTTCCATTCATTTCCCCTCCATAAGATTTTTCTCATTCCCCTTACAAAAACTGATTATATCTTCTGCGACAAAAATTGGCAATCCTATATTTTCGCGTTTTTCGACATTTTTCGACAAAACAGTTTTTATTTTCCCTCTTTTAGCATTGTTTCAGCAAAAATTCCGTACCCTTTTGTCGGATTGTCGATAAAAACATGGGTCACTGCGCCGACAAATTTTCCGTTTTGCAGGATTGGCGAACCGGACATCCCCTGTACAATCCCATTTGTCATTGCCAGAAGTTCCGGAGATTTGACGGTAAACGTCAGATTTTTCTGACCGCCATAACTGATATGGTCAATTTCAATTTGATAATCCTGATAGGAATTATCTGTATACATACGGATATATGCCTTTCCTTTCTCTACCTCATGGCTGTAACCGACCTGCATATATTCCAGTTCATACTCCTCTGCCAGATTTTTGTCCAACGTGCCAAAAATGCCGCTGACCGTATTTTTTCTGATACTGCCCAGAAAATTCTTTTCCTGATAATCTATCGTTCCGATAAATTCGCCCGGCGTACCTTCTGTTCCTTTTATAATTGAAACGATTTTCGTTTTATAAAGCCTTCCGTCATGAATCGTCAAAAGTCCCGCGGTCGTTTCATCACTGATACCGTGTCCTAAGGCACCGAATCCACCTGAGCTGTCAATGTATGTCATCGTTCCGATTCCCTGTGCATCATCTTTTACCCAAAGACCGATTTTATAATTTCCGCCCTCGTCCATGACCGGTGTCACGCTGACGTCAAACTGCTGTCCATTGCGCAGTATCGTAAAAACAACCTCTGTACCGCCGCATTTTTTGACCGCTTCAGCCAGTGTGCCTTTTGAAGATACCTTTTCTGCATTTACCGCTAAAATGTAATCCCCCTGACGGATAATATTTTCACATGGATTGACTTCATTCCCGTAAATATCGGTAATACTCTGCGTATTCACCGCAAGCACACCGTCTGTCTTTAAATATAACCCTATCTGAAAACCGCACGGATATACATAATCCGGTTCAACAACATTGACATCAACTGTCCGGATATCAAAGACACCGAACAGTTTAATCTGCATGGGATAACTGCCGGTCTGCTCCGCTGCAAATGCCACCGGTCTGCTAAGATTCACTTTCTGCGTATCATTTTCCGCCGTAACCGGAAGCCCCAGCTGTAGTGTGGTGATACGGTTATTCTGTAAATATATTTCTCCGGGCAGCTGCTTTGCAACCATATGGGCGTAAATTCCCATTCCCGATGCCGACACAATAACAAACAGAACAAATATAAAAAACCTATATACAATTTTCTTTTTCATACGCAGCTCCATTCCACAGGCATTATTAATGATGTTGAAGCAAATGCCCTCAACTGTTTAATCTTAGTATCTGCCGTATTTGAAAATCTAATATAGGTTTTTTATGGTTATTTATTTTTATAAGCTGCCGCCTGATGGCACAATTCCTGTGCATTGGCACGTACCGCTTCCGTAATGGTACTGCCGCCAAGCAGCCTTGCCAGCTCTTCCACGCACTGCGTATCCAAAAGCCGGTAAATGGATGTAACTGTTTTATTGTCCTGCACCGCTTTTTCAATCATAAAATGCACATCTGCCATTGCAGCAATCTGTGGCAGATGCGTAATGCAGATTACCTGTCGTTTCTGCGACAGCGTGCATAACTTTTCTGCAACCCGCTGTGCCGTTCTGCCACTGATTCCGGCATCAATTTCATCAAAAATGAGCGTGCCGATATCGTCCTGATTGGCTGTTACGGTACGGATTGCCAGCATAATACGGGACAGTTCACCACCGGAAGCCACTTTTGACAATGGCTTTAAGGCTTCACCCGGATTGGCTGCAATCACAAAATACATATTGTCCATTCCGTTTGCCGAAAAATGCCCCGTCTGCTCAAAGACCGCTTCAAACCGCACATCGGCAAAATTCAAGTCCTGTAATGCTGCACGGATTTGTGCGCACAGCTTCTGCGCCGCCGCTTTTCTTAAATCCGAAAGCTGTGCCGATAAACCGGAAAGCCGTTTTTCTTTTTCAGCCAGTTCCCGTTTTAACGCCGTTATCAGTTCATCATGGCTTTGCAGCTGCTCCAGCCGTTCTTTTCTGCTTTCGGCATAGGCAAGAATCTCAGCGGTGGTCTGACCGTACTTCATCTTCAAGGAATTGATAAAATCCAATCTTTGCTGTACCTGCTGAAAGGTTTCCGCATCAAATGCCGCGTCTTCCACATAGTCCGCCGTCATGCGTGCCGCATCGGATAAAAGACTTTCCACGTCCGCCAGTGTCGCACACAGTCCGCTAAGCCGGTCATCATATACCGCCGCGCTGTTTAATGCCCGCACTACCTGTCCCAGCTTATCACTGACATTGTCCTGTCCCGATACGAGATTCTGCTCGACAACCGCCATTTCTTCCATAATCTTCTGTGCGTGCAGCATTTTCTGATAATCGGATTCCAGCTGTGTATCTTCACCTTCGGATAACTGCGCCGACTCAATCTCGGATACTTCAAATTCAATAAATGAAATCTCGCGGTTTCTGCTTTCCTCGTCCGTATCCAGCGCCTGCAATTCCTGCTTCTGCTTTACATACGCCGCATAAACCTCTTTTAATGCTGCTTTGACCTCTGCAAGACTCTCCTTTGCATAGGCATCCAGGATGTCAATGTGATGACTTTCATTTAACAAAAGCTGATTGTCATGCTGACCGTGAATATCAATGAGCCACGATGCCATTTCACGCACCTGTCCGAGCGTATAGGTCTGACCGTTGACCTTTATCTGGGAACGGGTGGGCGTAATTTTTCTGGAAATAATGAGCTGTCCTTCCTCTAATTCCTCGACACCGAATGCCGTAAGCTTTTCTTTTACCGCTTCGCTTTCAATGTCAAAAGACAGCTCCGTCAGTGCATAGTCCGCACCGCTGCGAATCAGATCCGACACTGCTTTTCCGCCCAGTGCCAGATTGACAGACCCTAAAATAATGGATTTACCGGCACCGGTTTCACCGGTCAGAATGTTTAATCCGTCCTTAAAATTAATATCTGCTTCCTCAATCAAAGCCAGATTTTTTACATGTAAATTTGCTAACATATGTCACTCCCTGCGGATTGTATCCTACTGTTTTGCTTTCTTTAGTATAACAAATATTTTATCAGGAGTGAACTATTTTTTTCAATTTTTCCATTAATTTTACGGTATCATCAACCGTACGCACCGCACACATAATCGTGTCGTCCCCTGCAATCGTACCGACAATTTCATGCCACTGCATTGCATCAAGTGCCGCACAGACTGCCATTGCCATTCCGGCAACCGTTTTGATAACAAGAATATTCTGTGCCATATCAGCACCGACAAACCCTTCCTTTAAGACCCGGATAAATTTGTCGTTCATATGCTGTCTGTCCGCCTGAAAGACAACATACTTCTGATTTTTGCCGTCTATGGACGTCTTCGTAAGATTCAGTTCCCGGATATCCCTGGAAACTGTCGCCTGCGTCACGCTGAAACCGGCCTGTTTCAGTGCTTCTGCAAGTTCCTCCTGTGTTCCGATACTGTTTTTGGTGATTAATTCAATAATCTTATTTTGTCTTTCCGACTTCATACTTATTCCATCCTCCCGCCGCAAAATACATTTTTTACATTTTATTGCGGATACGCTGTAAAAAACTTAATTTGTTGGTCTTGATAAACTGCGATACCTTCTCTGACCTGCGTACCACAATCCTGTCCCCGGTTATTACTTTGCGGGATATTTCCCCGTCAAATGTAGCAATCCGCTCTTCTGCAAGGCGCTTATTGTCACTCATTTCAATCACAATTTCATCTTCCGCGCCGAATATAATGCTGCGCTGGTTTAATGTATGCGGACAAATCGGTGTAATCATCATCATCTGTGCATTCGGCTGGATAATCGGACCACCCGCTGACAGACTGTATGCTGTGGAACCTGTTGCCGTGGATACAATTACACCGTCCGCACTGTAGGAATTTAAATATTCGCCGTTTACGTGTACATCAAAATCTATGACACGCAGTGTCCCGCACCGGCTGATTACAATATCATTTAATGCCGTATTTTCAAAAACCGGTTCACCATCGCGGTAAATTGTTCCTGAAAGCATCATGCGCGTATCAATTTCATAAGTATCCTGCATACAGCAGTTCAGCGCTTCATATACGGTGCTTCTGTCGGCATCGGTCAGATACCCGAGTGTCCCGATATTCACGCCAAGCAGCGGAATATTGGTTTTATTGACATCTCTTGCTGCCTGAATCAGCGTTCCGTCCCCGCCAAGTACAATAATGCACTCTGTATCTGCTGGAATCTGCCTTGCATCGGTATAGCGGTAATCCGTATCGCCGCCGGTCTGCTCCTGATTGCTGCTTAGACAGACCGAACCGTTTTTTTGCAGATACTGTTCAATTTCTTTTGTAAAACTGTAATCTGCATCTTTAGCCTTATTTGTAATAATATAAAACTTCTTCATCAGCGTATCTGCGCCTCCAGTGTTTCTTAATCGAGTGCCGCATGTGCTTTTTCTACAACCTGTGCCGCTTCAAACGGAACGTCCGGATAACTGCCCTCTGTATGTTTCTGCAGATGCAGCAGATATTCAATATTCCCCTCCGGTCCTTTTACCGGTGAAAATTCGAGATTGAGCACTTCAAATCCAATTGATATTGCAAAATCAATCACTTTTTCAATCACTTCCAGATGCACTGCACTGTCACGTACCACACCATGCTTGCCGACTTTTTCCCTGCCTGCTTCAAACTGTGGCTTAATCAGACAGACAATTTGTCCGTCATCGGACAAAAGTTCCTTAACCGGTCCTAAAACCTTAGTCAGTGAAATAAAGGATACGTCAATGCTTGAAAAATTGATTTTATCTGCAACGTCTTCCGGTGTCACATAGCGGATATTTGTCTTTTCCATGCAGACCACACGTTCATCATTGCGCAGTTTCCATGCAAGCTGTCCGTGTCCCACATCAACCGCATAGACTTTGACTGCACCGTTCTGTAACATACAGTCCGTAAATCCGCCCGTGGAAGAACCGACGTCCATGCAGATTTTCCCCGCCAGTGTCACATCGAAATTTTCCATTGCTTTTTCTAATTTTAAGCCACCGCGGCTTACGTATTTTAATGTATTGCCTCGGACCTCTATCACGGCTTCCGCAGGAAAATTCGAGCCTGCCTTGTCTTCTTTCTGACCGTCTACATAGACATTTCCTGACATAATAATTGCTTTTGCTTTTTCTCTTGACTCTGCCAGTCCCCGCGATACCAGCAGTACATCCAAACGTTCTTTTGCCATATCTGCTCCATTCTAAAGTACGATATTTTCATAAAATGAAATAATGCGTTCCGTTACGGTTTCCGCATCAATTCCGGCTTCACAGCGTAAAATATCAACGCTGCCATGCTCAATGTAATCATCAGGCAGTGAAATGTTTAACACCCGCACCGGTAACTGTAAATCTGAAACCAGCTGACAGACACTCTCACCGAACCCGCCGGAAATCACATTTTCTTCCATGGTTACAATCAGGTTGTGTTCCCTGCCACATTTAAATACCGCCGATTCGTCAATCGGCTTTACAAAACGTGCATTAATCAGCGTGACAGAGTACCCCTGTGCTTTTAAATTTTTCCGTACAATGTCTGCTGTTTCCACCATGCTGCCGACCGCAAGCAGGGCAATATCTTTTTCATAATACATCACTTCTGCTTCACCATATACAATCGGCTGCTTAAATTCTTCAAATGCCGTCACCGCTGTTCCACGCGGATATCTGAGCGCAAACGGACCATTATATTCTTCCAGTCCGAATTCAAGTCCCGCTTCCAGCTCCCACGCGTTTTTCGGTGCAAACACTGTCATATTCGGAATATTTGACAGATACGACAAGTCAAATATTCCCTGATGAGTTTCTCCATCACTGCCTACCAGTCCTGCGCGGTCAATTGCAAAGACCACGTGTAACTGCTGGATACAGACATCATGTAATATCTGGTCATAGGCACGCTGCAGAAAAGACGAATACACGGCAAATACCGGCTTTAAACCGCCTGCTGCCAGTCCTGCCGAAAATGTAACAGCATGTGCCTCCGCAATGCCTACATCAAAAAAGCGTTCCGGATACCACCGTGAAAACTTGGCAAGACCCGTTCCGTCCGGCATCGCCGCCGTAATTGCCGCAATCTTTGCATCCTTCTTTGCCAGCTTACAGACCGCCTCTGAAAAAACTTCCGAATAACTTTTGCCATTCTCGTTTTTTAACACATTTCCGGTCTTAATATCAAACGGTGCAATACCGTGATATTTGCTCGGATTACGCTCCGCCGGTCTGTATCCGTGGCCTTTCTGGGTCACCACATGTACCAGCACGGCATGGTCAATCCGCTTAGCCACCTTAAAAATTTTTATCAGTTTTTCAATATCATGACCATCTACCGGACCTAAATAGGTAATGCCCATGCCTTCAAACATCTGATTGGGAACAATAAGCTGCTTAATATTGCTTTTTGTCTTTTTAATCTTGTCCACAATCACACTGCCCATAGGCATCTTATACAATGTGTTGGTAACCCCTTCCTTTAAATCATAATAGGAATTGGACGCACGGATTTCACCAAGCATTTTGGATACGCCGCCGACATTTTTGGAAATCGACATGTTATTATCATTTAACACAATAATAAAGTTTCCCTTTACCTGCGATGCGTTATTTAACGCTTCATATGCCATGCCGCCGGTCAGAGCGCCATCACCGATAACAGAAATCACGCTGTAATGCTCTTTTTTGATATCGCGGGCGCTGACATACCCCAGTCCCGCTGAAATTGAAGTCGAACTGTGTCCCGTATCAAATGCATCGTAATGACTTTCATTGCGCTTTGGAAATCCGCTCATGCCGCCGAATTTACGCAGCTGGTCAAACTGATTTTTTCTGCCCGTTAAAATTTTATGGGTATATGCCTGATGTCCCACGTCCCAGATTAATTTATCCTGTGGAAGATTAAATACCAGATGCAGTGCCATCGTCAATTCAACAACACCCAGATTGGATGCCAGATGTCCGCCCGTTTTACTGATATTTTCAATCAGAAACTGCCGGATTTCATCTGCCAGCTGGTTATATTCAATCGGGTCAAGTGCCTTAATATCATTGGGCTTGTTAATCTTTTCAAGTATCATACGAACCTCCGCTGTCACCAAACAGCTTATTTTTCTCTGTGAATCAGTCTGCGCACAAGTTCATCTAAAAATTCATTTTCCCCGGTTTCTTCAATCAGACGCAGTGCTTCATTTGACATCTCTACCACATCTTTTTCGGCCTTTTCCATTCCGTATAATGTGACATATGTCGTTTTATGATTTTTTTCATCACTTAATACCGGTTTTCCGAGGACTTCCTGCGTGCTTGTGACATCTAAAATATCATCCTGAATCTGGAATGCCACGCCGATCAGATTGCCGGCTTTTTCCATTTTTTCAACCGTCCGGTCATCTGCCCCGGCAAGAATTGCTCCCGCCATAAATGCTGCTTCAATGAGCGCTCCGGTCTTTAGATTAAAGATGAATGCAAGCTGTGCTTCATTCATCGGCTTGTCCGTCAGCCACACATCCAGTGACTGGCCGCCGACCATGCCGTAAATGCCTGCCTTGTATGCAATAACCTTTGCCGCCTTTACACATCGGATTAAATCGTCTGGTTCCGTCACTTCTGAAATGCCGTTAAACAACAGTTCATACGCGTAATTAAGCAGTCCGTCTCCCGCCAGCACACCAAAGTCTTCCCCGAATTTTTTATGGGTTGTTAATTTGCCGCGGCGGTAATCGTCATTGTCCATTGCCGGTAAATCATCATGCACCAGTGAATACGTATGAATACATTCCAGCGCTGCCATAAACGGTTCTGTAATTTTTTCATCCGTTCCGCCAAGCAGTCTGTACACCTCCAAAAGAAGCATCGGGCGCAGTCTTTTTCCGCCCGCATTGACACTGTAATTCATCGCTTCCGCCACACGCTGCTGCATCCCTTCTTCTGCCGGGAGCTTTGCCGCAAGCAGGGCATTAATCTGCTCTACACGCTGCTTTAATTCCTCATTAAAATTCATCTTCGTCACCCTCTTTTTGATTGAGTACCACAATCTTTTTTTCCACTTTGTCCAGCTGCTGATTGCAGTTCTGAATCAGTTTCATGCCTTCATTATATAATTTGAAAGAATCCTCTAACGAAACGTCCCCGTTTTCAAGATTTCCTATAATCTGTTCGAGCTTTTCAAATGACTGTTCAAGCGTCTGTGTCTTTGCCATGCGTAACCTCCAATGCCTGTGCCTTTACATATCCGTCTTTTAAATAAATTTTCATCAGGGACTTTTCCGCCACATCCGCGGTGCTTCTGATTCTCGTTCCGTCCTCTGCGGATACATACGCATATCCCTGTCCCAGCTTTGCAAGCGGGGAAACACCGTTTAAGCGTGCTGCAAGCAGTTCCATCTGATGCCGCTTTGCCGCAAGCACCTGATACAGTGCCTTCTCCAGCCGTTCTTCTGCCTGCATGGTATACTGCCGTCCATCCTCAATCCTGCTCACCGGGTTAAAAACAGCCAGCCGGAGCCTGTAGTTTTCCAGTACATTTTTACTGTCTGAAATCTTACGCACTGCCGCCGTATACAATGCCTTTTCATATGCTGCAATCTGCGCTTCTATTGCAGAAATATCACAGACTGCCAGCTCTGCTGCCGCAGATGGCGTCGGTGCGCGTAAGTCCGCCACAAAATCGGTAATGGTAAAATCAGTTTCATGTCCAACCGCGGAAATCACCGGTGTCTTTGCCGCAAAAACTGCTTCAATCACCGGCTCTTCGTTAAATGCCCACAAGTCTTCCATGGAACCGCCGCCTCTGCCGACAATCAATACATCCAGATTCTTTTCATCGAGTGTACGGATACCTTCCGCAATGCTTTCTGCCGCCTGCTCTCCCTGCACCAGTGCCGGGTACAAATACAGCGCCACATACGGATTTCTGCGGTATGAAATATTCATAATATCATGCACCGCCGCCCCCGTTGCCGCCGTTACAATACCGATTCTTCGTGAAAATGAAGGAATAGGACGTTTATATTCCGGGCTGAAATATCCCATTCCTTCATAGCTTTTCTTTAACGCTTCAAATTGTTTATATAAATCGCCCTGTCCGTCTGCCTCAATGGCATTGGCATACAGCTGGTATTTTCCGTCCCGCTCGTAAACGTCAATTCTGCCGCTTACAATCACCTGCATGCCGTTCTCTAACCGGAACTCTAAGTTTTTGGCACTGCCCGCAAACATAATTGCAGA
>OGNR01001197.1_pt1 | contig 11465 bp, 9 predicted proteins | sample 1573501 | NCBI WGS metagenome assembly OGNR01 (sample SAMEA2581918, study PRJEB24529) | metagenome | biome: Human gut stool | place: China | collected 2011 | reverse complement strand
TTTCTTATTTCAAAGTAATATTTTTATAAACTTTTATTGGAGAACCACTATGAAATATATTGAGATTGACTATCTGGACAGCATTTTAATGAATGCTCTTGAAGAACTTATTAACAAATGTGACGGCTACGAGCCTTATTACTGTGATTCCCATAACGACAGCTTTATCCAGTGTGCGCTTGTTGATGAAGATGCAGATTCACCTGTAATGTATGGCTTTATTGGACTGCTTATCAATGATGAATGCGGGTATGTTGAAGTTTCAGGTCTTATAGCTCCTGATTTTCGCCATAGAGGACATTTTCGTAATATGCTATCCATCTGTTGCAGAAAGCTTAAAAGCAGCTCTGCTGGCAATTTAGAGCTTATTGCGCCTATAAGTGGAGAACTTCTTAACTGTTCTTTATGTGGTGATGTATGTTTCTACGAATATCTGTACCGGCTTGATAAAGCACATTTTAACTCAGAATCAATACAGGCTGCAGAGCCTGACAATGCCGAATACTATCTTGAGGGTGATGATTATCTTATGTATCTGCCGGAATATAAAGAACCTGTGGCTCTTCTTTATCTTGATACACAGAACACATTTGTCAATGTATACGGCGTATTCGTTGATGAGAAGCTTCGTGGGAAAGGCATTGGTACATGCCTTATGAAGCATTTTCTTAAAGACTACTTTAACATTGCTTCACTTCCACTCGTACTTAATGTAACAAGCAATAACAGGGCAGCTGTGGCATTATATAAAAAATGCGGCTTCGCCGAAGCAAGCCGCATTGAATATCATTATATTAACTGTTCTGACAACTAGTTCTTAGCTGCAATAACATCTCTCATATCGTACATTCCAGCCGGCTTTCCTGCAAGGAACTTGGCAGCCTCAACTGCACCCTTTGCAAATACAGCCTTAGAATGTGCGGTATGCTTGAATTCTATAACCTCGTCTTCTCCAGCAAAAATTACTTCATGCTCTCCAACAATAGTTCCACCTCTTACGGCACTGATTCCGATTTCCTTAGGATCACGCTTCTGTCTTAACTGGCTTCTGTCATATCTGTAGAAATAATCATCATCAAGCACTTCCTTCATTGAATCTGCAAGTGCAAGAGCTGTTCCACTTGGCGCATCAAGCTTCTGGTTGTGGTGCTTTTCAACTATCTCAATATCAAAGCCTGCTGACGCAAACACTTTGGCAGCATCCTGTAAAAGCTTGAATAATGTATTGATTCCAAGTGACATATTAGCTGAACGTAATATTGCAACACTCTTTGATGCTTCATTGATTGATGCAATCTGCTCATCGCTTAATCCTGTTGTACATATTACAGCAGGAATCTTAGTTTTCTTAATATAGTCAACAAGTGTATCCTCTGCCTTAGCTGATGCGAAATCAATAATAACATCTGCTTCAACATTACATTCTTCTAATGAAGCAAATACCGGATATAAGTTATGTCCGTCATCACGAAGGTCAATTCCTGCTACTATCTGTGCATTAGCATCGTTAGCAACTATTCCTGTAATGACCTGTCCCATATGGCCGTTACAGCCATGCATAATTATTCTTGTCATGTTCATTCTCCTGTCAATTAAAGTATTCCGTAGTTAACCATTGCTTTCTTTAATCTCTCAAGGTTAGCCTCTTCCATCTCGCATAATGGGCTTCTGAGTGGTCCCATATCCCATCCCATAAGATTAAGTGCATGCTTAACAGGAATTGGATTAACCTCACAGAATAATGCATCTACAAGCTCTAATGCCTTAAACTGTAACTGTGCAGCCTTAGCAACATCTCCAGCTGCAAATGTAGCGCAGATATCATGTGTCTGCTTAGGAGCAACATTAGATAATACTGAAATTACACCCTTTGCTCCAATTGACATAAGAGGAACAATAAGTCCGTCTTCACCTGAGTACATATCAAGTCTTCCCTCAGCTAATGCCATTGTCTTGCTCTCCTGTGCAAGGTTACCTGTTGCAGCTTTGATAGCAACGATATTGTCAACATCCTTAGCAAGCTTGGCTGCTGTCTCTGGCTGGATATTGCAGCCTGTTCTTCCAGGAACATTATACATAATGATAGGAAGGTCTACTGACTTCGCAACTGCTGTATAGTGCTGGATAAGGCCCTTCTGTGTTGCTTTATTATAATATGGTGTAACTACAAGACATCCATCAACTCCTGCCTTCTGTGCTTCCTGTGAAAGCCATACAGCTGTTTCTGTGCAGTTAGAACCTGTTCCTGCAATAACAGGAACTCTTTTCTTTACATAATCAGCAGCAAATCTGATTGTTTCTACATGCTCCTCATGTGTAAGTGTTGATGCCTCTCCTGTTGTTCCACAGATAATAATTGCATCTGTTGAGTTATTAATCTGGTAATCAAGGAATTCTCCAAGCTTATCATAATTAACTTCTCCATTAGCTTTCATTGGTGTAATAATCGCTACACCGGCTCCGGTAAATACTGACATACCATCCTTCTTTCCGCTGTTAACAGCTATTATTATGTACATGATTCCTGTCTATTCTCATCGCTACCTATGTGGGTAGCTCAATAACATAGAAGAGCCAATCTGCTCAAACAGACTGGCTCTTAAAGAAATCATAGTAATAGTCCTTTAAGTAGCTCTCCATCTATTCGATGACAGTCGTAAAACTATTAATCCTACGCCCAGTAAGACTGCTCCGGAAACAATCCTCTTCGGCACTTTCCCCTTTTACTATCCTTCATATGTCTTCCGGGACATCAGGATAATTACTCTTGAATCGTGCGACCTCTACCTGCTGCAGGGGAAACCCTTACAGTTAATGTGACTATATCACTCTGATAATGTTATGTCAATATATATCCTTAAACTAAAGAACATAAATGTTGTCTTAATTATTCCTCATCTTCAACAAGGTCAATCTTGCTTACTGATACCTCATAAGCAACTCTTCTCTCAACCTCTTCTTCTCCTATTTTCTTAGTGTACTCTCTGCTCTGTACACGTCCGCTGACCTGAAGATGTGCACCTACTTCAAGACCTCCTGCAAATCTTGCATTTCTTCCCCATGCTATACATGGTATGTAATCCGACTTGCCATATGGTCTGTTTACAGCCACTAAGATATCTGCAATTTCTCTTCCTAATGGAGTTTTTCTATAAATAGGAGGCTTGCATACATATCCGTCAAGGAATATCTGGTTGGACTTAGACTGCTCTTCAGGCATCTCGTCATCTTCTAAGAATCTTAATTCTCTTACAAATATTGAGAGCACCAGCTTATTCTTAGTTCCTTCATGTCTGTTATAAGAACGGAACTGTCCTGCAACCTCAATCTTCATTCCTCTATAATCCTTAGTAACATCAATGAGTCTTTCAGATATCATAAGTGGTATGACATCCACCATATCACTTAATCTGTTCACTGATACGTTAGCAATATAGAAGCCCTCTCCGAAGACCTCATGGCTGAAAGTGAACTCTGAGACAATCTCTCCAATGATACACACTCTGTTGTTTTCAATTACTTTATCAAGCATTCTGTATTTCTCCCTTCTTTGCCACCTTATTATGTGTTATGGCATGTGCTTTGTTTTCTCTAATATGTATATGTTGTCGTTTTCGCAAATATTACAAAAACTTTTTGAATAATCTGTGTTCAAAAAATGAAAAAATTTTTATATATTTAGTATTGTTTTTTAAGAATATTGTGATAGAATATAAAAGTTGCTAATCATAGAAGATATTTTAAGTTTAATTCAGGAAGGACATTATTAATGAAAACAAAGCGTGAAGATATTCGTAATATTGCAATTATTGCCCACGTTGATCATGGTAAGACAACCCTTGTTGATGAGCTGTTAAAGCAGAGCGGAACTTTCAGAGCCAATCAGGAAGTCGCTGAACGAGTTATGGATTCCAATGATATCGAAAGAGAAAGAGGAATCACTATTCTTTCTAAGAATACAGCTATCACATATAAGGATACTAAGATTAACATTATTGATACTCCTGGCCATGCTGATTTCGGTGGCGAGGTTGAGCGAGTACTTAAGATGGTTAACGGCGTTATTCTTGTTGTTGACGCATTCGAAGGTGTTATGCCTCAGACAAAGTTTGTTTTACAGAAAGCTCTTGACATGAATCTTTCTGTTATAGTATGTATTAACAAGATAGACCGTCCAGAAGCAAGACCTGAGGAAGTTATTGACGAGATCTTAGAGCTTTTCATTGACCTTGATGCTAATGAAGATCAGCTTGACTGTCCATTCATCTTTGCTTCAGCTAAGTCAGGCTATGCTATGGCTGACCTTAATGATGAAAAGAAAGACATGCAGCCACTCTTTGACTGTATCGTCAATAACATTCCTGCACCAGAGGGTGACCCTGATGCAGATACACAGATGCTTATCTCTACTATTGACTACAACGAATTCGTTGGTAGAATTGGCGTAGGTAAGATTGATAATGGAAGCCTTAAGGTTAATCAGGAGGTTATGATTGTTAACCACCATGATCCAAGCGTTAAGAAGCGTGTAAGAATTACTAAGCTTTATACATTTAACGGACTTAATAAGGTAGAAGTTAATGAAGCAGAAATCGGTGAAATTGTTGCTGTATCAGGTATTGCTGATATTCATATCGGTGATACAATCTGTTCACTTAACAACCCTGTTGCCATTCCTTTCCAGAAGATTTCAGAGCCTACTCTTTCTATGGACTTCATGGTTAATGACAGTCCTCTTGCAGGTAAAGAAGGTAAATTCGTTACTTCAAGACATTTAAGAGACAAGGAACTTAATACAGATGTTAGTTTAAGAGTTGAGGAAACACCTGGTGTTGAGAACTCTTTTAAGGTTTCAGGACGTGGTGAGCTTCATCTTTCAGTTCTTATTGAGAATATGAGAAGAGAAGGTTATGAATTTGCAGTAAGTAAAGCAGAAGTTTTATACAAATATGATGAAAATGGCAAAAAGCTTGAGCCAATGGAGCTTGCTTACATTGATGTTCCTGATGAATTTACAGGAGCAGTCATCTCTAAACTCCAGCAGCGTAAAGGTGAGCTTAGAAATATGGGTTCTATCGCCGGAGGATATACAAGGCTTGAATTCCATATCCCTGCACGTGGACTTATCGGATACCGCGGAGAGTTCATGACAGATACAAAGGGTAACGGAATTTTAAATACGATATTCGATGGTTACGAACCATATAAGGGAGATATCGCATATCGTGCAACAGGTTCCCTTATCGCATTCGAGACTGGTGAGTCTGTGGCTTACGGACTTTTCTCAGCTCAGGAAAGAGGAACACTTTTCATTGGACCTGGTGAAAAAGTTTACTCAGGAATGGTTATCGGACAGTGTGCAAAAGCAGAGGATATCGAGCTTAACGTATGTAAGAAAAAACATCTTACAAATACACGTTCTTCATCTGCTGATGATGCGCTTACACTTGTTCCACCAAAAATCTTAAGTCTTGAGCAGGCGATAGATTTCATTGATACAGACGAACTTCTTGAGGTAACACCTGAAAGCCTGCGTATCAGAAAGAAAATACTCGATCCTACGCTTCGTAAGAGAGCTGGATTCAAAAAGAACTCATAACAGTTCAGAATCTTTACTATTTTAAACAACAAGCGCCGGTTTTGACCATCATCTGATGTTCAAAACCGGCGCTTTATTTTATATCCTTATTTATAAAGCTTTGATCCTCTCAAGAGCCTTTACTGTATTTTCGTAGTTTCCGAATGCTGTAAGTCTGAAGTATCCTTCACCGCTTGGTCCAAATCCTGATCCTGGTGTTCCTACCACATTTGCATTTTCAAGAAGATAATCAAAGAATTCCCATGATGTCATCTTATCCGGTGTCTTAAGCCAGATGTACGGTGCATTTACTCCTCCGTACACTGTAAATCCAGCATCTGCAAGGCCGCTCTTTATTGTCTTTGCATTGTTCATATAGTAAGCAACCTGGTCTTTAAGCTGCGCTTTTCCAGCATCTGAATAAACAGCCTCTCCTGCACGCTGTACGATATAAGGAGCACCATTGAATTTCGTTCCGTGGCGGCGTGCCCACATAGAATGAAGTGATACATCTGCGCATTTAAGTTCCTTTGGAACTACCGTAAATCCAAGACGCACACCAGTAAATCCTGCATTCTTTGAAAAACTTCTAAGCTCGATAGCACAAGTTTTTGCTCCATCACATTCATAGATAGAATGTGGTACATCACTTTCGCTGATATATGCCTCATAGGCTGCATCAAAAATTATAACAGAACCATTTTTATTTGCATAATCAACCCATACCTGAAGCTGATCCTTTGTAAGTGTAGTACCTGTAGGGTTGTTTGGAAGGCAAAGATAAATCATATCCGGCACTTCTTTTGGAAGCTCAGGTACAAATCCGTTCTCTGCTGTGGATGGCATATAGATCACGTCACTCCATGTCTCTGTTTTACTGTCATATGTACCGGTTCTTCCTGCCATGACATTTGAATCCACATATACAGGGTATACCGGATCTGTAACAGCTATACGGCTTTTTGCTCCAAAAAGCTCCTGGATATTCGCTGAATCACTCTTCGCTCCATCTGATATGAAAATCTCATCCGCTGCTATATCACATCCTCTTGCCTGATAATCATTTTTTGAAATTGCACTTCTTAAAAACTCATATCCAAGATCCGGTGCATAGCCATGGAAAGTCTCTGCTTTCCCCATCTCATCTACTGCCTTATGAAGAGCCTCGATTATTGCTGGTGCAAGAGGCTGTGTCACATCACCGATTCCAAGACGGATTATCTCCTTATCAGGATTTGCCTCCTGATATGCTGCAACCTTTTTACCTATTGTACTAAACAGGTAGCTTCCAGGTAATTTCTGATAGTTATCATTAATCTGAAACATTTATTTTCTCCTTTTCATTGCTATATTAAACATCATTTCTGATGTTATGATCAATACTTATGCTTTTATCAATCTTTATGTCTTAAAATTTACCACTTTACTATTATAGTGTAAAGGTAAACTATAAAAAACATATCTGTTATACCTCCGTCATAAGACTGAGTATCATCTGCGCAGTCTCAACAAGACCGGTTCCATTGTCCATACTTCTTTTTTGTATGTATCTGTGAGCCTCATCCTCTGAAAAACTGTTTCGTTCCATGAGTACTGCCTTTGCCTGCTCTATCATCTCACGATCCTGATCTGATCTGGCTTTTGGCCTCTGACGCATTTTTTTCCGCCGTCTTGTTATGCTGTAGTCCATCATCTCAAGTGTCTGCAAAAGCTCATGAACCTTAAGCGGCATCGACAGGGAAATCAGATTATCTACATCTTTTTCCATTATTCCTGCTGCTGATGCGATAAGAAGCATCTGAAACTCTTTAGGCATATACTCATAAATTTCGCTGTACATCATATCCGAAAATCTGTAACCGCATATTACTATTCCGGAATCAAGCCCCTGCATACACGTCAAAGTGGAAGCACCGGTACTCGTAACAGCTGACACTGAATAACCGCTCTGCGCTAATATTCTTTTTATTGATTTTGCAATTTCTGCTTTGGGAAATGCCACTACAATATTATTCACAGTATGCTACGTCCTTTTAAAATTTATAAAGATACTCTTCTATCTCCCAGTCTGAGATCTGGGTTCTGTATTCGTTCCATTCAGCTTCCTTTGCTTCTATATATTTGCCGGATATATGGCTTCCTAGCACACTCTGTATAAATTCATCCTTCTTTAATTCCTCAACTGCCTCATGAAGATCAGCCGGAAGTGATTCTATTTTAAGCCTTTCTTTATCTTCATCTGTAAGTTCAAATACATTCTCACGGAGCTCAGCATCAGGCTCAATCTTATTTTTTATTCCATCAAGTCCTGCTGCAAGACATAATGCAAGAACAAGATATGGATTCGCCGACGGATCCGGATTTCTTAGTTCTACCCTTTTTCCATCCCCACGGCTTGCAGGGATCCTTATAAGCGGACTTCTGTTTGTCGCAGACCATGTAATATAAATAGGTGCTTCATATCCCGGCACAAAACGTTTGTAGGAATTTACTATAGGATTAGTTATTACCGTCATTCCTTTCATATGCTTCATTATGCCGCCGATGAAATAATATGCCTCTTTGCTAAGTCCAAGCTCATCATCTTCATTTTCGAATATGTTCTTTCCATCTTTACTAAGAGACATATTTATATGCATTCCTGAACCACTCACCCCATGCTTTGGTTTTGGCATAAAGCTTGCAAACAATCCATGTCTTTTTGCAATCGTTTTTACCGCTAGCTTGAATGTCATTATATTGTCTGCCGTGCACATTGCCTCTTCATATTTGAAGTCGATCTCATGCTGTGCCGGTGCGACTTCATGATGTGATGCCTCAATCTCATAATCCATATCCTCAAGCGTAAGGACCATATCTCTTCTGGCATTTTCCCCGAGGTCGTTAGGACCAAGGTCGAAATATCCTGCCCTTTCATGTGTTATCGTAGTCGGCTGTCCATTGTCATCAAGATGAAAAAGGAAAAATTCACATTCCGGACCTACATTAAATATATAGCCCATTTCTTTTGCTGCATCTATCTGTTTCTTTAAGACATATCTCGGATCTCCCTCAAAAGGTGTCCCGTCTGCCCTGTACACATCACATATGATCCTTGCAACCTTTCCCTGCTGTGGTCTCCACGGAAAGATCATAAATGTATCAAGATCCGGATACAGATACATATCAGATTCTTCTATTCTGACAAATCCCTCTATAGATGATCCGTCAAACATACATCTGTTATCTAATGCTTTTTCCAGCTGTCCTGCTGTGATAGCAACGTTCTTTAATGTACCAAATATATCTGTAAACTGTAGTCTTATAAATTCGATATCCTCTTCCTCTACAATCCTTATTATGTCCTGCTTTGTATACTTGCTCATTTTGATTCTCCTTCACAAAATTCTATTACCTTATTATAATTCATGCTGCCTCCGAAAATATCAAGCGCACTTCCGATCGTTACATTCAGTTTATTTTTGCCAAGCTCTCTTATCTTTATTAAGTCATCAAAGCTGCTCACACCCCCGGCATATGTTATCGGGATTTTCCCCCAGTTCCCGAGAATTGAGACAAGCTCATCTTCTATTCCATTGGCCTTTCCTTCCACATCAACCGCATGGATAAGAAATTCCGTGCAATATTCCAAGAGATTATCCAGCATCTTCTCATTTACGATCTCATCCGTAAATTTCTGCCATCTGTCAGTAACTATATAATATTTTCCATCTTTTTTGCGGCATGAAAGATCAAGAACAAGGTGTTCTCTGCCAACGGCATTATATATTTTTTTTAGATTATCATAATTGATTTTTCCATCTTTAAACACATATGATGTTACTATGACTGCCTGTGCACCGGCATCTATAAATTCCTGTGCATTATCAGGGGTCATGCCTCCCCCCACCTGAAGTCCATTCCTATATGCCCCAAGTGCACTTATTGCCTGTGCCTTTGTCTTTTCGTAGAACTCACTCGTAGATGGATTGAGCAGGATTATATGTCCGCCCTTTATACCGGAATCTTTATAAAGTCTGGCATAAAATGCTGCGTCCTGCTGGGATACAAAATTTTCCGTGGCATAGTCCGCTTTATCCTTAAGCGAACCGCCGACAATCTGTTTGACACTTCCATTGTGGATGTCAATACATGGTCGAAATTCCATAACTTTCTCCTACATACCATAAAATCTCTTTGTGTAATCTTTCTGTATAGAAAAAAGGCAAAAGAATCCTATATAATGGACCCCTTTGTCATTACATTAAATAAAAATATATACTTAAATAAAATAAACAATAAAAAACATATTTATTACATAATTAAGATACCATAAATACAGCTTCAATGCAAAAGGCATTTTATTACTTTTGCTTATATATTGTATAATATTTTACAATGTAGCTTATATCTCCTTGACATGTACATTTTAATTTGCTATCATCATTAAAATTACTTTAATAGAAACCGTCTCTTTTACAGGCGGCATATATAATTTTTAATAACTATCACATACAAGAAAGCGAGGAAAAAACAAAATGGGTACTATTATCGGCGAAGGAATTACATTTGATGATGTTCTCTTAGTTCCACAGTATTCTGAAGTCACACCAAACATGATTGATCTCAGGACTCATCTTACTAAGAAAATCGTGCTTAACATTCCTATGATGAGTGCAGCAATGGATACAGTCACAGAATCTAAAATGGCTATCGCAATGGCCAGACAGGGTGGTATCGGAATTATCCATAAAAATATGTCCATAGAAGCACAGGCTGATGAAGTAGATAAGGTAAAACGTTCTGAAAACGGCGTAATTACTGATCCCTTCTATCTTTCTCCAGAGCATACATTACAGGATGCTGATGATCTGATGGCAAAATTCAAGATTTCAGGTGTTCCTATCACTGAAAACGGAAAACTTGTCGGAATCATTACAAATCGTGACCTGAAATTTGAAACAGATTTCTCTAAAAAGATTTCTGAATCAATGACTTCTGAAAACCTTATAACAGCACCAGAAGGTATTACTTTAGATGAAGCTAAAAAAATTCTTGCAAAAGCAAGAAAAGAAAAACTTCCGATCGTTGACAAAGACAATAATTTAAAAGGTCTTATCACTATAAAAGATATTGAAAAGCAGATCAAATACCCTCTTTCTGCAAAAGACGACCAGGGAAGACTTCTCTGCGGTGCCGGTGTAGGTATCACAGGAAACATGATGGAGCGTGTCGATGCATTAGTAAACGCACATGTCGATGTCATAGTAGTTGATTCTGCTCACGGACATTCAAAAAATATCCTTGAGGCTGTTAAAAAGATCAAAACAAAATATCCTGATCTTCAGGTGATCGCTGGAAACATTGCAACAGGAGCTGCCGCAAAAGCCCTTATCGAAGCAGGAGCTGATGCTGTCAAGGTTGGTATCGGACCTGGATCTATCTGTACTACACGTGTTGTTGCCGGTATCGGTGTTCCTCAGGTATCTGCTATCATGGATTGTTATGCAGTCGCTAAAGAATATGGTATACCTGTTATTGCTGATGGTGGTATCAAATACTCAGGTGACATGACAAAAGCACTTGCTGCCGGAGCAAATGTCTGCATGATGGGTTCTATGTTTGCCGGATGTGACGAAGCTCCAGGAACATTTGAATTATATCAGGGAAGAAAATACAAGGTTTACCGTGGAATGGGTTCTATCGCAGCCATGGAAAACGGAAGTAAGGATCGCTATTTCCAGGAAGGTGCTAAAAAGCTTGTTCCTGAAGGTGTTGAAGGACGTGTGGCATATAAAGGTACTCTTGAGGATACTGTATTCCAGCTTATCGGAGGAATCCGTTCAGGAATGGGTTACTGCGGATGCAAAAATATCGAATTACTTAAAGAGAATGGAAAATTCGTTAA
>OGNR01001175.1_pt1 | contig 11667 bp, 10 predicted proteins | sample 1573501 | NCBI WGS metagenome assembly OGNR01 (sample SAMEA2581918, study PRJEB24529) | metagenome | biome: Human gut stool | place: China | collected 2011 | reverse complement strand
AAGATAAAAAAACATATTTTAATATGCAAAAGGATTCTATAATAAATCGACGTTTTTTCCGATTTTATCGACGGATTAGTCGATTTTTTTAGCTTCTTTGGTCTAAAAATTCTTGAAAAGCTTGTTTATAGCTGTCACTTATCGGGATGTAATTCTTTCCGAACACGATGCGGCCACGGTCTATAATACGTATTTTATTCTTCTGAACAATGTAGGAACGGTGGACGCGCATGAAACGCGAGGCAGGCAGAAGTTCCTCCATTGCCTTCATGCTCATGAGAGACAGGATAGGCTTGGGAGAATCCTCCTCGTAGATTTTGAGATAGTCTTTTAGCCCCTCTATGTACAGAATTTTACTCAATTCGATTTGCACCAGCTTATACTCGCTCTTTACGAAGATGCTCTGAATCTCTTCCTTGGACTGTTGCAGCAATTCGAACCATTGCACAGCCTTGTTGGCAGCCTGCAGAAAGTCGACGTAGGAGATGGGTTTCAGCAGGTAGTCCAGCGCATTGACTTTGTAGCCGTCTATGGCATACTGGTCGAAGGCGGTGGTAAAGACAATGCGGGTGCCGGAATCGACCATCTTCGAAAATTCCAGTCCGTTCAGTTCGGGCATCTGGATGTCGAGGAAAAGCAGGTCGATGTGCTTCTCGGGCAACTCCTTGATGGCTTGTACGGCACTGGAGTATTTATCGACCAACTCTAGAAACGGGGTCTTGTTGACGTAGCTTTCCAGCAACCCCAGGGCGAGGGGCTCGTCGTCTACAATGGCGCACTTCAGATTCATATCTTTATAATTAAAATAGATTTATACTCTTTCATGTCCTCACTCACTCCTTGCTGCCAGTCGTAATGGCCGGGATAGGTCAGCTCCAGACGCTTGCGCACTTGTTCCAACCCGATGCCGCTTCCACTCTTGTCTGCCACGCTTTTGGGATGATAGCTGTTGGTTATTTCGCAATGTATCTCTCCGGGGCTTTCACTGAAGTGGATACGGATAAAGCTGGGCTCGGTGGGGGAGATGCCATGCTTGAAGGCATTCTCTATGAGGGAAATAAAGATGAGCGGAGCTATTTCCGTACGGCTGTCCGGTCGGACGTCTATCTTTGTTTCCACATGGACGTTGGCGGAGAGACGGATGCGCATCAGTTCGATGTAGTTGCGGATGAAGTCCATCTCCTTGTCCAGGGTGACGAAGTTCTGCTGATTGTCATACAGCACATGGCGCAGCAGTCGGCTCAGTTCCTGCACGGCAGTCTGTGCCTTGTCGGCATCGAAGGCGATGAGGGCGTAGATGTTGTTCAGCGTATTGAGCAGGAAGTGCGGGTTGAGCTGGTTGCGCAGGTTCTTCAACTCGGCTTCCGTGCGGCTTTTCTCGGCTTCGCGGCGGGCGGCGTCCATCTGCGCCCAGCGGCGGCTCAGCTTGATGGCAGCGCTGAGGCCGGCGGTGAGAATCATGGTCGAGACGTCGCGCAAGATGAATATCCATTTGGGAGGCCCCATGTGCTGACCGTCATCATCGCCGCGCATATGGTTTTGGAATGTGTATTCTTGCCAAAGGTGGGCGCCGGTGGTAATGCAGATGATGAGCAGTGTGTTCAGCAGGAGATACTGCCGGATGCGTCCCTCGAACAAGTAGCGGGGAATGAGGAGGCAGTAGTTGATGTAGAATACAAGGAAGAATGAGAGGGTACTGCTGCTACCGTGGCGCAGATAGTCCGCAAGGCTGATATTGAAGCCGCTGCGTGTCATCATCAGAAAGGGGAAACCGATGACGATACCCCAGACAATGATGTGTATCAGGGTTTCGATGCCGCGGCGGCGTGGGTTAGGGAGCTGTTGTTTCATCATGATACAAAGATACGGATTTTAGGTGGATATTGGAAATATCCGCTGCCTGCGAAGCAAATCTCTGTTCGCAGGTTGCGGATAAGCGTTTCCAGGTTGCGGATATGTATCCCAAGCTTGCGGATGTCTATCCCAAGGCTTGGGATAGAGATTGTTCTTAGTTTCGCATAACTTTTTTCCCTATTGCCGGAAACTTTTTTCCTAATACTTAAGAACTATTTGGCTAACTTCCGGCAAGGGAGGAAAGGTTATTCGTAGCGTATGGCCTCTATCGGGTCGAGGTCCGCAGCCTTCTTGGCGGGATACCAACCGAAGAACACTCCGGTGACGGTACATACGGCGAAGGAGAGGAATACACTCCACGGCTGGATGAAGATGGGCCAGTGGGCAACGCTCTTTACTATCAAATTTACACCGCATCCTATGATGACGCCGATGATACCTCCGGTGATGCTGATGAGGATGGCTTCGATGAGGAACTGGCTCAAGATGTCGACACCGCGGGCGCCTACACTCATGCGCAGGCCGATTTCGCGCGTGCGTTCCGTCACCGATACGTACATGATGTTCATAATGCCGATGCCGCCCACTACGAGCGAAATGCCGGCTATGCAGGCAAGCAGCGTGGTCATCAGGTCGGTGGTGGAGTTCAGCATGGTGCTGAGTTCCTGCTGGCTGCGAATGGTGAAGTCGTCGTCGTCACTCTCCTTCAGCTTGTGGTTGCGGCGCAGTATCTCGGTGATTTCGTCGGTGGCATTGTCCGTCATGTCCTCGGTGAGGGCGGAGGCGAAGATGCCGCTAAGGTAGGTCTGTGCCAGCAGGCGTTTCATCACGGTGCTGTAAGGGGCAAGCACTACGTCGTCCTGGTCCATGCCCATGGAGTTGTAGCCTTTGGACTTCAGCACGCCCACCACGCGGAAGGGCACTTGGTTGAAGCGGATGATACGTCCCACAGGGTCCTCTCCTCCGGGAAAGAGGTTGTCTTGGATGGTCTTTCCGATGACGCACACCTTGGCAGAGGTCTGTATGTCGGCTTCGGTAAACATCTCGCCGTTCTCCACGCTGAGCTGCCGGATTTCGAGATAGTCCGTGCCCACGCCGCTCACGGAGGAGGGGTAGTTGTTGTTGCCCGCGATGAGCTGCCCGCTGGAGGAGACATTGGGGCTGACGGCAGCCAGAAAGTTGGTTTCGTTTCGCAGGGCTTCGTAGTCGGTCAGCTTCAAGGTCTGCATGGCGCTGGGGTCTTGGCGGACACCGCCGCGCATGTCGGCACCGGGGTGAATCATAATCATGTTGGAGCCCATCTCGGAGATTTGCGCCTGGATGCTTTTCTTCGAACCTTGTCCGATGGCAAGCATCGTGATGACGGACGCCACGCCGATGATGATGCCCAGCATGGTGAGGAATGCGCGCAGCTTGTTGTTGTTCAAGGCTCGCAAGGCTATTTTGAAAAGGTTTGTTCCGTTCATATCGTTTTAATGGAAAGTTTAAAATTAATCCCTAATCCTTAATCCCTTATCCCTCATTCCTCCTCCTCTTGTTTAGGCAATGCTGCCAGGGCTTCGGCTGCATTCTGGATTTGGGTGTTGATGGTATCGTCCTTGATTTGTCCGTCGCGCAGCACGATGTTGCGGCTGCTGTACTGGGCTATTTCGGGGTTGTGGGTGACGAAGATGATGGTGCGTCCTTCGGCATGCAGCTTTTGGAACAGTACCAGAATCTCGAAAGAAGTACGGGTGTCCAGGTTACCCGTAGCTTCGTCTGCCAGGATAACGGCGGGATTGTTCACCAAGGCGCGGGCGATGGCTACGCGTTGCATCTGACCGCCGGACATCTGATTGGACTTATGTTCCAGTCGGTCGCCCAGCCCCACGGCTTGCAGGGCTTCGATGGCACGTCTCCGCCTTTCGGAAGCCGAGACGGAGGAGTTATACATCAGCGGTAGCTCCACATTTTCCACGGCAGTGGTTTTGGGCAGCAGGTTGTAACTCTGGAATACGAAGCCGATTTTACGGTTGCGTAGTACGGCGCGTTGAGGCTTGCTCATGGTGCGTACGGAGATGCCGTCCAGCAGGTATTCGCCGCTGGTGGGCGTGTCCAGGCAGCCGAGGGTATTCAGCAAAGTCGACTTCCCGGAGCCCGATGTACCCATGATGGTGACAAACTCGCCTTCACGGATGGTGAACGAGACGCCGCGCAGGGCATGCACGGTTTCGTCCCCCACCTGGAAGTTGCGTTTGATATTTTGAAGTTCAATGACTGCTTTATTCATAATTCTTTTCTTTGTATTATTTTCCGCTCTTCTTCTTACTTCCCGGAGGGCCAGGCATGAACGGACTCTTCTCACCTCCGGGAGCTTCCTGGCTCATGTCCGGAGCGCCGCTGCCGGGCATGCTGCCGATGGTGGCTTCGGTCACCACTACGGTACCTTCGTTAATGCCGCTGATGATTTCCGTGTTGACTCCGTTGGAGATACCTATCTTCACAGGATGGGCGGTAAAGGTGTTGCCTTCGCGGGTCCAGAGTTTATGTTCCCCTTCGCAATCCTTCACGATATCATTGTCGCCGATAAGCGGTTTTTCGGGGTTGAAGCGCAGGGCACGGGCAGGAGCGCACAGTACGTCTTTGCGGTCGAGGGTGAAGATGGTGACGTTGGCTGTCAGGCGTGGTTTCAGTTTCAGGTCCGGGTTGTGGGCGGAGATGACTACTTCGTAGGTCACAACCGTGCTGGTGCTGGTGCTCGACGTGCTGCTTGAACTGGCATCTCCCAGACGAATTTGTGTGACCACTCCTTCGAACACGTCATTCGGGTAGGCGTCTACGGTAAACGTGGCGCGCTGTCCCTCTTCCACACCGCCTATGTCCGCTTCGTCCACGTCGGCCACAACCTGCATCTGCGTCAGGTCGGCAGCGATGGTGAACAGTGTCGGTGTCTCGAAGCCGGAAGCCACGGTCTGTCCTGCTTCCACGTCACGGCTGATGACCACACCGTCGATGGGCGAGGTGATGGTGGCGTAGGAGAGGTTGCGTTCAGCCTTTGCCAGTGATGCCTGGCTGCTTTCGTAGTTGCTGCGGGCCTTCTCGTAGTTATAGACGGACTGCTCATAGTCCGTGGCGGCGATGAGCTGCTTTTCGTTCAGCGTCTTGTTGCGCTCGTAGAGTTTTTTCTGGTACTCGTATTCGGCCTTTGCACCGTTGTAGGCGGCGCGTTGCGAGGCAAGTTCACTTTGCAGGGTCACACGGTCCATCTCGGCAATGAGCTGGCCTTTGGTTACTACGGAATTGTAGTCTACATGAATCTTGTCAATGATACCGCTCACCTGGGTACCCACTTCCACTTCTGTCACCGGTTCAATGGTTCCCGTGGCGGTTACGGATTCGGAAATCTCGCCTTTATGGATGGTTGCTGTGGCGTAGGTCACCTTGTGCTTGGCCTTGGCACCACCGAAGAGCCATACGCCGCCGCCCACTATGATTACGGCAGCTACGGCAATGAGGATAATTCTTTTTTTGTTCATATATATAAGGTATTATAATTCGATTTTTTCTCCTTGATAAAACTTCAGTAGCTGCATATTCAGTATGGCCATGTATTTGGCTTGCAGTGTCTCCTGCTGTGCGCTGAGCAGATTGCTTTTCTCAGTCAGCAGTTCTACGGTATTCTTCATGCCCAGGTTGAACTGCTCTTGAATCAGTTCATAGCTGGTCTGCGTACTTTTCAGTTTCTCTGTGGCGGCGGCGTAGCGCTGCTGGGCGCTGTTGGCATCGAGCCAGAGGGTTTCGATGGTCTTGTACAGCGTTTTTTGGTCGTCCAGCAGGTCCAGTTCGCTGGTCTGCTTCTGAATCTTGGCTTTCTCTACGGCACTCTTGGTCTGCCGGTTGCTGAAGATAGGCACGCTTACGGTGAAGCCCAGCGAGTTGTTCCAGTTCTGTTTGACTTGCTCGCTGAAGGTGAAGTCATTGCCGTTGGCATGGCTGGTTCCGATGCCGGCGCTGAGGCTCAGCGTAGGCAGATAGCCAGCGCGGGCAATCTTGATGTCGAGGTCGGATGTCTGTATATTCAGTTTGCCGGCTTCTATCTCCGGACGGAGTACGAGGGCAGAGCGATAGACATCGGTCTTGGTGGGTAGGGGTGCCAGTACGTTTTCCGTGCCGAGGGCAGGGATGTAGAGGTTCATTTCGGCTTCGCCATCCAGTTCCAGGAGCTGTTTCAGTTGTAGTTTGTAGTCTTGCAGGGTGGCTTGTGCTGTCACCAGCTGGTACTTGTCGGTACTCACTTGCGCTTCCAGTTGTGCCAGGTCGCTTTTGGCTATGCTTCCTGCTTCGAGAAGCTGGCGGGCGCGTTCGCATTCGGCCTGGCTCACTTCCAGGGTCGATTCGTTCACTTTCACGGCTTCGGCGGCGTAGAGTATCTGTACGTAGGTTTGTGCGATACTTTCTTCGATGCTGTTCTCGCTCTGTGCTACGCTAAGTTCGGCAATGCGGTTGTTCAGTTGCTGTTGTTTGATGGTGTTGAGGCGCTTCCCGCCGTTGTAGAGGGTCCAGTTGGCATCGATGCCGTAGCTGCCGTTATAGGAAGTCTTGCTCTGGCTGCTGGTGATGTTGTCGCCGTCGATGATGGTGTTTGTCTCGCTCTTCGGGCGATTCACGACACGCTGGCTCACACTGGCCGAAAGGCTGGGGAAGAGAGCGGCTCGGGCGGTCTTTACATCTACCTGGGCACTTTCCGCGTTGAGGCGGTTCTTGCGGATGGTGATGTTTTGCTGCAAGGCATAGTCGATGCACGCTTGCAAGTCCCATTGGGCGGGCAGGCTGTCGGCTGGCTGCTCGGAACTGCCGGGTATCTGCGTGGAAGTGCCGTTTTGGGCGGCCACTCCCATGCAGCTTGCCATACATAGCGCTATCACTGTCAATCTTTTTACGTTCGTCATATCTTCGTTATTCTATGGTTTTACATTTGCAAATGTAGTGGGGTGGAGAAAGGATTGCAAAAGTGATAGACGTTGAGTGAATTTTCCTCGCCTAAAATCTTTTTTGTACCGATGAATGGGAGAAGTCTTTTTTCTGTTCGACTTTTCACCTTTTTATTTGTTCTTTATATAAAAGTATTTTATATTTGTAATCATTATAATTTTATCGGCATGAAACAGACTGCGGTAAACATTTGGCGTTTTTATTTGGAAGGTTTTCGAAGTATGACGTTAGGGCGTACTTTGTGGCTTATCATTCTTGTGAAGTTGTTCATCATGTTTTTCATTCTCCGCCTTTTCTTCTTCCCACGGTTTCTGAATACCCCCGTGGTGGGCGATGACAAGGAAGGCTATGTCAGTAATGAGCTTATCCATCGGAGTCTGGGCGACTAAACACGGAGACACAGAGTTTATTTCCTTGCCCTTATAAATTCTCCGTGTCTCTCTGTTCTTACCCGATAACTTAAAAACTTAATAACTCATAACTTATAACTTGATTCTTATGCTTGGACACATTGACACTTCCCTGATTGACTGGTCGAGAGCCCAATTTGCCTTGACCGCCATCTATCACTGGATTTTTGTGCCGCTGACACTTGGACTGGCGGTAATTATGGGCATCATGGAGACAGCGTACTACCGTACGGGTGACGAATTTTGGAAACGTACTGCCAAATTCTGGATGAAGATTTTCGGTATCAACTTTGCTATTGGTGTAGCAACCGGTATTATTCTGGAATTTGAATTCGGTACGAATTGGAGTAATTACAGTTGGTTTGTGGGCGACATCTTCGGTGCGCCGCTTGCCATCGAGGGTATTTTGGCTTTCTTTATGGAAGCAACGTTTATCGCCGTCATGTTCTTCGGCTGGGATAAGGTGAGCAAGCGTTTCCACCTGGCATCTACTTGGCTCACGGGGCTGGGCGCCACGATTTCTGCCTGGTGGATTCTGGTTGCCAATGCGTGGATGCAGAATCCCGTAGGTATGGAGTTCAATCCCGATACGGCACGCAACGAGATGGTGGACTTCTGGGCTGTGGCAACTTCGCCGATGGCTGTCAATAAGTTCTTCCATAGCGTGCTGTCCGGCTGGGTGCTGGCTGCCGTGTTTGTAGTAGGCGTAAGCTGCTGGTATCTGTGGAAGAAGCGCGAGAAGAAATTTGCGCTGGCAAGTGTAAAGATTGCCGCATGGGTAGGTCTGTGTGCCGCTGTGCTCTCTGCCTGGACGGGTGATGGCTCGGGCTATCAGGTGGCGCAAAAGCAGCCGATGAAGCTGGCTGCTATGGAAGGCTATTATGAAGGGCGGCAAGGTGCCGGATTGGTAGCGTTCGGGCTGCTGAATCCTGCCAAGCAGACGCCGCAGGACGGAGTAGACCCATTCCTTTTCCGTGTGGAAATCCCTAAGATGCTGTCGTTGCTTGCCGAGCGCAAGATGGATGCTTTTGTTCCCGGCATCAATGACCTGCTGAAAGGTGGATATCCGTTGAGCGATGGTACCGTAGCGCTTTCGGCAGAGGAGAAAATAGAAAAAGGAAAAACGGCTATCGGTGCGTTTGCCGCCTATCGTGCAGCCAAGGCTGCGGGCAATGAGGCGGATGCAGAGGTGGCTGCCAAAGTGTTGAAAGATAATGTAGCCTATTTCGGTTACGGTTATATCAAGGACGTGAACGAGCTGGTGCCCAATGTGTCCCTTACGTTCTACATGTTCCGTGTGATGGTGATGTTGGGTGGATACTTCATCCTCTTCTTTATTGTGGTGCTGTTCCTGGCCTATAAGAAAGACTTGTCGCGGATGCCATGGATGCATTGGGTGGCTATGCTCACCATTCCGCTGGGCTATCTGGCCGGACAAGCCGGATGGGTGGTTGCCGAGTGTGGTCGTCAGCCGTGGGCCATCCAAGATATGCTGCCCACGAGTGCCGCCATCTCTAAGCTGGATGTAGGCTCCGTGCAGACCACGTTCTTTATTTTCCTGGTACTTTTCACTGTCATGCTGATTGCTGAGGTGGGAATTATGCTGAAGGCTATTCGCAAAGGTCCTGAAACCGAAACGCACACACCGTCACATAACTCATAACTTATAACTCATAACTCACAATGAATGCTTATATATTTCTTCAACACTATTGGTGGTTTGTAGTCTCCTTGCTGGGAGCACTACTGGTATTCCTGCTGTTCGTGCAGGGAGGTAATTCGCTTCTGTTCTGTCTGGGGAAGACGGAGGAGCAGAAGAAGATGATGATTAATTCTACGGGACGGAAGTGGGAGTTCACGTTTACAACGCTTGTCACGTTTGGAGGCGCGTTCTTTGCTTCGTTTCCGTTGTTCTATAGTACCAGTTTCGGAGGAGCTTATTGGTTGTGGATGATTATTCTGTTCAGCTTTGTGTTGCAGGCTGTCAGCTACGAGTTTCAGTCGAAGGCGGGAAATCTGCTGGGCAAGACAACGTATCGCACGTTCCTGGTGATAAACGGAGTGGTAGGTCCGGTATTGCTGGGTGGGGCAGTGGCCACGTTCTTCACGGGGTCTAACTTCTATATCAATAAAGGGAATATCGCAGATGCGGCAATGCCGGTTATCAGTCAATGGGCTAACGGCTGGCATGGGTTGGATGCGTTGCTTAATCCGTGGAATGTGGTGCTGGGGCTGGCTGTGTTCTTCCTGGCACGTATCTTGGGAGCGCTTTATTTTATTAATAATATCAATGAGGATGATTTGGTGAAACGCTGCCGCCGGGCACTTTGGGGAAATACGGCGTTGTTCCTGGTATTCTTCCTGGCCTTCGTCATCCGCACGCTGCTTGCCGACGGCTATGCTGTACGCCCGGAAACGGGAGAGGTGTTCATGGAACCTTACAAGTATCTGACGAACTTCCTGCAGATGCCAGTAGTGCTGCTTGTATTCCTGGTTGGTGTGGTGGCTGTGCTCTGGGGCATTATCCGCACGCTGTGGAAGCCGGCATTCGACAAGGGTATCTGGTTTGCCGGTGCAGGGACGGTGCTTACGGTATTGGCACTGCTGCTTGTGGCAGGCTATAACAATACGGCCTATTATCCTTCTACCCACGACCTGCAAAGCTCACTCACGTTGGCAAACAGTTGCTCGAGCCAGTTCACACTGAAGGTTATGGCTTATGTCTCTATCCTTGTTCCTTTCGTTCTTGCCTACATCTTCTACGCTTGGCGCAGTATCGACAATCGCAAGATTGATGCGAAGGAGATGGAAGAGGGAGGACACGCGTATTAATTAAAAATTAAGAATTAAAAATTAAAGGAGGATGTGTCATCTGTGTGCTATTAACTGTTTTGATACATCCTCTTCTTATTCTTTTGTCCGCTTCTCATTTAGCTGGAATTTGGGTACCAGTTTCATCAATCGTAGAATCTGTCCTTGCCTTTTCTTTATGTAAGGGGAGGGGTGTGCTGAGTCGAAGCGTATGGGGTTGGGCAATGTTGCCGCTATTAGTGCGCACTGTCCGGCAGAGAGCTTGGCTGCTGTAGTCTTGAACTTGTATTTGGCGGCAGCTTGTGCGCCATAGATGCCTTTTCCCATTTCGATGGAGTTGAGATAGACCTCCATGATACGTTCTTTGGACCAGAAGAATTCTATCAGTACGGTGAAGTAGACTTCCAGTCCTTTACGTACCCAGGAAGACTGGGGCCATAGGAATACATTCTTTGCCGTCTGCTGGCTGATGGTGCTTGCGCCCCGTTTCCGTTTTCTTGTTTCATTCTCCTTTATCGCTTTCTGTATCTCGATGAAATCGAATCCGTTGTGTGTGGCAAACCGGTTGTCTTCCGAGGCAATGACGGCCATAGGCAGGTGAGGGGATATCTTGTCGGAAGATACCCAAGTGTGGTGCCAGCATGGACTTTCACCCTTAAAGACCTGTTGCACGCTGCGAATAACCATCAGTGGCGTGATGTAGACGGGTACAAAACGATAAGCCACTACCGCTAGGATAGTGGAAATAAAGAAGAATAATATGATGTTGCGGAGGAACCGCAAAGGCTTCGGGAGTTTCATGGAGAGAGTGCCAATGTGATTAATGTGTTAATGTGCCAATATGCATATTGGCACATTAACACATTAATCACTTTACCATATTAATTAGCTGCCTCCGCATTCTTAATCATCTGTTCGCTGGCATACATATATACCTCTACGCGTCGGTTCTGGTCGGCAGACAGACTTTCGTCGTATTCGTTGTATCCCACGCCTTCCACTTTCTTGAACTGGGCCGGAGATACGCCGCAATCCTGCAAATAGTTCTCTACGGCATAGGCGCGGTTCTTGGAAACTTTCATGTTGGCTTCGTAAGTACCCACTTTGTCGGTATGGCCGATGATGGCGATATCGGTTGTCGGGTCTTCCTTCAGAATCTGTGCGAGTTCGCGCAGGGAAGCCTTTGCCTCGTTGCTCAGTGCTGCGGAGTTGAAGCCGAAAAGAATACCTGCCGCAAAGGATACTTTGACAGCCGGCAAGCCGTTGGCATCCGTCACCTGCTCCACTTGGGCGCCTTCAATCTTGGCAGCTTCGGCAGCCTTCTTGTCCATCTTGTGTCCGATGGCAACGCCGGCACCCGTACCTACTGCAGCACCTACCGCAGCTCCAATGGCTGCCCCCTTGCCTTTACCTATCAGTCCGCCGATAATGGCACCTGCTGCTGCACCGGAGCCACCGCCGATTATTCCACCTTTGGCCTTGTTGTTCATTGTGCCGCAACTGCCCAGCAGCAATGCGCCGCACAAAAGTAATACTGTAAATTTCATCTTCTTCATAACTCTTTTTCTTTAAAAGTTGACTTTATCTTTAATGTTGCAAATTTATGTATATAATAACCATA
>OGNR01001171.1_pt1 | contig 11680 bp, 7 predicted proteins | sample 1573501 | NCBI WGS metagenome assembly OGNR01 (sample SAMEA2581918, study PRJEB24529) | metagenome | biome: Human gut stool | place: China | collected 2011 | reverse complement strand
GGGGCGGGACATGTCCCGCCCGCAGCCTTCCCGTTACAGCGTGTTTGCCGTAAAGCTGCGGGCCGGGCATGCCCGGCCCCTACTGCGGCACATCCATTTTGAAAGGAACCATTTTATGAAAGAACTCATCCTCGCCTATCAGGGCGAAATGACGCTGAAGGGCCTGAACCGCGGCAAGTTTGAGGCGCGGCTGGCCAAGACGATCCGCTGGCGGCTGGAGCCGCTGGGCAAGTTCAAGGTCTATCAGGCCCAGAGCACCGTTTTCATCGAGCCGAAGGAGGACGGCCTCGACATGGACGAGGCGTTCCGCCGCGTGTCCCATGTGTTCGGCATCGTGAAGCTGAGCCGCGCCGTCGAGTGCCCGAAGGACTTTGCCGCAATATGCGAGACCGCTGAGGCGTATCTCGGCGAGACGCTGCGCGGCATCCGCACCTTCAAGGTCGAGGCCAAGCGCGCCGACAAGACCTATCCGATGAAGAGCCCCGAGATCTGCCGCGAGCTGGGTGCCTACCTGCTGGACAAGCACCATCATCTGCGCGTCGACGTGCATAACCCGCAGCTGGAGATCATGGTGGAAATTCGCGACTACGCCGCCTATGTCCACGGCCCCAAGGTCGAGGCCGCGGGCGGTCTGCCCGTCGGCACGAGCGGGCGCGCGCTGAACCTGCTGTCCGGCGGCATCGACAGCCCCGTCGCCGCATGGTGCATGGCCCGCCGCGGTCTGGCGCTGCACCACATCCACTTTGCCAGCCCGCCGTACACGAGCCTGCGCGCCAAGCTGAAAGTGCGCGATCTGGCCCGCGAGCTGGTCGAGTATACCGGCAACTGCACGCTGTTCGTCGTGCCCTACACGAAGCCGCAGGAGTATATCCGTGACAACGCGCCCGACGTGCTGTTCACAGTTCTGATGCGCCGCAGCATGCTGCGCATTGCCAATCAGGTGGCGAAAAAGCTCGAGCTGCAGGCCCTCATCACCGGCGAGAGCCTGGCTCAGGTCGCCAGCCAGACCATGGCCGCGCTGGCCTGCACAGACCAGGCGCAGGACCTGCCCGTGCTGCGCCCCTGCATCGGCATGGACAAGATCGAGATCATCAATATTTCGCGTAAGATCGGTACATTTGAGACGTCCATCGAGCCGTATGAGGACTGCTGCACGATCTTTACCCCGCCGCACCCCAAGACGAACCCGACGCTGGACGAGATCTTGGCCGCCGAGGCCGCTATGCCCGGCCTGGCCGCACTGGAAGCCGAGGCCGCCGAGAACGTCGAGAAAATCTATATCCGCATGGGAGATGACGAGCTGCTGTGACTGCTGAAATTATCTGCGTAGGCACGGAGCTTCTGCTGGGCGACATCCTGAACACCAACGCGCAGTTTTTAAGCCGCGAGCTGGCCGAGCTCGGTATCAGCGTGATGCACCAGCATGTCATCGGCGATAACCCCGCCCGCCTGAAGGAGCTGGTTTTGCAGGCGAAAAGCCGCAGCGACCTGCTCGTCTTTTCGGGCGGTCTCGGCCCCACCGAGGACGATCTGACGAAGGAGACCGTGGCCGAGGCGTTCGGCGATACGCTGGCCTTTGACGAGGGCGAGTGGCAGAAGATCATCGACTTTTTCGCCCGGACAAACAGACGCCCCACGCCGAACAACCGCAAGCAGGCCATGTGCCCGACGGTGGGCCACAAGCTCATCAACGACCACGGCACGGCCCCCGGCGCGTGGTTTGAGGACGCCGACGGCCGCTGCGCCGCGCTGATGCCCGGCGTCCCGCGGGAGATGAAGGCCATGTGGGCCGAGCAGGTCCGCCCGATTCTGCTGAAACGGCAAAACTGCACGATCCACAGCCGCACGCTGCGGGTGCTGGGCGGCGAGAGCGCCATTGCCAGCAAGGTCGCGCCGCTGTTTGAGGCCGCGAACCCCACCGCCGCCATCTACTGCAAGACCGGCGAGTGCGAGATCCGCGTGACGGCCCGCGAGGCCACCGAGCAGGCCGCCGAGGCCGCCTGCAATGCCCGCATTGCGGAGTTTAAAGAGATTCTCGGCGCAGCCGCCTACGATGTGGACGTGCCCGCGCTGGAATACACGGTGGTACGCGCCTTGCGGGAGCGCGGCTTGCACGCCGCCGCGGCGGAGAGCTGCACCGGCGGCATGATCGCCGAGCGGCTGACGAACGTGCCCGGCTCCAGCGAGGTGTTCGGCTATGGCTTTGTCACCTACGCCGAGGCCGCCAAGCAAAAGCTGCTGGGTGTGGATGCGGCTGTCATTGAAAAGTACAACGTTGTGTCCGGCCCCGTGGCCGCAGCCATGGCCTTTGGCGCTGCCCGGGAATCCGGTGCAGAGCTGGCCGTGGGCATCACGGGACTGGCCGGACCCGGCGGCGCACTGCCCGGCAAGCCGGTGGGTACGGTCTATCTGGCCGGTGCCGACACCCGCACGGACACGGGGTATTTAATGCGCCTGACCCTGGGCGGCTATCAGGACCGCCAGATCATCCGCACCCGCGCCGCCCTGTACGCGCTGGATATGCTCCGCCGCATGGCGCTGGGCCTCGATGTGCCGGACAGCGTGCGTTTCACGCCGGAGACGGCGGACAGAGATTTAGATATTTAAAACGCAAAACCGTAGGGGCGCATTCTATATGCGCCCGGCCCGTTTGCGGCTGTAGAAAGCTTCCCCGGGCGGATATGGAATCCGCCCCTACGGACAAGCTCGGCAATATTTCCAAACAAAGAAAGGTTCCACCATGGTCAACACTCAACTGAAAATCCTGCGTGTTTTCGGGCCCACGGGCGCGGAGGTATCCTCCGTGCTGCGGGGTATCCGGGATGATGGCTGCCCCGGCCTGCGTCTGCTGGAACGGGACGGCGAGTTTGCCATCTGTGTGCAGGTCAGCGCCCCCAACCGCGCCATGGCGGAGCAATACTGCGATAAATGGGCCGCGCGGCTGCGCGCCAAGTTCGGCGACGATGTCTTTGCCGAGGGGGAGACCAGCCTGGCCCAGGCCACGCTGGACGCTCTGCTGGAAAAACGCAAGCTGCTGGTTGCCGTGGACGAGCCGACGGGCCGCCTGCTGGGCAGCCTTTTGCAGCCGCTGCCCCACAGCGAGGCCGTCTTTGACTTTGGCACCGAGAGCTACGCCGACCCGCAGAAATCCCGCCGCATCACCGTGCCGGAGCAGCTGCTCCGGCGCTTCCCCGGCGACATTGTGCAGGCCGCAGCGGGCCGTGCGCTGGCCGCGCTGCAGGTTACGGGCGCGGATTACGCTGCCGCCTACATGCCCGCCAGCGTCGGGCAGTGCCCCTTTGTGCTGGTGTGTGACCGCCGCGGCGCGGTGGCCTGCGCCCTGCCGCCCGATATGAACGATACCTTCATCGGCAACCAGATCCTGGACCTGCTGCGCCGCCGTTTGTTCGGCCTGCAGTTGACAGATTCCTGCATCACGTTCCGCCCCGGCCATGACCGGCCGCTGCTCGTTGTGTCGGAGGCCGCCCGGAGCCGCGGCAACACGGTGCGGTTCTCGCTGCGCCGCCGCACGCCGCCCACACGGGACGCCGACCATACCGCCGATTTTGAGCCGATGCTCGATTTTGACCGGCCCGCGCCGGTCAGCCCGCCGAGCTTCCCGCAGCCGGAGCAGTCTGCCGCGCCCGACCCCGCGGCCCCGCACCGCACGCTGCACCGCCGCGATGCCGCCGCGACGCCGCCCGAGGTCTCCGAGCCGACAGGCGTCATCCGCTTTGAAACGGACGCGGACGCGCAGACGGCGGCCCCGGAGCCGGCCCGGACGTCCGGACCGGAAGCGCCGCGGCACGCCCGCATCCGCCGTGCCCGGCCCGTGGAGCCGCCCGCCCCGGCGGACGAAGCACCTCTGCCCGACGTCCCGCAGGGCCGTGCCCCCGCACCGTCGGTGCTGGATGATGACATCCCCGACTTCTCCGCGGATCTTGACCCCGCCGCCATCGCCGCCGCGCAGGCTGCCGATGACGCCGCCGAGGCCGCGGGCAAGAGCGCCAGCGTTGAGGACTTTACCCGCGCTGCGACCCAGCTGTTTGACGCCAGCGCCGTTGAGGAGGCCGTCGCAGAAAAGGCCGCGCGAAAAACCGACAAAAAGCGCCGCCGCAAGGCCGAAAAGCCCGAGAGCGGGCCGGTGCAGCCCAGCATCAAGAACCGCAGCCTTGAGATCATTGAAAAGAGCGAGCGCCGCCGCAGACGCACCGTTATTCTGGGGCTTGTCGTGCTGACGCTGGTGCTTGTGCTGGGCGGCGGGGCGCTGTGGCTGTTCCTGCGCTGTGATCTGGGCGCACGCCCCGCGGCCAAAAGCTACGGCACGGCGCTCTACGATACGACCGCCGAGAGCTATCTGGGCAAGGCGCTGGAGCGCCGCCCCGGCGTCGTCGGCTATCTGGGCTGGCCCGGGCTGGACGGCGCGCTGGTTTACGCCGCCGACACGCCCGACCCAGAAACGCCCGAGAGCGGCGAGGCACCGTCCATCGTCCGTTTTGCCACGCCCAGCGCACTGGACGCCGCCACCCCCGGCAACACCGTGGTGGAATGCACGGGCAGCGACTACAAGGCGCTGGCCGACGAGGATACGCTCAAGCAGAACAGCGGCTTCACGCTGTACACGGCGGGCAGTGTCTACCGCTTCAAGGCTATCGCGGTCTACTATTTTGACCCGTCCGAGCAGGGCGCGGGCGCATTTGACCTGTACGGCAGCACCGACCTGTCGAGCTATTACGACTACCTGACCTTCGTCGCGGGCATTCAGGCCCGCAGCCTGTTTGACACCGGCGTTGACGTGGGTGACGACTCCCGCTTCCTGACCGTGACGACCCACAGTGACGAGAGCGGCGTGCTGCTCTGCATCACGGGGCGGCTGATCCGCGAGGGAGAGGCAGAGCTTTTAAACACCTCGGCCATCGCGGCAGCGGAGGAGCCGCTGCTGACGGCGGCCCAGTATGAGCGCAAGGGCCAGCCGATGCCGACGGTCAGCACGCTGGTGCAGGCCAGTGTGGACCGCTACGCCCAGCAGAGCACCGCCGCCCAGGCCGCCCGCAAGAACGGCGGCACGGGCAGCGACACCGCCGCGGACACGGCGGACCTGGCCCAGCGCGCGGACGACCTGCAGGCCATCACGGACAGCCTGCTGGCCAGCACCGACAAACTGCTGGCGGGCCTGACCGACGTGGCCGGCTCGACCTCCGCCGCGGAGGCCGACCTGAACAAGGGCGCCGAGGGCAGTCTGCCCGAGCAGACCGTGACGGTGGATCAGATCAAGACCAGCGCCACGCCGGAACCGACGGCCACGTCTGCGCCCACCGAGCCTCCGGCGGATTCCGCCGCCGGTGAGACGACGACCGAGCCGACAGCCGCCCCCACCGAGGCTCCTCAGCCCGACAACAGCGGCACAGGGGAGACCATCAACGTGACGATGAACGGCACGGCCCAGACGATGGATCTGGTGCAGTGCCTGGCCATGGTGGCCCAGAATGAGCTGGGCCCCAACGCACCCGCCGAAGCCTACAAGGCTCAGTGCGTGGCGACCCACTGCTGGATCATCAGCCAGTCGGGCTACCCGTCGGTACTGGGTGCCGAGCCGGGCGCTGCCGCGCTGGCCGCCGCGCAGGAGGTCGCCCATGTGCTGGTTACCTACAACGGGCAGGTCTGCTTCACGCCGTACTTTGCGTCGGCCAGCACCGGCACGGCCTCCGCTGCCGAGGTCTGGGGCAATGACCGCGCCTGGCTGCAGGCCGTGGACAGCCCGTATGACCAGAGCGTGTCCAGCCACTGGAACACGAACGGCAATTCCAGCGGCACGGCCCGCTTCTCCCGCCAGACACTGCAGGACCGCATCCGCGATGTGATGGACATTGACCTGTCCGGCGTGGATCCCAACAGCTGGTTCACGATCCAGTCCGCCAACCAGTACGGCTGGGTCGCCAAGATCCAGGTCGGCCCGGACGCGGGCGTTGGCACCGTCAGCGGGCGCTGGTTCCGCGAGAATCTGCTGGCCCGCCAGAGCGTTGACGGGCGCAGCCTGCGCAGCCAGTGCTTCACGGTCAGCTACAACGCCGATCTGGACTGCTTTATCTTTGATGTCTACGGCTACGGCCACGGCTGCGGCATGAGCCAGTGGGGTGCCATCGGCTACGCCCGCAACGGCTGGGGCTATCAGGATATTCTGACGCATTATTTCGTTGGGACGACGATCACGACGTATTGAGACATAAGAAAAGAGCGTGTGCACAGAAAAGCACACGCTCTTTTTTTGCCGCACGGTAGGGGCCGGGAGTTGTAGGGGTCGGCGTCCCCGACGACCCGCGGGGCCGTTTGCCATAGTAGCAGGTATACCATCTGCCTGTAGGGCGGCATGCCCTCATGCCGCCGCTGCCCGTTTATCACAGCGCCAAGCTTACCCCATCCAGCACCGCCTTTACCAGCACATCCCCGTCATAGGTCAGCTCTAAATGGAAAAACGGTGCGTCCTCCGCCAGCAGCTTGAAAAATATCTTGTCCCCCTGCCAGATCGGAAGATCCTGCACGGCGGCCTTGTCCACCCACTCTAAGCACCCCTCGTCGCAGTCGGTCATCACGCCGGAAAAATCCGTGCAGGTGTACAGGTGCATCCGCTCGGCGGGCCATGGGTCACAGAAAAAATCCACGATGCCGCGGTAAACCGGCGCGTGCATCGTCAGGCCGGTCTCCTCGCGCACTTCGCGCAGGGCGCAGGCCGGCGCGTCCTCACCCGGTTCAAACTTGCCGCCGACGCCGACCCACTTGTCGTGGTTGATCAGGTACGCACCGTCCTTTTCGAGATAGCAAAGCGTTGTCTGCAATAGTTCCATAACCAAACTCCTTACATAATTATAGGCATCCCCGCAGATACTACCAGAAAAAACCAGGGGGGATTTTGTATGAGAGAAACCGGAATCGTGCGCCGTATCGACGAATTGGGCCGGGTGGTCATCCCGAAGGAAATTCGGAAAACGCAGCGCATCCGCACCGGAGATTCACTCGAAATTTACACGGACGGCAACGGCGGGGTCATATTTAAAAAGTATTCGCCGCTGGCCGAGCTTGGCGAGCCTGCCGCCGTCTATGCGGACGTGCTGGCCCGGCGGCTGCGCTGTGCCGTGGCCGTCTGTGACCGGGAGCATATCGTCGCCGCCGCCGGAGCGGGCAAGGGCGAGCTGCTCGGCGCACCGCTCCCGCCCGAGATCGAGCCGCTGCTGACCCGGCGCAAGCTCTACACGGCCCCGGCGTCCGCCGCGGAGCGGGAGCCGCTGGGCAGCCGGTACCTGCTGTGCGCCGCGCCGATCCTGGTACACGGTGACATCGAGGGCGGCGTGCTGCTGCACGGCACCCTGCGCGAGGCCGCGCCCAACGCCGAGACCGTCCGCGCCGCCGCCACCGCCGCAGAGTTTCTGGCGCGGTGGATGGAGGAGTGAAAAGCATAGCTGCGTAGAAGCCGGGCATGCCCGGCCCCTACATATATAATAATAGGGAAACTGCCCAATCCGATTGTGACGAAACTGTTAAACTTACAAAAAATTCGGAAAAACCCTTGACAGTTTGCAAAACGGGGATATAATAAACTTAGCACTCGGAGATAAAGAGTGCTAAACAAACCAACAAAAGCAAACCAAAGGAGATGAGCAGCATGGCCATGGATGCGCGCAAGCAGCGTATACTGGAAGCTATTGTTGCCCTGTATGCCAACGACGGTGAGCCTGTCGGCTCGGGTCTTTTGGCAAACTACTTTGACATGGCACTGTCCAGCGCGACGCTGCGCAATGAGATGGCTGCCCTGACCAAGCTGGGTCTGCTGGAACAGCCCCACACCAGCGCGGGCCGCGTGCCCAGCGCCCAGGGCTACCGCTACTACCTCGATCATCTGATCGACGCGCCAAAGTCCGGCACCCTGCCGGAGAAGGACCGCCGCCGCATTGACGATTTGTTCGCCGCCATGGATGCCGAGCCGGAAAAGCTCGTGCCCGCCGCGACCCGCTGCCTGGCCGATATGACAGGCTGCGCGGCTGCCGCTACCACACCGCAGGCGCCGGATCTCTGCATTGCCCATTTTGAGGTCGTGCAGGTGGGCCGCTACAGCGCCGCAGTGCTGGCTGTGACCAGCGCAGGCGGCGTGCGGACCCGCGTGGCCCGCGTTGACACCGGTCTGACCCGGGACGATGCCGCCAACCTGGCACAGCTGCTCAACCGCGGGCTGACTTTCGTCGCCCCGCAGGATTTAAGCCCGATGCTCATGGCCAGCATGGTGCTGGCCGCAGGGCAGCGGCTGGCCCCCGTCATCATGGCGGCACAGGCGCTCGTCACCACCGGCCCGCAGGCCTGCTTGGAGGGTGCGCAGTATCTGGCAAAGATGGCGGACGTCCGCCAGAACCTCGGCACGCTGTTGGAGATCTTCTCCGACAATGAGGCCGCGACGGAGCTCATCCGCCCCGAAGGCAACAAGATCACCGCAACGCTGGGCTGCGACCTTGACCCTGCGATGCCGGGTGCCTGCATCGTCAGCAAGCGGTACTTAGCCGGCGGCGGGCTGACAGGCTCCGTCGCACTGATCGGCTCCACCCGCATGGAGTACGAGCGGCTGCTGCCGATCCTGGACTACTTTGCCGCCAGAATGGGGCAGAGCATGGCCGGGCAGGGCCAATAAACGAAGAAGGAGAGACCCGCAATGAGCCAAGAAGAAAAGAAACAGACCGCCCCGGAGACGGAAGCGGCTGCTGAAAAGCCCGAGACCCCCGCACAGGAGGCCCCTGAAAAAGAGGCCCCCCAGACCGAGGAAAAGCACGAGGGCAAGCACGACTGCAAGCATCACCACCACGAGACCGCGGCCCTGCAGGCCAAGCTGGAGGCGGAGGAAAAGAAAAACGCCGACCTCAAGAACCAGCTGCTCCGCACCGCTGCCGAGTATGACAACTACCGCAAGCGCTCCCAGCGCGAGGCTGACCAGAAGTTCAACGACGGTGTGTCCCACGCCGTGACCCAGATCCTGGGCATCCTGGACACGCTGGACATGGCCGCCAACGCCGCCTGCGCGGACGAGAACTACAAGAAGGGCGTCACGATGACGCTGGACAAGGCCGCCAAGGCTCTGGAAACGCTGCACATCACCGAGATCGAGGCGTTGAACCAGCCGTTTGACCCTAACTTCATGAACGCCGTCCAGCAGGTCCCCGCCGCCGAAGGGCAGGAGAGCGGCAGCGTCGTGCAGGTTTTCCAGAAGGGCTACAAGATCGGTGACAAGATCATCCGCCACGCGATGGTCGTCGTCGCAGAATAACGTCGAACCGAATCAAACGATTCGTTTCCATATAAATTGACATTCACTGCATTCAAAGCAAATTTGAAGGGAGTTTTATTTATGAGCAAGATCATCGGTATTGACTTAGGTACTACCAACAGCTGCGTCGCCGTTATGGAAGGCGGCGAGCCCGTCGTCATCGCGAACGCCGAAGGCGCCCGCACCACCCCGTCTGTCGTCGGCTTCACCAAGACCGGCGAGCGTCTGGTCGGCCAGGTCGCAAAGCGCCAGGCCATCACCAACCCCGAGAACACGATTTCTTCCATCAAGCGTAAGATGGGCACCGCTGAAAAGGTCCATGCCGGCGGCAAGGACTACACCCCCGAGGAGATCAGCGCTATGATCCTCTCCAAGCTGAAGGCTGACGCCGAGGCTTATCTGGGCGAGCCTGTCACCGAGGCCGTCATCACCGTCCCCGCCTACTTCAACGACAGCCAGCGTCAGGCCACCAAGAACGCCGGTACCATCGCCGGTCTGAACGTCAAGCGTATCATCAACGAGCCTACGGCTGCTTCTCTGGCTTACGGCATTGATAAGGAAGCCGACCAGAAGATAATGGTCTACGCCCTCGGCGGCGGTACGTTCGATGTCTCCATCATCGAGATGGGCGACGGCGTTACCGAGGTTCTGGCTACCAACGGTGATACCCACCTGGGCGGCGATGACTTCGATGAGCGCATCATCGACTGGATGGCCGAGGACTTCCAGCGCGAGAACAACATCGACCTGCGCAAGGACAAGATGGCTGCCCAGCGCCTGAAGGAGGCTGCCGAGAAGGCCAAGATCGAGCTGTCCAGCGCGACCACGACCAACATCAACCTGCCCTTCATCACCGCGGATGCCAACGGCCCCAAGCATCTGGACATGACGCTGACCCGCGCTAAGTTCAATGAGCTGACCGCTGATCTGGTCGAGCGCACCATGACCCCCGTCCGCAAGGCTCTGGCCGATGCCGGCCTGAAGGCTTCCGACCTGGCTAAGGTCCTGATGGTCGGCGGCTCCACCCGTATCCCCGCCGTCTACGACGCTGTCAAGAAGGAACTGGGCTGCGAGCCGTTCAAGGGCATCAACCCCGATGAGTGCGTTGCTGTCGGCGCTGCCATCCAGGGCGGCGTTCTGCAGGGCGACGTCAAGGGTCTGCTGCTGCTCGACGTTACCCCGCTGAGCCTGGGCATTGAGACTCTGGGCGGCGTCTGCACCAAGATCATTGACCGCAACACCACCATCCCCACCAAGAAGAGCCAGATCTTCTCCACTGCGGCTGATAACCAACCCAGCGTTGAGGTCAACGTCCTGCAGGGCGAGCGTGAGTTTGCCCGCGACAACAAGAGCCTCGGAACCTTCCATCTGGACGGCATCGCTCCGGCTCCCCGCGGCGTGCCGCAGATCGAAGTCACCTTCGATATTGATGCCAACGGTATCGTTCACGTCAGCGCGAAGGACCTGGGCACCGGCAAGGAGCAGAGCATCACGATCACTGCTTCCACCAACATGAGCAAGGACGACATCGACAAGGCTGTCAAGGACGCCGAGCAGTATGCCGCCGAGGATAAGAAGCGCCGCGAGGAAGTCGATGTGCGCAACAACGCCGACCAGATGGTGTTCCAGACCGAGAAGGCGCTGGGCGAGTTCGGCGACAAGGTTTCCGCCGAGGAAAAGAGCGAGGTCGAGACCAAGCTGTCTGCCCTGAAGGAAGCCCTGAAGTCCGGCAGCGTTGATGACATCAAGGCAAAGCAGGATGACCTGCAGAAGGCCTTCTACGCCATCAGCGAGAAGGTCTACCAGCAGGCCGCCCAGGCACAGGGCCAGCAGCCCGGTGCACAGCCCGGCCCCGATGCCGGTGCGCAGCCGAAGGACGACGGCGCCGTTGACGCCGACTTCCACGAGGTCTAAGCTGTAACAAACCCATAATAAGGCCGCCGCTGGGCAAACCCGGCGGCGGCCCTTGGGGGTTATAGAGAAAGTTAAAATAAAGCCTTCCCCCCGCGGGGGAAGGTGGCCGTGCGAAGCAAGGCCGGATGAGGGCCAAGCTGCCGGGATTACCTGTTTGCGGGCAATATCCGGCAGGTCTCACCTCATCAGTCCGCTCCGCGGACAGCTTCCCCGCAAAGGGAAGCCTTTTCAAAACCCATAAATAGAGGGGATAGATTCTATGGCAGAAAAACGTGATTACTACGAGGTGCTGGGGATCGGCAAAAACGCCACCGATGCCGAGATCAAAAGCGCCTACCGCAAGCTGGCCAAAAAGTACCACCCCGACCTGAACCCCGGCGACAAGGACGCCGAGGAAAAGTTCAAGGAAGTAAACGAAGCAAACGAGGTGCTTTCGGACCCGAAGAAGCGCCAGCTGTACGACCA
>OGNR01001168.1_pt1 | contig 11696 bp, 9 predicted proteins | sample 1573501 | NCBI WGS metagenome assembly OGNR01 (sample SAMEA2581918, study PRJEB24529) | metagenome | biome: Human gut stool | place: China | collected 2011 | reverse complement strand
GTTAAGCGCAAGAAGAAGTCCGAAGCAGCCCGCAAGCGCAAGTTCAAGTAATTGATTGCTTGGAATCGCACGTTGCTTTAGATTTTAAACGCGTTGCTAACGCCGATGTAGGGGAGCCTGTTATACAGGTTCCCCTATTTTCATTTTAAAGCCGCTTTGCGCAGGGCAGACTGAGAGGGTCTATTTATGCTCATTACCCCCGAATATGTTTTTAAGGACGTTACCCATATCACGCCGGAATGGCTTGCCGCCAAGGGCATCACGGCTCTGGTGCTGGATATCGACAATACCCTGACCGCAGACCGCAGTCAGGAGCTGCCGGAGGAGGTGGCCGCGTGGCTTGCCGCCATGCGCAAGGCCGAGGTAAAGCTGACCATCGTCTCCAACGGTGCGGAAAAGCGGGTGCGCCCCTTTGCGGAAAAGCTGGGCCTTGCCTACCTGTACCGCGCCGCCAAGCCCCTGCCTTTTGCGCTGATGGTGGCACAGCACCGCATGGGCGTGAAGCACCGCCAGATGGCCATGGTGGGCGACCAGCTCTACGCCGACCGCATGGTGGCGGCGCTGTACGGCATTCCCGGGCTGATGGTCATCCCCCGCGGGCCGGACTTGGGCGCACAGGTCATCCTGAAACGCAAGTGGGAAAAAAAGCACTGGCAAAAGTACTACGACCGGGGAGGTAAGACCCTGTGAGAGAGACATGGAACATCCGGTTCGGCACCGCAGGCACCAGCGACAGCTTTGCCGCCCAAGGCTACAAAAGCAGCTTGGACGTGCCGGAGTACACCGCCAAAATGGGGCTGAACGCCTTTGAGTACCAGTGCGGGCGCGGGGTGCGTCTGGGGCTGGACAAGGCCGCCCGCATGGCTGCCCTTGCCGCCCAGCGGGATATCCTGTTCAGCGTCCATGCACCTTATTATATCAGTATGTCCAGTTTGGAGGAGGACAAGCGGCTGAACAGCATCCAGTACCTGCTGCAAAGCGCGGCGGTGTGCCGGGCGCTGGGCGGCAGACGCATCATCTTCCACTCCGGCAGCTGCGGCAAACAGAGCCGGGAAGCCGCGCTGGAAAAGGCGCTGGATACCATGCGCCGCGCTGTGGCTGCGCTGGACGAGGCGGGCTTTGAGGATATGACCCTGTGCCCGGAGACCATGGGCAAGGTAGGACAGCTGGGCACGCTGGACGAGGTGCTGACGCTGTGCGGCGTGGACAGCCGCATCACCCCCTGCATCGACTTCGGCCACCTGAACGCCCGCACGCTGGGCGGTATTCAGACCAAGGCGGATTATGCCGCCATTCTGGACCGCATGGCCGAGGTGCTGGGCGATGACCGTGCCCGGCAGTTCCATGTGCACTTTTCCCGCATCGAGTACTCGGCGGGCGGCGAAAAGCGCCATTGGACCTTTGCCGATACTCAGTTCGGCCCGGAGCCTCAGCCCCTGATGGAGCTGCTGGCAGAGCGTCAGCTGACGCTGGTGGTCATCTGTGAGAGCGCGGGCACACAGGCCGAGGACGCGCAGACGATGCAGCAAATGTACCGCGCAGCGCGGAATGTGTAAAAGATTTTGTGTTTTTATCGTCTTTTTTGCCCAAACCCCTTGCCAAACAGGGACAGATTGGGTAAAATAAATAGAGATATGCGTTAAGCATCTGAGATTAAATTTATGGAGGAATTCCTATGATTTCTGCAGGCGAGTTTCGCAATGGCGTGACCTTTGAGCAGGACGGCCAGGTTCTTCAGGTCGTTGAGTTCCAGCACGTCAAGCCCGGCAAGGGCGCTGCCTTTGTCCGCACCAAGACCAAGAACGTCATCACCGGCTCTGTGGTCGAGACCAGCTACAACCCCACCGCAAAGTTCCCGCAGGCTTTCATCGAGCGTAAGGACGTGACCTACAGCTACGAGGACGGCGATCTGTACCACTTCATGGACAACGAGACCTACGATGACATCCCCGTCAACGCAGCCGATGTGCCCGATAACTTCAAGTTCTGCAAGGAGAACGAGCTGTGCAAGCTGCTGAGCTACAAGGGCAAGGTCTTCAGCGTCGAGATCCCCAACTTCATCGAGCTGGAAGTCACCCAGACCGAGCCGGGTGTCAAGGGCAACACTGCTACCAACACCCTGAAGCCCGCTACCGTTGAGACTGGCGCCGAGATCCGTGTGCCTCTGTTCATCAACGAGGGCGATCACATCCGCATCGATACCCGCACCGGCGAGTATATGGAGCGCGTCTGATCATTTGTCGCATACCGGGCAGCGGGCAACCGCTTGCCCGGTTTTTGTATCATACACAAGGAGGGCATTTCAGATGGAACTGAACAAGAAAGCAGCCTACCTGCAGGGCCTGGTGGACGGTCTGAGCGTGGATGAGAACACCAAAGAGGGCAAGATCATCAAGGCCATGGCCGCACTGCTGGGCGAGATGGCCGATGCCATTGCCGCCATGGACGAGGATCTGACCCGCGCCTACGACCAGATCAACGATCTGAGCGAGGAGCTGGAGGATCTGGAAGCCGACCTGTACGAGGACGAGGATGCCGAGGACGAGGATGCCGAGGACGAGGACGACGACGCAGCCGACGAGGATGAGGATGCGGGAGATGACGACATCGCCAGCGAGCCCTTCTACGAGGTAGCCTGCCCCGCCTGCGGCGAGACCGTCTACGTCAGCGAGGATGATCTGGATGCAGGCGAAGCTAACTGCGCCCACTGCGGCGTGACCTTTGAGGTCGCACTGGAAGGCGACGAGGACGAAGCCAAGGACGCCCCTGTGCAGTACGAGGTGACCTGCCCCGCCTGCGGAAAGACCGCCGTATTTGAGGAGGATGAGCTGCTGGACTTTGAGGTGACCGAGGAGTAAACGCTTCTTCATCGCCCGTGAAAAGGCAATTTTGGAAAATCCGCAGATTTTCCAAAATTGCAATCTAAAAAAGAAATTCCTATGAATATGGCCAAAGCGCACGCGAAGGCCATTCCAAATCGTCCCTGTAAAAACGCAATGCCGGGCAGTCCGCAGACTGTCCGGCATTGTTCATTTTAAATTGATTCAGCGGTTCTCGTTGGCCTTCTGCAGCCAGATGCCGCCGATGTCCAGCGCATTGTACAGGCCGTGCTTGGTGGTCTGACGCGCTACGCGCTCCTGCGGTGCCTTGGTGGTATCCGTAGAAAGCAGCATCAGGTGTACCTTGTCGGCTACCTGCTGCTCGCCCACCGGGGTGGTGGTCAAAATCTGCAGATACAGCACATAGGGATCGGTCATGCTGCCGTAATACAGCTCGTTGTCCTTGCGGACGAGGGGCTTGCCTTTATAAGTCAATTTCGGTGTATATGCCATCGTGAAAGCCTCCCTGTCGTTTGATTCATCTTAGTATAACACATCCTGCCTATGGGATGCAAGCGTTTGCAGCAGGGCACTGTCTGTTTTGCACCAAAACAGCCCCGTACCGTGCAAAACCGGCGGCACATTTTTGGCAAATGGGGCTTGCTGTTGGGTGCAGTTATGCTATACTATAAGCAGAACCGCCCGTACTCCGGGCCGGAAGTGAGGGAACGACAATGGCAGATTATCAGGAATACCGGCGGCGCATCCTGCACCGGCGCTGGCGCAGGGTGTTTATCATCGTTGCTCTGCTGGCGCTTCTGGCTCTGCTGAGCGCCATCGGCATCCTGTGGAAGGTGCTGCACCGGGAGCGCGTGGATACCGCCCTGAGCCAGAACACCATTCTGCGGCAGGTGACCACGGACAACACATGGAACACGGTCAGCTATCCGCTGGCCCGGCAGCTGCGGGTGCAGACACTGGAGGACAGCACCGAGACCGCGCTGGACTTCCGCATGGCGGCGCTGCCGGCCAGTGCCCCGGTGGAAAAAAGCTGGTTTGCACAGGCCAGCTTTGTGGGCGACAGCCTGACGCAGGGCTTGCAGATCTACGATACCGGTCTGCCCGGGGCGCAGTTCTGCGCCTATAAGGGGGTAGGCCCCAACGCCTTTGTCAACGGCACCAGCTGCAAGCGGGTGGACGGCGTGACAGAGATCCCGCTGGACGCGCTGACCGCGCAGCAGCCCAAGGCCGTCTATGTGCTGCTGGGCAGCAATGTGTTGGGGCAGGACACCGACTACACCAGCTTTCTGACCTACTACCGTTTGATGCTGGATATGATCAGTCAGGCGCTGCCGGATACAAAGATCTATGTGCAGTCCATCACGCCGGTGCGGCCGGAGGTGAGCGCGCAGGCAAACCACGCAGGGCTGAACCGGGACCGCCTGTGCCACATCAACAACGAGCTGGCCGCTATTGCACTGGAAAAGAACTGCTATTTCCTCAACCTGTGGGAAGTACTGGCGGATGAAAACGGCGACCTGATCGAAAGCTACGCCCAGCCGGACGGCTACCATATCAAGCCGGAGGGCTACGCTGTATGGGTGGACTACCTTTGCAGCCACACCATGGAGTAAAAACACAAAAGGCGCTGTCCTTGCGGACAGCGCCTTTTGTGTTTTTCAGGCTTTTTATCAGAACAGGCCGGTGATCTTGCCGTCGGCGTCTACATCGATGTTCACGGCGGCGGGCTTTTTGGGCAGGCCGGGCATGGTCATGATGTTGCCGCAGATGACGACCACAAAGCCAGCACCGGCGGCCAGACGCACCTCGCGCACCTCCATGGTAAAGCCGGTGGGTGCACCGGTCAGCTTGGCGTTGTCGCTGAAGCTGTACTGGGTCTTGGCAATGCAGACGGGCAGGTTGCCGTAGCCCATCTCGGTCAGCTCGGCCAGCGTCTTGCTGGCAGCGGCGCTGTAATTCACGCCATCGGCGCGGTAGATCTTGGCGGCAATGGCGTTGATCTTGTCCTTCAGGGGCATCTCCAGCGGGTAGGTGTACTGGATGGGACGATCCTCCAGAATCTCAAGCACCTTCTCAGCCAGTGCCTTGCCGCCCTCGCCGCCCTTGGCGAATACCTCACTCAGCACGCAGGGCACGCCCTGCTCGGCGCAGACTTGCTCCACATAAGCCTGCTCCTCGGCGGTGTCGGTGGGGAAGGCATTGATAGCCACCACCACCGGCAGACCGAAGCCGTTCTTCAGGTTGTCGATGTGGCGGATCAGGTTGGAAGCACCGGCCTTGACGGCCTCGAGGTTGGGCTGGTTCAGGTCTGCCTTGGCTACGCCGCCGTGGCTCTTGAGAGCGCGCACGGTAGCCACCAGCACACAGGCAGAGGGGGCAATACCGGCATAGCGGCACTTGATATCCAAGAACTTCTCCGCACCCAGATCAGCGCCGAAGCCTGCCTCGGTAATGGTGTAGTCTGCCAGCGAGAGGCTGAGCTTGGTGGCCAGCACACTGTTGCAGCCGTGGGCAATGTTGGCAAAGGGGCCGCCGTGGATGATGGCGGGGTTGTTTTCCAGCGTCTGCACAAGGTTCGGGTCCAGTGCGTCCTTCAGCAGGGCGGTCATGGCACCGGCTGCGCCGATCTCACCGGCGGTCACCGGCTTGCCGTCGTAGGTGTAGGCGCATACGATGCGGGACAGCCGCTCCTTCAGGTCGGAGATGCTGGTGGCAAGGCAGAAGATGGCCATGACCTCGCTGGCCACGGTAATGTCAAAACCGTCCTCGCGGGGGGTGCCGTTCACCTTGCCGCCCAGACCGTCCACGATGAACCGCAGCTGCCGGTCGTTCATGTCCATGCAGCGCTTCCAGGTGATGCGGCGGGGATCGATGTTCAGCGGGTTGCCCTGCTGGATGCTGTTGTCGATCATGGCAGCCAGCAGGTTGTTGGCGGTGCCAATGGCGTGCAGGTCACCGGTAAAGTGCAGGTTGATATCCTCCATGGGCACCACCTGTGCGTAGCCGCCGCCGGCAGCGCCGCCCTTTACGCCGAACACGGGGCCAAGGCTGGGCTCGCGCAGGCAGAGCATGGTCTTTTTGCCCAGCGCGTTCATGGCGTCGGCCAGACCTACGCTGGTAGTAGTTTTGCCCTCACCGGCAGGGGTGGGGCTGATGGCGGTGACAAGGATCAGCTTGCCCTGCTTTTTGGCGTTGTGGATCAGCCGGTGGTCGATCTTGGCCTTGTAGCGGCCATAGGGGATCACACTTTCCTCCTCCAGACCCAGCTGAGCTGCGATCTGGGTGATGGGCTTCATTCTGGCTTCCTGCGCGATCTCGATATCGGTCTTCATACAGACATCCTCCTTGATAGCAAAAAAGGGCAGCTTTGCGCAGCAATTGCGCAAGGCTGCCCAGACGGTCGGCATTGACATTCCCAGCACCCCTGCACTGTGGTGCTCCACAAGGTTCCGTCAGCAGGGATGCGGTCTATGCTGTAAAGATAGCACACCACCGGGGTGTTTGTCAAGGAGGTACAGTTACAAAAATCACCCATAAATGCATAAAATTTTTTGCGTTATCCAAGGGTTTGTGCTATACTTATTCTGGGTTATTATGAAAACAACGACAGAAAGCAGGAAATCCGTTTATGCTGCAAAATCCTCAGTTACATTATCTGGACAACGCGGCCACCACCATCGTAGCGCCGGAGGTGGCGGACGTCATCGACAAGGCCATGCGGGAGCACTGGGCAAACCCTTCCAGCCTGTACGGCCCGGGCGCGCGCAGTGAAGAAGCTCTAAACGCCGCCCGTGCCGCCGTAGCGCGCACGCTGGGCTGCAAAAGCCGGGAACTGTACTTTACCTCCTGCGGCAGTGAGAGCAACAATCTGGCGCTGCTGGGCGCGGTGCAGACCCGCACCTTCGGCAAGGGCATCGTGGTATCCGGCTTCGAGCACCCCAGTGTGCAGCGGCCGCTGGAGCGTCTGGCAAAGCAGGGCTACGACGTTACCGTGGTAGCTCCCCGGGCAGACGGCACGCTGGACATTGACGCCATGCTGGAGCGGGTGGACAAAAACACCATCCTTGTGGCCTGTATGATGGTGAACAACGAGATCGGCACCCGCAACGATGTGGAGCGCCTTGCCGCCGAGGTAAAGCGCCGCAACAGCCGCGCCATCGTCCATGTGGACGCGGTGCAGGCATGGATGCGCGTGCCCATCAAACTGGACAACATCGATACGCTCTCGGTGAGCGGCCACAAGATCCACGCGCCCAAGGGCATTGGCGCGCTCTACCTCTCCGACCGACTGGTGCAGGCCTTCCAGCCGCCCTATCTGGGCGGCGAGCAGGAGCGGCAGATGCGCCCCGGCACCGAAAACCTGCCCTACGCCATGGGTCTGGCCGCAGCGGCTACCCGTCTGGCCAAGACCATGAAGAGCCGGGACACTGCCATGCGTGCACTGAACCGGCAGCTGCGGGAGGGGCTGAAGGCCTTCCCGGAGGTGGTCATCAACAGCCCGGAGAACGCCGTGCCCGAGGTGCTGAACTTCAGCGAGATGTGCATCAAGAGCGAGACCATGCTGGCTTTTCTGGCCGAAGAGCAGATCTACGTCTCCTCGGCCAGCGCCTGCGGCCGCGGCCAGCCCAGCCACACGCTGGCAGCCATGGGGCGCGATCCGCTTGCCATCGACACCGCCATCCGGGTGTCCTTCTGCGCCGATAACACCCCGGAGGATGTGGACGCCTTCCTCAACCGCTTCGAGGACGGCATGAAGCATTTGCAGAAGATCAGAAAGTAAAAATGGAAGCCGCAGAACGGCTGACAGTTTCTCTGAGGACCGTCCGCTGGGGTGGGACCCTGTTGCCCGCAGGGCAATAGGGCGGGCGATGGAATGGCCCGATTCGTGTCCGAAGAGAAAGCTGTCAGCCGTTCTATGGGAAGCTGCAGTTTGCCTGTGCGACCCCAATGCGTGAAAGGGTGAATGGAAAATGACCGCAGTCATTTTCCATTCACAGATAAAAATAATTCATCCGCTGAATATGGCCAGAGCGAAAGCGGAGGCCATTATAAATCCCACATCAGGAGATGCAACATTTATGAAGGAAATTATTATGGGCTATCAGGGCGAGATGTCCCTGAAAGGCCTCAATCGCAACCAGTTCGAAGCAGCCATGATGAAGATCCTGCGCTACCGTCTTAAGACGGTGGGCAAGTTCAAGGTGTACTGCACCCAGTCCACCTTTTATATGGAGCCCGAGGAAGAGGACGTGGATATGGATCTGGCCTTTGAGCGGGTCAGCAAGGTGTTCGGCCTTGCCGCGCTCAGCCGCGCCGTGGTGTGCGAAAAGGATTTCGATACCATCTGCCAGACCGCCGAGGACTATCTGGGCAGCGAACTGCACGGCATCCGCACCTTTAAGGTGGAAGCCCGCCGCGCCGATAAGACCTACCCCATGACCAGCCCGGAGCTGATGCGGGAGCTGGGCGCTTACCTGCTGGGCAAGCACAACTACCTGAAGGTGGATGTGCATAACCCGCAGTTTAAGGTCATCGTGGAAATTCGTGATTACGGTGCGTATATTCACGGCCCGAAAATACCGGGTGAGGGCGGTCTGCCCGTGGGCACCAGCGGCCGCGCCCTGAATATGCTCTCCGGCGGCATCGACAGCCCGGTGGCAGCCTATCGTATGGCAAAGCGCGGTCTGGCCTTGGATCACATCCATTTTGCGTCCCCTCCGTATACTTCTGAACGCGCAAAACTAAAAGTAAAGGCTCTGGCGCAGCTTATCACCGTGTATACCGGCAGTGCCAACCTGTTTGTGGTGCCCTACACAAAACCCCAGGAATACATTCGGGATAATGCTCCGGATGTGCTGTTCACGGTGCTGATGCGCCGCAGCATGATGCGCATTGCAAACGTGATCGCCAAAAAGCAGGGCTGTGAAGCGCTGGTCACCGGCGAAAGTCTGGCACAGGTGGCAAGCCAGACCGTCAAGGCTTTACAGTGCACCGATGCTGCACAGGACCTGCCCATCCTGCGCCCGCTCATTGGCATGGACAAGACCGAGATCATTGAGACCTCCCGCCATATCAATACCTTTGAGACCAGCATCCTGCCCTACGAGGACTGCTGCACCATCTTCACTCCGCCGCACCCGAAGATCCGCCCCGAACTGGAGGAGATCCTTGCCGCCGAAGCCGCCATGCCCGGCCTTGCCGCGCTGGAAGCCGAAGCCGCAGAGCAGACCGAGCGTATCCGGGTGCGCATCACCGATCAGGTAGAATTCGAGGGTTGATTTGTCCATGACAGCAGAGATCATCAGTGTGGGTACCGAGCTGCTGCTCGGCAACATTCTTAACACCAATGCCCAGTACCTCAGCCGGGAGCTTGCCGCGCTGGGTATCACAGTCCGGCGGCAGAGCACCATCGGCGATAACCATGGCCGTCTGGCGGATTTTGTCAACGAGGCAAAGCAGCGGTGCGACCTGCTGGTGTTCACCGGCGGGCTGGGCCCCACGGCGGACGACCTGACCAAGGAGACGGTGGCTGCCTGCTTTGGCGATACCCTTACCTTTGACCCGGAGGAGTGGCAGAAGATCGTAGACTTCTTTACCCGCACCGGGCGCGAGACCACCCCCAACAACCGCAAGCAGGCCATGGTGCCGGTGCATGGGCATAAGGTGGTCAACCACCACGGCACCGCGCCGGGTGCATGGTTCGAGCAGGACGGTCACTGTGCCGTGCTGATGCCCGGTGTGCCCCACGAGATGAAGGCCATGTGGGAGGAAAGCGTGCGCCCGTTGCTGCTGGCGCGGCAGAGCTGCGCCCTGCACAGCCTGACGCTGCGGGTGCTGGGCGGCGAGAGCAATCTGGAATACCGGGTGCGTCCGTTGCTGGAAAACCAGAACCCCACCGCTGCCATCTACTGCAAGACCGGCGAGTGCGAGATCCGCATCACCGCCCGGGCGCAGAACGACGCCGAGGCGCAGACCATGTGCCGCGCCTACGCCAAAAAGTTCTATGATCTGCTGGGCGATGCGGTGTATGATGAGGATGTCGCCGGACTGGAAGAAACGGTGGTGCACACGCTGCGGGCCAACGGCCTGACCATTGCCACCGCCGAAAGCTGCACCGGCGGCATGATCGCCCAGCGCCTGACCAGTGTGTCCGGCGCAAGCGAGGTGTTCGGCTACGGCTTTGTGACCTACTGGGAGCAGGCCAAGGCGAAGCTTGTCGGGGTGGACCCGGCGGTCATTGCGCAATATAATGTGGTGTCGGCTCCCGTGGCGGCGCAGATGGCGCTGGGCGCGGCAAAAGCCGCCGGTGCAGATATCGCGGTCAGCGTTACCGGTCTGGCAGGCCCCGGCGGCGGCGATGCCGTCCGGCCCGTGGGCACGGTGTATCTGGGCGCTGCCCGGGGAGATAAGGCGTATGTGAAAAAGCTGTTCGTCTCCCGTCCGGACCGTGCACTCATCCGCGCCCGCGCCGCACAGACTGCGCTGGAAATGGCGCTGCGGCTGGCACAGGGCAAGACCCCTGCCGGTACGCAGGTGCTGGCCGAAAGCGCACAGCATGACCCCGCCGCCCTGACCGCCTTGGACGAGACCCTGCGGGCAGAGTAAGGGCGGCCCCTGCGGCCGCAGGGGGGATGCGTCATGACAAATAAGGAAGAGCGCCCGGCAGGCTGCGTGCTGCGGCTGTTCGGTGCACCGGAGCAGACCGTGCAAAAGGCTGTGGAAGCCCTGCCGGACACTTGGCAGGGCACGGTGCACTGCCGCAGCCGGGGCGCGGAAACGCTGGTGGCGCTGCAAAGCAGCACCCCGCAGCAGCTGCAACGGGCGGTACAACTGCTGCGGACAAGCCTTGCCCCGGCGCTGTACGGGGAAGGGGAGCAGACTCTTGCCGCTGCCGCAGTGCAGGCGCTGGAACAGCACCGCAAGCTGCTGGTGTGCAGTGATGCCGCTGCAGGAGCGCTGCTGGAGACCCGGCTGGAAAACCTTCCCGGCGCGGAAAAGGTATTCGATTTTGGCGCCATGAGCTACGCCAATACCGCGCTCACCGCCCGGCTCAGCCGCAAGCTGCGCAAGGCACCGCAGGCAGAGCCTGCCCGCACACTGGCGCGGGTGCAGGTCATGCAGAAGCTGACCGGTGCCGCGCTGACGGTGGGCTGTGTGGAACTGCCCCAAAGCCGTCTGCTGCTGGTGGGCGGCAAAAAGGGCTGCTGGCTGCGGTGTGTAGCGCCGGACGAGAACCCCGGTCTGTGGCTGCTGGATTTGCTGCGCCGTGCCGCCTGTGGTCTGCCGCAGGCAGGGGGCACAAGCTGGCAGCCCTACGGCAAAGCCGTACCGGATGCAGACCTAACCCCTGCCTCCCTCACGGCGGCACCGCCCGCGCCGCCGCGCCCGAAGCGCCGCAGGCTGGGCAAGGCACTGGTGGTGCTTTTGCTGCTGGCACTGGCAGCACTGGCTGCGGGCTGGTACTATACCGGCGGCGACCTTGCCGCCCTGCCTCAAAAACTGCAGAGCCTTGGCGCAGAAAGCCTGCCCCACGCCGGGGCAAAGCTGGTGTGAGCGAGGCGGCGTTTTCAATAAAAAAACCAAGCCCGGAGGGTTCGTAAACCTTCCGGGCTTGGTTTTGCGCTGGCGTCCCCGATGTGATTCGAACACACGGCCTTCCGCTTAGGAGTAGGGGCTGAAGCCATAAATCCTAGGCAAAAGTAGGTAAAACAAGTAACGTTTTATCAATTGATTTTTTGTTGCGCTGTCAATCTGAGTAAAGAACACAAACCCCGAAATAAAACGAGTAAAAGGCTTTTCATTAGCAGAAAATTAGCAGAGCTAATGAAAAGTGGAAGGTTCATTGTAAAATGCCCA
>OGNR01001143.1_pt1 | contig 11860 bp, 19 predicted proteins | sample 1573501 | NCBI WGS metagenome assembly OGNR01 (sample SAMEA2581918, study PRJEB24529) | metagenome | biome: Human gut stool | place: China | collected 2011 | reverse complement strand
TTTGCTAAATGTGCATGAAATGTGGAAAGCCATTGGGTTTTTTAAAAACCGAAAAACCCATCTTCTTAAGAAAAGAAGAAGAAAAAGAATAAGAAGATATGAAGACTATCGTCTTCATCACGCGCGGGCGCGCACGTTATATAGCCGACGACGATGACGAATCCAACTGGTGAAGAACAGGATCATCGGTGCGGCCAAGCAGGTAGTCAACGGAACAGTCCAGTTTGTCCGCAAGCAGCATGAGCGTTTTTCCAGACGGAGGATCTTCTGCATTCTTCCAGCGTGTGACGGCTCCAGATGAGATGCCAAGCTCTTTGGCAAGCGGATTTGGCTTTGTTCCGCGGATTTCGCACATCCGATAAAAACGTTCCCAAAACAACAAATAGAACACCACCTTTTTGTGCAAAAGCATGAATCTCACAAAAATGAGAATATTGTGTTGCTATCTCACTTTTGTGAGATTATAATATATCTAACAAGTGATTCATTCACCTGTTAGATGGAAAGGAAACACAACATGGAGAGATTTGTAGCACCCATGGCTACATGGGAAATCGTGGGCGGCGACCTGCCGCCTGTCCGGGTTCGTGCCCGGACGTTCGATGAAGCACTTGCAAAGGCAAGGCTTCGCAATCCCGGCTATTGTGCCGGGTGGGTCGTTGAGGAGGACTAAGCCATGAAGAACATCAAAGTTGAGTGGTGCGAGAATTTCATCCGGGCACAGTTCACAAAGCACTTCCCGCGTGAACTGCAAGGGCCGAACGCGGGGATTGAATGCGAATGCTTCTGGAAGCTGGCTGAAGCCGCAGGGCTTTGGGTGCGTGGCACATACAGCTCCCCGATGAGCATTGCGCTGGGCAACCTCTGCACAGTGGAAAGCGTTTGCGATGGTGATGGCAACTGGATGCGCAACGTATTCAAGCTGGTGGGAAAGGAGAAGAACGATGTTTGACAAAGAACTCATGAAGCAGCTTGCCACGATCCCGGCGGAAAGCCGGGCAGAGTGGTTCGCAGAGCGGGACAAACTGGAACAGCTTGCCAGCGAGATGAATCGCCTGAACGTGAAGGAGATGGTGCCGAAGTACGGCATCGCACGGGTGATCCGGGTGCTGGCAGCTACGATCAAGCACGCACCGCAGGATTACGATGCGGATGTGGTGGAGATGGCCAGCTGGGTGCCGCCTATCCGGGCGGGTCGGGATGCAGAGACGTGGTTTTGCTCAACCATCCACCGGGCATACATCCAAGACCTGTTTCGCCAGTATGCGAACCTTCGCAAGCTTTAACCTGCCCCGAAAGGAGGGCTTAACGTGAAAACCTATCGTGAATTGCTTGACCGGCGTGCAGAGTTTGACCTCTGCTCCCCGGAGTGGAACGAACTCACCGGCCTGATTGATGCCTATGTCCGTGCCCAGATTATCGCGGGGCACATGGAATTTGCCAGTATGCTCGTCTGCGACTTCTGCGACCTCATTGAGGATGGCAGCTACGCTACCGATCCGAAGTTCAAGGAAGAATGCGATAAGTACATCGCATGGTTCCGCAAGTGGAACATGGGCCGGTACGCCGATGAACTGACGGAAGCTATCGAGCAGACGCGAGGAAGGTGACAAGAATGTCAATGGGTGAGCAAATCAGGGCAATGCGCCAGATTCGAGGGCTGACGCAAAAAGAACTCGGTCAAAAGCTGGGGCTGTCATTTCAGTCTGTTGCGCAGTGGGAAAATGGACTTCGGTGCCCAAAGATTGAAACGCTGAAAAGAATAGCAGATGCGCTTGAAATGCCGGTTGGCGCATTTCTTCCATCCATGGGGATAGGAGAGAGTGCCGGGAGCAGAATCAAAATGGCGCGTGAGCGTCAGAACATGACCCAGAAAGAACTTGCAGAAAAAATGGGGACGACACCGCAGAACATAAGCCAGTATGAGCGAGGTATCAGAAATCCAAAGCTGGAAACAAGAGAGCGCCTTGCAAAAGTATTGAGCGTTGATGCTCACTGGCTGGAAGTTGGGGAATACGAGGACAAAAGCCTATCTGGAGAGGAACAGCAGCTTCTTCGCTATTTCAGAATCATGTCCCTCGAAGGACAGCGTGTTGCGCTTGAGCGCATGGATGAACTTTCCCGGCATCCGAGATACAAAAAAGACTTTTGACCCCAAGACACAGAAAGGACAATCAACATGAAGTATGAAATCTACCAGCTGAAAGAGGACACCATGGAGCAGGTAAAACTGCGGTTCATGGCATCCGATCAGGCCGCACAGCTGGGCGGCATCCACCGGGAGAACTACCGCCGGGTATACGGCGGTGAGATTCCGTCTGTCCCGGAAGTGGTCAGGATGCTTCTTCGCCTGTTCGCACTCTTCAACGGGTCGAATCGACCCGTTGATTTCTCTGGCCACAGCATGAGCGTGTCCGATATCGTGCGGCTCACCGAGGATGGTGCATCCAGCTGGTGGTACTGCGACCCCTACGGCTGGATGGAACTGAATGAGGAAGAATGGGGGCAGACCTGATGCGTCACTACACAAAAGCGGAGTGGCGCAAGATCCCAGAGTCCTACAAGGGACGTTGGGAAGCATCTCCGTACAACCTTGAACGAGTGAAGCGGGGCGAACTGCCAGCTGAGTACATCGGCAAACGGACAACCATCGTCAATGACGAGCATCGCGGTACGGTGCTTATCACCGAGGGCGCGCACTTCGTCATTGATGGCTGATTTCACCAAATCGAACAAACGTCCACAGAGAAGCGATTTGAGCCGCATATCCTGCCGGGCGGCAAATTCCATGCGAGAGAATAGAAAACGCAAAATAGAGCCATCGGAGCGGCTCTGAGCATTATTTCCGCTGGCTCAGAATGAACTGAAGGAAATCCGTAACCTTTTGGCGTTCTTCATCTGTTAACTCCATACGCTGCACAGCGGGGTCAACGGTGCGTCCCATAAGGAAGTCCATGGAGCAGTCCAAGTAGTCGGCGATGCGCGCCAGACTGTCGGCGGAAATCTTTTTACCAAGTCGAAGATTGGAGAGCGTATTGCGCCCAAGTTCCAGCTCGTCAAACATATCCTTCAGCTGAATCTTGCGCGCCTTGGCCTGAATTTTGATGTTTTCCGCAAGGGCAATAGAATCATACAAATTTTCGGTTTGCATTTTGTGTATCCTCACAAAAACATCCCTAAAGCTATGTTTTCTCTTGAAACATCCCTAAAGGGACGTTATAATACACTTGTACAGAACAAATGTTAAGTGAAAGGGTACAGCGCTTACCATTCAGCGCGTTCCCCCAGAACCTCTCAGCAAAGGGGTTCATTCGTACCACGCAATACGAACCATGAACGTTGACCTCCTAAAGACAAGCGCCGCTGCAAAGCATAGCGGACAACAGCCGCAAGTTGGATGCTGTGCAGTTATAGCGCCGCTCCCATGACAGCTTCGCTTAACGACAGGGGAACGCGTTGAATGGTGGGTACTGGCTCTTTCATTTTATCAGAAATCTAACAAGTGTTCAATACACTTGTTAGATAAATCTTTGTTAGGAAGGAGAAAAAGCATGAAAAAGACTACGATGCCGGATTGGTGCGTGGCTGTCAAGAAGGCCATGATCGACCATGACGATATGACCGTTACGGAACTGGCAAAGGAAACGGGCTTTTCTCGCTCGCATATCAGCCAAGTCGTCAATGGTGTGCTGGTGCCGTCCGAGAACGTCCAGGGCGCAATCGAAAAGTGCCTGAACATCAGCGGTGTGGCGTACCGGAGCTAACCTACATCTCAAGTATACCAGAAAGGACGGCGTGAAAAAATGGCGATTGAAAGCCAGAATATTTACAAAAATGCGCGGAAATCTGCTGGTTTTACGCAGGAAAAAGCATCGCAGCTTTTGAACGTGTCGGTTGACAGCCTGCGGGACTATGAGCAGAGCCAGCGTCCAGTGCCCAGCGATGTAGCGAGCGCCATGTGTGACGTGTATCAAGCCCCATATCTGGCCGTGCAGCATCTGCGGTTGACATCGGATCTCGGCAAACGGGTTGTGCCTGAGATCCAGTTGAAGGATCTGCCGGAAGCCGTGCTGGGCGTTCTGGCGGCGGTTCAGCGCTTCTGTGCAAAGCGGGAGGTAATGGTAGAAATCGCCGCAGATGGCCAGATCGCTGAGAGCGAGCAAGCCGAATGGGACGAAATCATGTGCTTGGCCAACGACCTGAATGTGGCAATGAACAATATGCGTTTTTCGAAAGGAGGACGACAGTCGTGAGCAAAGAGTCGTATTTCATCGGCTGTGCAGAGGTTGCGGAACTGGTTGGCTGTGGCAAGTCCCGGGCATATAAGTACATCCAGCAGATGAATCGGGAGCTGGAAGCAAGGGGAAACCTCACGTTTCCAGGCCGGGTGCCCCGGCGGTATGCGATGGAACGCTTTGGTCTTTTGGGGGAGGTGCAGGAGGATGAAAGCACAAACGCTCGTGCCGCTGGCAGCGGCGGCAGCGGCGCAGCTTCTGGTGGTCGGAAACATCGCCGCGGCGTTCGCTTTCCAGCAGAAGCCGCCGGTTAAAACGCTGGTTACGGTACCGGTGGTGGCCGAGATCGAGCAGGTTGAATGCGTTCGTCAGGACCCGGTTCCGTATGAGCCGGTTACATATCAGGTGCCGCTGGATGCGGAACTACAGTCCTACACGGAGAAAATGTGCGACCTCTACGATGTGCCCTTGGAACTGGCTTATGCCGTCATGCAGGTCGAGAGCGGCTTTACCCCGGCGGCGCGCAGCTCTACCGGGGATTATGGCTTGATGCAGATAAACAGCATCAACGCCGGGTGGCTCAAAGATAAACTTGACATAACGGATCTGCTGGATGCTCGCCAGAACATTCAGGCTGGGTGCTATATGCTGGGTATGTATCTCAGCGAGTACGAGGGCAATGTGAATTGCGCTCTGATGGCCTATAACCTTGGCGCAACCGGAGCCAAAAAGGCTTGGTCTGCTGGCACGTATAGCACAGCCTACACGGACAAGGTGTGGAACGCAATGGTAGGGCTGCTGGAAGGAGAAAGGGATGTTTCATAAGATGGCGCAAATGATTCAGATGCACACCGAGAAGAAGCTGCTGGACGAAGTTTTTGCAACGTATCGGGATGTTCAGGATGCTGCCGCCGAAATGGCGCAGGTACTTCCGTGCCCTCGATGCGGAAAGCAGACCATGAAGATGCGCTTGCACAGCAATGCTCTTTCCCGTCAAGTTCCGGGCATCACGATTTGTGACCGCTGCGGAACCGAAGAAGCACTGGAAGATGCTGTTCACCAGCCGATGGATGTTCGCAAGTGGGCACTGATCGAAACCTACATGAAGGGGGCAAACCTGAAATGAAACGCAAAGAAAGGCATTTGACCGTGATGGGCTGGGTCGTTGTTGGACTGCTGGACACGCTGGCCGGCGTAATTTCCGGTGGGCTTATGGCCTTGTGGCAGCTGCCCAGTACATATCGCTGGCGCGGCTACTGGGCAATTGGCGGGGAGTGGATTCTCATTGTTGGTGCAATCATTGTTGCATCCCGCCTGATGCACGAACTGCAGATGCAGGCGCTTTTGGGAGGAAAGAAGAAGAATGACAAGGTGCGCTCGGTGTCACAGGGTCATTACAGATCCGGCGGCAATCGAAGTGGGGTACGGCGCGAAGTGTTACGTCAAGGAGTTCGGAAAACGGCTCCGAGCACCCGCAAAGCCCCGCAGAATCAGGACTGTCACACAGCCTAAAATCACCGCTGAGCGCCAGATTGTAGGGCAGCTCTCGGTGTGGGATATACTCGCCGCACACGAAAAAAGCGCTGACCAGAACGGCCAGCGCGCTACAAATGGATAGAGACCCACACATTCCGTTGGCGCTTGATGCAGGAACATCAAGCTGGAAAATGCAGGTCTCCACCACACACAACCATATTGTAGCATAATCGGTTGATTTTTTCAACAGGTACGAAGCGGCGGTCAGGAGCGTTCCTACTGCCGTTTTTCTATACAAAGAATCAGGAGGTACACATGGAAAAGGAAATTACTACCACCAATCAGGCCACGGCGTTGGCAGATAGTCTGATTGTGGTGCAGCAGCTTCCTATCATCAAAGAGCAACTGCACAGCATCAAGGCACAGGCTCAGGAGTCCGTCAAAGAGGCGCTTTCGCTGGCCTGCACGGAAGAAACCCTCAAAGTTGTCAAGGAGCGCCGGGCGGCGCTGAACCGTGACCGCAAGGATCTGGATGCCCGGCGCATGGCCGTGAAGAAGCAGATCATGCAGCCGTTTGAGGACTTCGACGAGGTTTACAAAGAATGCGTTACGGACGTGTACGGCCCGGCAGATGAAGCACTGAAGGGCAAAATCACGGACGTGGAAGCCGGACTGAAAGCCGACAAGGAAAGAAAGGTCAAGGATTACTTTGCCGAGATGGCCAAGGCCGACGGCGTTGAGTGGGTCTCCTATGAGGATGTCGGCGTTACAGTTACGTTGACCGCAAGCCTGAAATCCCTGAAAGCCAAGGTCAAGGAGTATGTGGAAAAGGTCGCGGCTGACGTAGCCTGCATCAACGGCATGGAAAATGCCCCAGAAATCATGGCCGAGTATAAGCTGTGCGGAAGTTTGGCTGTTGCCATTAACAGCGTGAGCCAGCGCAAAGACCGTATTGCCCGGGAAGAAGCCGAACGGAAACAGCGGCTTGAAGCCCAGCTTCGGGCACAAGAAGCAGAAAAGGCCGTTCTGGATGTGGCAGAGGAAGAACTGTCTGCGCCTCAGGTCATGGGCACCGAACCGCCCGTTATGGACGAGCAGGAGACTGAGGACTCCCAGAAGGAGAGCGCGGAACAGGTCGTGACCGCCAAGTTTACTTTCATGGCTAGCACGTTCCAGTGCCGTGGTACATTGGCTCAGCTTCGTGGCCTGAAAGCTTTCGTCAATAGCAAAATTACTGAAATTCAGGCATACATGACCGACAACGGCATTGAAAACAGGGAGGTAAGTGACAATGGCTAAAGCTATGCAGCCGCAGAAGATGCGTTTTTCGCAGGCAATCCAGACTCCGATGTACAAGAATCTCGTGAATAACACGCTGGGCGATCCGGCGCGCGGCGCTCGCTTCATTGCCAACATCACCAGCGCCGTTGCTGTCAATCCGGCCTTGCAGGAATGCAACCCGGGCACGATTTTGGCAGGTGCCCTTTTGGGTGAAAGCCTGCTCTTGCAGCCTTCGCCCCAGTTGGGTCAGTTCTATCTGGTGCCCTTTAAGTCCAAGGCGAAGCGTGACCGGCAGGGCAATGTGATTGAGCCTGCAAGCGTGAAGGCACAGTTTGTGCTTGGCTACAAAGGCTATATCCAGCTGGCGCTGCGGACTGGTCAATACAAGCGCCTGAATGTGCTGGAGGTCAAGGCCGGGGAACTGAGCGGATGGGATCCGTTTGAAGAACGGTTCCATGAAATGCACTTTATCGAAGATTTTGAAAAGCGTGCAGCAATGCCGACGGTGGGCTACATTGCACACTTCGAGTACATCAACGGCTTTGAGAAAACGCTGTATTGGACAGCGGACCAGATGATGGCTCATGCGGACAAGTACAGTCAGGCGTTCAGTGCAGCAGCATATAAGAAGCTGCTGAACGGTGAAATCCCGCAGGACGAACTGTGGAAGTACTCCAGCTTTTGGTATAAGGACTTCGACGGGATGGCCAAAAAGACGATGCTGCGTCAGCTGATTTCCAAGTGGGGCATCATGACCGCCGAAATGACCACGGCTTATGAGCGGGACGGGCGCGTTATGATGCCGGACAGCACAGGCAGTGGCCTACTGCCGGAAGCTGCGGAGTATGCAGATGCCGGGCAGAGTGAGCAGGAGCTGCCCAAAATTGAGCGGACAGCCAAGACGATGGATCTGCCGGAGCCGGAAGCGGATGCCGTTGAGGAAGCCGTTGATTTGGCTGCACTCTGATGGTCAAGTACAACATTATCAGCACCGGCAGCGATGGCAACGCCACGATTCTGGAAGATTTTGTGCTGGTAGACTGCGGCGTGCCGTATAAGGCGTTGGAGCCGTATGTTCCGAAACTGAAGCTTGTGCTTCTGACGCATATCCACTCAGATCACTTCCAGAAGCGAACCATCAAGCGGCTTGCCAGTGAGCGGCCGACACTCCGCTTCGGGTGTTGCCGCTGGCTGGTGCCGCCGCTCATAGCTGCAGGGGTGCCGGAGCGTCAGATTGATGTACTGACCCCGCGAACGTTGTATGGGTACGGCCTGTGCAATGTGATTCCGGTAATGCTAGCCCATAACGTACCCAACTGTGGGTATAAGGTGCATTTTCCATCTGGCAAGGTGATTTATGCCACTGATACTAACAATTTGGATGGCATTCAGGCAATCGGCTATGACCTTTATCTGATAGAATCGAACTACCGGGATGAAGATATACAAGCCAAAATCCAAGAGAAAAAGGTAGCTGGGCAGTATGCCTACGAACTGCAGGTGCTCAGAAATCACTTGTCAGAAGCGAAATGCAATGACTTTTTGGCACGGAATATGAAAGCAAACAGCGTTTATATTCCGATGCACGTCCATGTGGACAAGGAGAACGCGCATGATTGTGACAGCGAAAATTGAGAAGCTGGAGAACGGAAAGCTCGTCCTGAAACCCGACGTAGACATCAGCCGGTTTCTGGCGCAGAAGCGCCCCCGGCGGGTAGAAGTCCGTCTGGATGATGGGCGAACCATTTCCGCAGACCAGCGCCGCAAGATTTTCGCTATTATCCGAGACATTTCTTTGTGGTCAGGGCAGGAGCCGGAAGAACTTCGGCTTTATCTGGAATGGGATTTCTGCTCCCGCTGCCTGCGGGAGTGGTTCTCTCTCTCGAATTGCGATATGACCACGGCCCGAGAGTTTATTACATATCTGATTCAGTTTTGCTTCCATTGGGGGGTGCCCACAAAGGACAGCCTGCTCACCCAGACGGACGATATTGGCAAGTACCTGTATCTCTGCCTTGAAAATCGCCGGTGTGCAATTTGCAACCAGCCTGCAGAGGTGCACCATGTTGACCGCGTGGGCATGGGGCGAGATAGAGAAGCAATCGTCCATGTCGGGCTGAACGCGATAGCCCTTTGTCGGCGGCACCATGAAGAAGCACACCGCAGAGAAAAAGCCCTGTTTGCTGATTACCATATCTATGGCATCAAGCTGGATCGGCATCTATGTAAAGTGCTTTCGCTCAATCAAAAACCGAAAGGGGAGGTGGAGCGTGGCGAATGATTACATAAAACTGTGGGTGAAGGATTACAGAGCATTGCTAGAACCGTTCAATGAAGCGGAACGGGGCCGAATTCTATGGGCTATGATGGATTACAAGGAAACTGGTTCAGAACCGAAGTTTCTGGGGAATGAGCGCTTTGTTTGGGCAGCGATAAAAGCCAAAATCGATGCTTCCAATGAAGCATACGAGCGTCAGGCCGCTGCCAATAGGGCAAACGGTGCCAGAGGTGGCAGGCCTCGCAAATCAAAAGAAAATCAGGAAAACCCAGAAAACCGAATGGGTTTTGAAGAATCCACAACTGACGAAAACCCAGAAAAATCAACCGGCCCGCCTGATGACACCCCGGAAAGCTACTGGGTCTGGGCTGGATGCGACAGTATGCTTACGCCCTATATGGCAGCGGAATTTCGGGATTTGCGAGAAACCGGGGTGGAAGATGCTTTGGTGGTTGCTACGCTGGAAGAAGCGATGCGCCACCAAGCGAAGCACCCATGGTGCTATGCCAAGCGCCTGCTCGATCAGGCAGCGGCGCAGCACGTTACAACGTTTGCAGAGTGGGAAAAAACTCACATCAAAAATAAAGGAAATCGGGTTGACCGAGAAACGCCGAGCGGAAACAACATTCTAGGTCTTACTGACAGCCTTGGACGAATAAAGAGAAGACCGTTCAAAAAACAGGATGTTCCGAAGGGCAAAGGGGGCGATTCCAATGGGGAGTGATGTTCGCCATGTCCAGGGTGAAGCACAGAAGGAACTTGTAAAAAAGTTTGAAGTGTTTTCGAGCAATGGTCGGTCACGCTGGCAGGTCTGGAGCGATTGGATCACCATGAGTGCTATTGCGGTGTCCAATGCGACAGATCAGAGCCACTTTGACGAACGCGAGAAGCAGTACTTATCAATCGCAGGAAAATACACGCGGCCGGAAATGGAAGCATTTACGGAAATGCTGGCCTTGTTGGTCGTGGCACTAGAGGACAACCCGGAACAGGACTTCCTTGGCGAGTTGTATATGTGCTTGGGGCTTGGAAACGACTATTCGGGACAATTCTTTACGCCATATCACATTTGCGAGGTCATGTCCGCTGTGACAACCCCGACAGAAGAATTCCAGCAGAAAATCGGAGATAGGGGATGGGTTGCGGTCTGTGATCCGACCTGCGGCGCTGGGGCCTTGCTGGTGGCGTTCGCAAACGAATGCAGAAAGAAAGGCATCAATTATCAGACGAATGTGCTGTTTGTGGCGCAGGACATTGACTACATCGTGGGCATGATGTGCTATCTGCAAATGAGTCTGCTTGGAATGCCGGGGTATGTCGTCATCGGTGATACGCTTGCAAGCCCGTCTGTGTCTTATGACAAAAGGGGGCTGCTTCCAGTTGACAAAGGGAACGTCTGGTATACGCCGATGCTCAGGATCCCGGTTTGGCAATATCGAATCTTTATGGCGCAGATGGAACTGGACACTCAACCGATAAGGAAAGAGCATGTTGCAGATGCGCCAAAATCCGAACCACAAAAACCCCCTGAAGCCCCTAAAAAACTCGAGAAACCAAAGAACACGGAAAAGCCAAAAGCCGCTAAAAAGCCGCAAAGAGCGCCGGAACAGGAACCGGTGTTCTCCGAGGGCAAGGGTGGGCAACTTAGCTTTTTCTGATAGGAGGACAATATGGATTCCACCACACACACCACAACCACAGTTGAGTTCGTCGATTGGCGAGCTAAAGCAAAAGCAAAGCTGGAAGCTGAGGACAAGCTGTTCAAGGGCAGTCGTGCCGCAAAGAGCGTGCAGAGTTATGTTCTGCGGACACTGCTTGGCTTTGTAGACCAGGAGCCGCGGTTCGCAGAGGTCGTCTGCAACACGCAGCGCACGTTCTCCGAATGTTGCGCCGCTGTTGTCAACAACGCAGGCGAAGTTCTGTCCGACCTCGAAACCTACCGCCGCGCCGTGCAGTTTTACTTTCCGAATGCTGAGGTTTCGTTCAGCATGAACATCAAACTGACTGGCGCACCGCCTACGGAAGCCGAGATGCAGGCTCCAGCCACCGTCAAACCGGAAGATGCATCCCCTAATGTTCCGAAGCAGGCGGCACCAGCTCACACAACCAAGCCTGCGTCCAAAGCAGAAAAGAAAACGGATGCGAAAAAGCCGGCAAAAAAGAAGAAGGAAACGCCTGCGGAAGACGATATGCAGCTTTCCTTGGATGGGTGGCTCTGATGATTTTAGGATTCAAAGGATTCAAGCCGGGGCTGATTGCTACGCTCGGCGATGGCAGCTATCAGTACCAGCCGGGCGAAGTGAGCAAGACCGAAAAGGCAAAATGCGCCAATACGGGCTTCCATTACTGTCTGGATCCGCTGGACTGCCTTAACTGGTATGCTTGGGACGGGAAAAACGAGTTCTGGGCCATCGCAGCTGGCGGTGATATCGATGAGGATGACTACCGGACGCGGAGTAGCTGTACCGAAATCGTACCGCTTCGCAGGCTGAAAGAAGACGAGTTCCTTCTTATGCACGCAAATTATGTGTTTGAGCATCCGGCAGAAAAATTCGAAGATTGCTTCAAGAGACCGTTTCACATCGCGTAT
>OGNR01001142.1_pt1 | contig 11865 bp, 10 predicted proteins | sample 1573501 | NCBI WGS metagenome assembly OGNR01 (sample SAMEA2581918, study PRJEB24529) | metagenome | biome: Human gut stool | place: China | collected 2011 | reverse complement strand
TATTTATTGCCTGTGGTATAGTTTTTTTTCTTCTGCTGATATATTTTTGCGTTTTAGAAAGAGATAAGAATATAGGAAAATATATTTTTTCAACTGCAATAGGAGCAGTTATTCCAATTCTAATTTGCATAGTAATCCTGATATATCAAGGGGCATTGCTGCAATGCATAGATCAACTGTTTACATCATCAGAAGGAAAGGGGAGTTTATTTGATATTTTAGTTACACATTTTGTAATGACACTTAAAAACAAAGTGGCGTGGATATTTGCAATAATGATGTGTGAAATATGCTGGCTTGGAAATAAAAGATCAATTGTAAAAATGAAATTATTTAACAAAATAATTTTAATTGGAATGAATTTGCTAGGTGCTGTTTATATAAGACAGAATTTTTAAGGAAAATAATAAAACTTATTTCTTCTCACTATTGGGTTTTACCGACAATTGTCGTATTATTGATGATTTTCATTGTTACAGTAAGATCAGATATTATAGAACAAAATAGAAAAATTTTGTTATTAGTGATGATGACAGTAATAACAGGTGTATGTGTGCTGGTAATGTTTTCACCACGCATATATCATGCAATATACAATATGAAAATCTACTATGTTATATTTGGCTATTTTAGCAATATTATATTCTACTTTTTAATCATGCTTTTTATTTATTTGATTATACAGAATGTTAGAAAGAAAAAAGTTATTGAGAAACAGAACGAAATTATTATGATTGCTGCAGGAGGTTTGGCTCTTAATTATGCGACGACAATGGCAGCAGGTTTGACGACAATGGCGTCTAATAGTATGAGAATATCTTTACCATTAGTTTTAAGTATAATATTTTCACTTGAATTTTTTGATAAAAAAATAAGCGAATGCTTTAAAACAATGGTTTTATTAATATGCATAATAGGTATTATAGCATGTATATCACAGAAATCTGTAACAGCGTATCCATGGTGGGGGATGAAGGATAAACCAAAAGAGGAAAAAATATATACTATTGATGATATTAAATATTTAAAGGGATTCAAGTTTTCTAAAGAAGATAAGGAGATGTATGAAGAATTCACAAAATTGATTAGTGATAATACGAGTGAAGATGATATAATATTTGGATTTCCATATATAAAAATATATAATATTTTATGTGAAAGGTATAATACATATTTTGTGCCGGTTTTTTGGTATGATGTCGTTGGCGATAAGTATGTAGATATTTTAGTGGATGAATTAAATGACAATCTTCCACAAATTGTTATATGGTATGATATCCCGGGGGCAATTGAAACGCACGAGGCTATTTATCGCAATGGAAAATATCTAGAGCAACGTAAAATTGTGGAGTTATTTGATGAAGTTCTAACGACAAAATATGAATGCTTAGCGGAATATAACGATATGTATTTATATAAGTTACAAGAGTGAGGTGTGAAAAAATATGAAAAAAGAGAGATGGAAGTGGGTCGATGTTGCTAAGGGTATTGCTATTTTTCTTGTTGTATTTACACATGCACCGATGTTTATGCCATGCTTAGAGAGTATGAAAGGCATTATAATTACAGTGGGTGCTTTTCATATGCCCCTTTTTTTCTTTGTATATGGAATTACTTGTTCTTCAAAAAGAAAAAGTATAAGTGAATGGAAAGCATTTTTGGAGAAAAGAATTAAAGGATTATTAATTCCGTATATAATCTGGGCTTTTTTGTATGGAAAACTAAATGCACAGTCTGTGCCATTAATTCTATGGGGAACTAATTTGGCATTGGGGACAGCAGAATCTAACGCAGTATTATGGTTTTTGCCAGTTATGTTTATAACTTGCATATTATATGAGTTATATGTTCAATTGAAACTCTATTATTTCGATTTGAGACATGTAGTTACATGTGTTTGTGTGATGCTTTGCATAATTGTTTCGAGACAAATTGATACTATATGGACTCCGTATGGCCTTTTTGGGGGGGTGAACATTGCAATTACGTGTGTGATTTTCATGATTGCAGGTGAGTCGTTAAAACCAGTAATTGGAATTTTGTATAAAAAGCATATAATAATGAATATCTCATTAATATTAGGAATAGTTATATGTGGCACATATGTGTCAAGACTTAATGCAGATGAAAATGTTGGTGGATATATAGTAGCGTATGCAAATTATGGAAAAAATTACTATATATACATAATAAATGCAATTTGTATGTGCTTTATGGTTGTAGTATTATCATTTTTTCTAGAAAAACTAAAATTTTTGGTATGGATGGGGAAATATTCTATGGCAATAATGGTAATGCATTATTTTGTTTTTGAATATACAGTTCCAATTTGTACCAACTTAATAAGTATTAATGGAGTATTTGCAGCCTTTATCAATACTTGCCTTACTATTATAGTATGTGTTCCATTTGCTATGGTATTTGAACGATTTATTCCAGAAATTATTGGAAAAACATTACCGTCAAGTATGTGATTAAAAACATCTACGATATCTGAATCTTAATTTTTAGTTCAATATAAGAAATTCACTATGTAATAAAACTTTGACAGATATGGAAGGAAAGCTTATATACAATATTGTGTTTGGAAAACACAAATGGATATTTGCGAAAAGAGAAGAGGGAAGTTATCCGAAAGCGATAGCTTCCCTTGTTGCGATAAAAGGTAGAAAAAATTTTTGAAAAGTAATAGAATGTTTTTATATTATACATAGATGTAAAGGAAGTTAATGATGGCAGACTACGGTAAGATAGAATATTTTGTGATTGATGTTGATGGAACGATGACAGATGCCGGAATTTATTATGATGATTCTGGCAATGAATTAAAGAAGTTCTGCACGAAAGATGCCGCAGGTTTTTTCACTGCACATGCAGTTGGAATGAAGATCATTGTTCTGACTGGAAGAGAATGTAAAGCAGTGACAAGACGAATGCAGGAAATGAGTGTGGAGTATATTTGTCAGAATATAAAGGACAAAAAAAACTTTTTAATATCATTTTTGAAAGAACATGGAATTGAAAAAGAACAGTTGGGGTATATAGGGGATGATTTAAATGACTTGCCGGCAATGTCGTTGGCCGGTTTCGTTGGTTGTCCCAAGGATTCATGCGAAGAAATTCTTGAGAGAGCAGATTATGTTTCGGATTATTGTGGTGGTTCGGGAGCTGTCAGAGACATTATCTGTCATGTTCTAAAAGAACGTGGTCAATGGGATGAAGCAATTAGGCAGGTTTATAAATTATAGCAGTCGTCATCTATAATTATATATGCGCAAGATAAGATTTGGAGGTGCTGGTATGGCTAAAGGAAAGAGAGCAGAGCCCAGATGCAGATATTTAGTAAGAGATATTGCTGGACAGAAGGGATGGGATGTGAGACAACCTCAAAAATTAATATGCAGCGTTGGAGATTTTTCTATGGAAGAATGGCAATACAAAAAAGATTGAAACAATTAAATTTGATTGCACCACCTAGCAGAATAGAGGATGGTGGGAATAGTATTGCAAAGAAAATAAGTGAATTGTCAGGAACATTTTCGAAGATTATGAAAGAATAGAATTAAGGAACAAAAAGAAATTTTTGGTCAACGAGAAAAGGATAAAGAGAATGCTATGAATTTATGGAAAATTATTGAAAAAATGATAGATTTTATTTTATGTAAATTGTTACGATTGAAGATAAATGAAACACAATGGGAAGCATTGATGCAATTTGTTAAGTTTGGAATTGTAGGATTAAGTAATACAGTTATATCGTATGTTATTTATGTCGGGACACTTATATTGTTTCAAAAAAATAATCTGATACCAAGTGTTGATTATCTCGTAGCACAGGTGATCGCATTTATTTTAAGTGTTTTGTGGTCTTTTTATTGGAATAATAAGTTTGTATTTGAAAAGGCAGATAATGAGGAGCGAAATATTGTTCACGCTTTGATAAAGACTTATATATCATATGCTTTTACAGGATTGTTCCTGAACAGTATTTTGTCATTATTATGGGTAGAAGTTTTGGGTATTCCGAAAATAATAGCTCCAATCATTAATTTGTTGGTTAGTGTACCTTTGAATTTTATTATGAATAAGTTTTGGGCATTTCGGAAGTCTGAAAAATAATAGGAAAAATTGAATGTTGCTCAAAAGAAGTAAGGATGTACATGAAATTAATAAGGTGAAAGAATGAAAGATTATATAACAGCTATATTATTTGTAACATGTTTGGTGATATATATTGTTTTGATTATACAAGGAAAACAAAGAGGAAAGCACTTTCTGCGAAGATGTATGAAATGTTTGGAGTATATTTTTGTTCCTTATAAAGCATAAGGAATTTCTTTGGTTTTTTGTGAAGTAATGAATCGAATTCTTTTGGATTCTGTAATTTTCACAAAATATAACGTGAATTTATTTATAAAGGCAATAATAATTTTAGTGGTATATATTTTTAATACGACGATCATGTCTATAGTTAATTTTTTTATTGAAGATATAGGGAGAATTTGTCAAAAGCTAGAGGAAAAAGAAAAAAATGAATTTGCGACCATTATATATATGATGCCAATTTTTATAATTGCATGTGCGTGTCAATCTGGCACAATTAGTCAGGAAATATTATTGAAGTGTATGAGAATTATTTGTTTAACAGCATTTATGATTACATATCTGGCATTTCATAAGATGTTATTAGATTTTATTTGCACAAGCAAAAAAGAGTCAGGGATAGTTGTATTGCGCGAAATTTGTTTTCAGGTTGTGATCGAAATTTTGCTTTTATTTTCCGGGGCATATGTAGTGACCAGAATGTATTCGGACCAGATGATATTTGAGGGAAGTGGATGGGATTTATTATATGAATTAACATGCGGTTTTTTGATACTAGATTATAATTTTTTGACAGAAACAGGCTGTTTGGGGAAAGTATATATAATTTTATTTATAGTTGCATACATAATAATGTTTATGGCATATTTAAGTTGTGCTATTGACAATATAGTTAGGAATGGTATACAGAAGAACGAAGAATCAGAAACTGGTAATAATAAAAATGATATGGTTGAGGGGAGTAAAGCAAAATTGCCCGAAGAAAAGAGGGATTTATGTATAACTCAGAAAAATAAGGGGAAAAACAGTACTAATATGAAAGAATTTAAAAAAATATTTAAAAAAGTAAATGGTATAGAGATATTGAAACAGTATTGCATGGCGCATGTAATACTATTTTCATTATTGGAAACAGCAATATTAGGTCTGTCAAGAAAATCACTTGAGATTGTCCGATTGGCAGTTGATAATCGGATATATTGCAAATTAAAAAAGAAATATAAAGGGTTTATTAGTGAATACCAACAGAAAGAAGATACAAAAAATGTATTACATGAACATTCGGATATTGTTTGGGTGTGTTGGTTTCAGGGCATGGAGCATGCACCTAAAATGGTGCAGTACTGTTTTGAATCCTTGAAAAGTAATCTGCGTGATAAGAGGATAATTTTAATCACAGAAGATAATTATAAGGAATATGTACAATTTCCGAAATACATTTTGGAAAAATATGAAAAGGGATGTTTTTCTAAAACACATCTGTCAGATTTATTGCGACTGGAATTATTGATTAAGTATGGAGGAACATGGATCGATGCAACTGTATGGTGTTCATCGCCAATATATCCGGATTATTTATTTGATGCAGATTTTTTTATGTTTCAGAATCTTAAACCGGGCTTGGATGGTCAATGTACTGCGGTTTCAAGTTGGTTTATTACATCATGTTCCAATAATCAAATGCTTATGTTAGAGAGGGCTCTATTGTATGAATATTGGAAGGAAAATACGAAATTAGTTCATTATTATTTATTTCATATGTTTTTCCAAATGGTGATAGAGGCATATCCAGATGAGTGGAATAAAGTTGTGCCATTCAGCAATGCAACACCACATATCTTGTTGCTGAGATTGTTCGAGGAGTATGACGAGGCAATTGCAAATGCGGTAAAAGAAATGACAAGCTTTCATAAATTAACATATAAATTTGAAGAGTCGGATACAACTATTAAAAATACATTTTATCAGGTCTTATTTGGAGTGCAGGAGTGAGAGTTGCGGTTTTAATGTCCACCTATAATGGGGAAAACTATATGAAAGAACAGATTGAATCAATATTAAACCAGAGAGGAAACTTTGAACTGGATTTATGGGTTCGGGATGATGGGTCAACTGATGCAACAAAGAAAATTTTGATGCAGTATGAAATAGAAAAAAAGCTTCATTGGTATGAAGGAAGAAATCTAAAACCAGCATTGAGTTTTATGGATTTAATAAAGCATTGTGAAAATTATGATTATTATGCATTTGCGGATCAGGATGATTATTGGATGCCGGATAAATTGTGGACAGGGATAATGCAGATAAAGGATATTAAAACACCAAGTCTGTATTGTTCCAATGCAGAACTTGTGGACGATAATCTCAAATCTTTAGGAAGAGATGTTTATAAATGTGATCCGAAGACAGATATTTATACATTGGCTTGCTCAGGAGGGCTGCTTGGGTGTACGATGATATTTAATTGTGCTCTGGCTCAGATGATTCAGAATTATAGTATGCCGGAACGATTGGTTATGCATGATTTTTATATTGCGCTTGTGTGTGTGGCAGTAAAAGGAAGTATACGGTATGATGAGGATTCCTATATGTTGTACCGCCAACACGAAAACAATGTTGTTGGTGTTTCTTATGGATTTTTAAATAAGATAACATCGAGATGCAGAGATATTGTTACCAGAGAAAAAAATGGAATAGATAGTCAGGCCGAGCAGATTTTAAAAATTTATGGTTCAAGGATAGGAAAAGATGAAAAAAGATGGTTAGAAAAAATTTCTGGATATAGAAGAAATTTATTTACTCGATTAGAGTTGGCAGCATCTTTTAAAACAAGATATATGAATAAAAATATGGCTGTAAAATTGAGAATGGCCATTTTGCTAGGAAACCGTTGATAAGCGTGGAGAAGAAAAAATGACAGAGTTAACGATGAGGGAAATACAATTAGTATCACTTGAAATATTACATACAGTTGCAACAATATGTGAAGAACAGAATTTTAGATATTCTTTAATATATGGAACACTTATAGGAGCCATTCGACATCATGGGTATATTCCATGGGATGATGATGTGGATATCATGATGCCACGCAGGGATTATGATCGATTTTTAGAATACATGAAGATACATAGGAAAGAATATCCTGATTTGCGTATATTTAATCTGGATGAGTGTAAGGAATATCCATATATGATCACGAGAATTAGTGATGACCGATATATAATAAAAATGGAGAATGAAAAACCATATGGTATGGGAGTGTTTATAGACATATATCCATATGACGGGCTTGGAAAAACTGAGAAAGAAGCGGTTACTTATGGTATGAAAGGGGACAGACTGTCTTCGCTTTGTTACCAGTCAACACGGGAACATTTTGCTATTGAAACCACAACATCATTATTTAGAAAAATTATAAAATATCCTGTATTTATAGGATCTAAATTGATAGGGAAAGATTATTTTCAAAAAAAACTCAATCAACTTGTTAAATTGAAGGAGTATGAGGATAGTAACTATATTGGATGTGTCGTATGGCTTTCAGGGGGAAAGAAAGAGATATTTTTACGTAAATGGTTTGATGAGACAATAATGGTTCCATTTGAAAAATATCAATTCCGTGTACCAAAAGATTATGATGAGGTTTTGCGTCATACATATGGTGATTATATGCAGTTACCACCGGAAAAGTATCGTATAGGTCATCATTATTTTAAGGCATATAGAAAAGATGAATAAGGGTAATCGAAAAAATAATTATGAACTTCCATAATAAAGTGTTTATGATCTCCCAAACTGTCCGATTTCTGATTCGTCTAGCTGTCCAAAATCTGATCATTTTATTGTTAAGAGTAATGGTTATGTTCCGGCGTGTGGAGGTCTTCCGCAATTATCCGTTTTACCTTTTTATATTATCGGAAAATACTAGTTGCAAAGCAACCATATTCAAAAGGGGAACGTTATGATAAAGTATGATACTTTAGTAAATGTCAGAAAGAAAATGTCTCGTTTCAAAATAACGAGGAAGGAATATACATTCTGCTCGATCAATGCAGGTATACACAGACCATGTGTGTACAGGAATATTTGAAAGCGTTAAGGAATGGCGATACAAAGGATGATACCTTAAAGCAAGAGGTCGAGAATGCGGTATTGAATTTGAAGATGCGTAAAGAAGCAATTGATCTGGAGAAAATTCCACCGAATAGCTTTTGCCTGCATGCAGTTGTGTTGACGAAGGATGGTTACATATTAAGAACCAGACGTGATAAGAAGCTTGCTTATTATGCGGAGCAATATGATTTTTCAATCGAGGAACAGTTAAATGTTTCTGATATTGGAATGGAAAAACTCAGATCCATTATGCGTGACTGGCCAAGAGAAGATTATGAATTTCAATATGACTTTTGTACCTGGAAGGATATAGAACGAGAGTTGATCAAGCCGGGAAGTGTTCCAATGGAGCAGGAGACAGAAGGTGCTATCAGAAGTTACAGATATCATCCAACGGCTATTAACCGTATGTTTTGGACAGCTTGCGTAGAAAAAAGATTCAGGATTGCCAGATTAATTTCTGAGGGATATGATTTCCAATATAATTGAGGCTATAGCAACCAATGATAAGTGTAAAATAGGAGTGAATGAATAGTGAAAAAAGTAACTTAGTAGGAAAGCTATACATAAGGGTTGACTTTATGGTATGATAGAAATACTGAAAAATCTGTGCCAAGTCAAGGGAGGAGCGGTAGAGATGAAATTGTTGAGTATTCCAGTTGGGGTGTCTGATTTTGAGGAAATCCGCAGGAATGGTTATTATTATGTTGATAAATCAGGTCTGATAGGCGAACTTCTCAGTACAACAGGAACAAAAGTAACCTTGATCACTCGCCCTAGGCGGTTCGGTAAAACACTTGGCATGAGTATGCTGGAAAGCTTTTTTGATATCAGGAAGGACAACAAGGCACTGTTTGAGGAACTTGAGATTGCAAAGAGGCATGAACTGTGCATGGAATGGATGAATCAGTGGCCGACTGTGTTTGTTTCGTTCCGGCAGGTTGATGGTTTGAATTTTAACAGTGCATACGATATGCTTACACTTGTCATCTCGGAGTTGTATAAGAAGCACTTGTATCTGTTGGATAGCGACAAGTTAGATAGTTTTGATAAAGAAATCGTAAAACAACTGATACAGGGTACGGCTTCGGCCAAGGATATGAAAGGAAGCCTGATGCTGCTTACGAGATTGATGTATCAGCAATATGGCAAACCTGTGATTCTCCTGATTGACGAATATGATGTTCCTGTGGCAAAGGCAAACCGCAATGGCTACTATGAGGAGATGTTAGATGTCATGAAGGGTCTGATGCAGGCTTTGAAGGACAATCAGGCACTCTGCTTTGCTGTGATTACGGGATGCTTGAAAATTGCAAAGGAAAGCATTTTTACCGGAACAAATAATTTTATTTCAGACACGATTACAGATTCCAGGCTGAATGAGTATTTTGGCTTTGTTCAAAGTGAGGTAGACCAGATTCTTAAAGATGCGGACGTTTTGGATAAAGCAGAAAGCATCAGGGAGTGGTATGACGGATACCACTTCGGTGATTTTGATGTTTACTGTCCGTGGGACGTGATGAATTATCTGCTGGAGTTACAGCGCAATCCTAAGGCAAAGCCTGTCAGCTATTGGAAGAATACGAGTGATAATGCAGTTATCCGCTCATTCATTGATTATGCTGGAAGCAATATCACCGGGAAACTGGAAACTTTGCTGGCTGGAGGTACGATTGTTCAGCGCGTGGATGAGAACTTGACTTATGATTATCTGCATTCTTCAGAGGAGAATCTTTGGAGTATGCTGTATCTTACCGGCTATCTGACAAAAGCACGCGAAGAAGATTATAATGGTAAGCTGGCGGATGGTACAGTAGCGCTTATGATCCCAAACGCTGAAATCAAGGAAATCTTTGAAACGACTGTTGTCAAATGGTTCGATGACAGCACGAAAAAATGTGACAGGAGTACGCTGTTTCATGCCGTGTGGAATGGTGACAGCGAGAGCCTTACCAAAGAGATGAATGTGTTGTTGCGAAGGACTATCAGCTACCATGATTATAAAGAGGACTTTTATCATGCGTTTCTTGCAGGTATTTTTACAGGGGCAGGATATATGGTAGATTCTAACAAAGAACATGGTGAAGGTCGCAGTGATGTGGTTGTGTATGATCCCATCAATAGCCGGGTGGCAGTTTTCGAAGCGAAGTATACGAAGTCTCTGGACAAACTGGAAAGTGAGTGCGATGCTGCCTTGCAGCAGATTGATGACAGGATGTATGCAAAAGAGTATGAGGATGATTATGACCAAATTCTCTGCTATGGCATTTCGTTTTTTAAGAAACGTTGTATGGTGAAGAAAAAGCTGGCGAATTGAATTTGGATGATGCCGATGTTGAGGGCTTCTGGAAGAAGCCCTTGAATATAATACAATTGAATTACAAATGACGAATACTGAAAAGATGAAATTGCATCATATCGAATGGTCTTATTTTACATAAAAGTGTATAATTACTATTTAAAATTAGTGATAGATTACTCGCTTGATTTGAAAGTAGGTTATATTGAAGGAAGAATCAACACTATAAAATTTATAAATTAGGAAGGGGTAAAGCATGTTTACATATGCACTTGATGAGTATGGTGATTTTGAAGGATTAAAAAACACAAATAAGCCTATTTATATTGGTGGGGTGATATATGATGACCATTCTATTCGGAGAGAGGAAGTGATTGAAAGAAAGAGAATAAAAGCATATTACAAATCGGTTATATCAGAAGCAGCATCGATTGCTAATTGTACAAGTAACTTCTCTTATCCAGAAGCACTTCATTCAAACGGAGATGCAGATAGAGATCGTAATGTAGTGAGACCTGTGAAAGAAATTGTTAAGAGTACTTTAGCAGAGTTTATACGTCGTGGAACATATAAGGGAAATAAACTGCAATACGAAGATAGAAATGGTACACTAAGAGATTTTCAAGACCGAAATGGGGAATACTATATTTTCATTATTCTGAAAAGTGACCAGGGGATGACCAGACTCCTTAGCCAGAATGCAAATATTTTAGCTAAGGATGATTATGCAAGCAATTTGTATTTTCACATGGCGGATGAGCTGATTTCACGATTGATTTTTAATAATCCTCTTATAGATGACATTCAGGAGATTTCCCTGGATATTGCTACAAGGAGGAGTGCACTTCTAGAGAATAACAGCAGACTGTTTAAAGAGTATAAGAAACAAGGGTACAAAGCTGAACAGGCGGAAGATGGAAAATATCAATTTAGATTAACCAATCCCGATATATATCGAACTGTTATTGCAAAAGCCATACTCGAGGCAGAGCAGCCAAACATCAAAATAATAAATTTCAACGTGAAGTCTATTGGTTATCATGAAAGGAATTCAAAAGGTATGGAATTCCTTTACATGTCAGACAGTATATGTTCAGTGTTGGGCTTTGATATAGAAGGAACCAGCACTGATGAATGGCTTAGATGTATAGACGAGAGAGTGAAGAAACTTACAGGAAAGTCAGAAAATCTGGTTTTCGGGTATGATGAAATAGACAATATATATTCTAAAGCTTGGGCAAAATACGCTGAAGGTGATTATTACAAGTCATTAAGTATCGCTTTTGATGCAGGAAAACTGGACGGAGAGTTCGCTAAGTATTATAAGAACCTTTGGTTTAAAAAGA
>OGNR01001132.1_pt1 | contig 11955 bp, 9 predicted proteins | sample 1573501 | NCBI WGS metagenome assembly OGNR01 (sample SAMEA2581918, study PRJEB24529) | metagenome | biome: Human gut stool | place: China | collected 2011 | reverse complement strand
ATATTGGTTGCAATTTCGAGAGTGCGCAGCACATAGAAATTGCTTATGATAGATTTGGAAAAGGAAAGATTATGAATCAGGAACAAGTGACAGCAGAGAATACAGAAGAAAAGGCAGCAGAGGTCACCGCATCGTCAGAAATGGCGGAACAGACGCAGGAGGCGGTCCGCCCGAAGGGAAAATGGTTCGGCCGCGGTATCTACGGAAGCAAGGATGTCCCCATCCGCATTTTGGACGGCCTGATCGGTGCTTTGATCGTGGTGATCGTGGGAATGATCATTTTCTTCGCGGTACGCGGTGGATTCAACATTATGTACGATACGGATGGCGGAAGCGAAGTGCCCGCACAGAAGATCCGCTACGGCGAGTTCATTACGGAGCCGGAGACACCTTACAAGCCCGGATACACCTTTGACGGATGGTATACGGAAAAGGAAGGCGAGACGGTATTATGGTATTTCCAGTCGGAAAAAGTTACGGGCGATATGACATTGACCGCGCATTGGATACCGGCACAGTTCACAGTGAAATTTGACTATGATGGTGGCACGGATGCAGACGGTGCGGTCACGGAATCCAAGCAGGTGACTTTCGGTGAGACCTATGGCACACTTCCGGAACCGGTCAAAGAAGGAAGCATCTTTGCCGGCTGGGAATACAGCGGACAGACGATCACCGCAGATACCGTTGTCCAAATGACAGGAGAACATGTCCTGACAGCAATCTGGAAATGATCTGTTCATTGTTTCAATATCGGTAAAAACAAGAACTCCCGGCTGGAGGCAGATACTGCTTCCGACCGGGAGTTCCTGTTTTTTGAAAGCAATTTTCCCAGATTGTTATAAAAGAAAAGCCTCTTGACAGGATGCAAAGAATGTCGTACTATTGTATTATACAAATAATACAACAAAACAATAGATATGAAAAAGTAAAAACGAAATGAAAATTATTAAGAAAGGATGATAGGAATGGCGTGGGAATTAGATGCTGACAGGCCAATCTATGCGCAACTGGTAGAACGGATCCAGCGGGAAATCGTATCCGGAAAATATCAGCCAGGAGAGAAGCTCCCCAGCGTCCGTGATCTGGCGGCGGTGGCAGCGGTGAATCCGAACACGATGCAGAAGGCATTTGCGGAACTGGAGCGGAGTGGTCTGATCATGACGCAGAGGACCAGCGGCAGAACGGTTACGGAGAATACGGAACTGATCTCCAATACGAGGGAGAAGCTGGCAGCTGGTCATATGAGGAACTTTATAGACAATATGCAGGAGCTGGGGTATGACACCGGGGAGATCAGAGAGCTCTTGGCTAAAATGCAGTCCTGAGAGACCGGGGATTCCGGTAAATAATCAAGAGAGGCGGAAAATAAATGAATAATTTGGTGGAAATCGTGAACTTAACAAAGAAATACGGCACCAATGTGGCCGTGAATCATCTGACCGTAAGTCTTCCCAAGGGGAAGATCATTGGTCTGCTGGGACCCAACGGAAGTGGTAAGACGACCCTGATCAAAATACTGAACGGTCTGCTGACACCGACGGAAGGAACCATTCTGATCGATGGCAATAACGTGGGACCGGCGACTAAGAGTAAGGTGGCCTATCTCCCGGACCGCACATACCTGACTATGAATCAGACGATCCGGGAGATCCTGGATTATTTTCAGGACTTTTATGCGGACTTTTCCAGGGAACGTGCAGAAGAAATGTTAAAAAGCCTTGGAATCGACCCCACGGTGAAGATGCGGACCTTATCCAAAGGTACAAAAGAAAAGGTACAGCTGATCCTGGTGATGAGCCGGAATGCCAGCCTGTATATTCTCGATGAGCCGATTGCCGGTGTGGATCCTGCAGCGAGAGATTATATCCTGCGCACCATCATCAACAACTACAATCCCGAAGCTACGGTACTGATCTCCACCCATCTGATCGAGGATGTGGAGCAGGTGCTGGATGAAGTGATCTTCATGCGCTACGGTCAATTGGTGTTATATACATCCGTTGACAATATCAGAGAAGAGAAGGGTAAGTCTGTAGATGCTTACTTCAGGGAGGTATTCGCATGTTAGGAAAGTTGATGAAATATGAATGGAAAAATATCTGGAGAGCAGGTACACTGATGCTTCTTGGAATGTTTGTAGTCACCGTGATCGGCTGCGTGGTATTACGCATGCCGGGAGGGCTGGTAGCGGAGATTGCGGACGGCAATGATATAAATGCGGCACAGAGCTGGTTTGTAGTCTCTTCCTTTGTGGCAACACTGATCCTGTATGTGATCATGCTGTTGGCGTCTACCTGGGGCATGCTGATCTTCCTGGGAATCCGTTTTTACCGCAGCATGTATACGGATGAAGGCTATCTGTCCCATACTCTGCCGGTGACGGCAAACCAACTGTTCTTAAGCAAGGTACTGGTCTCCGGTGCCTGGTATCTGTTCCTTACGATAGGCATTGGTATCTCAGTGATGGCATTGGTCGTGTCTTTGATGACAGGACTTTTAAATGTTGGTGAACTGAGTAGTGTAATGACACAATATAATGGGAATATCTGGGAATTCCTGACGGATGCTTTTTATGAGATTGGCAGAGCATATGAAGATGAGATGGGAATCAATCTGGTGCATTATGGGATCACACTGCTCTTAACCTATGTAGTAGGACCTTTCATTACTATGGTCACTCTGTTCGGAGCCCTGACGATCGGTCAGCTGTCTTCTAAACATAAAGGGTTCATGGGAATCCTGGCCTATGCGGGAGTGACGATCCTGTCTTCCATCATCGGCAGCACTGTACAGAGTGCTTTCATGTTTGGTACAAATGTCATGAGCAGTCAGAGTGGAATCTCGGTGAGTGCCAATTCGGCCTATGATATTAATGTGATCACCAGCCTGCTCCTGGCAGCGATCATGTACGGAGTATCTTATTACATCATGAATAAAAAATTAAACCTGGACTAACAGGTATGGCACCTTGCCCTTACGTACGAAATTTGGTATAATAAATCCAAATTGACAACAGGGAACGGGTGAAGGTACATGCAGGAGATACTTGATAGAATTTTAGGAGGAAACTTCGATTATGAGAATGGTTCTTTGGAATTCTCCTGCTCTAAAATAGAGATTTCCCTGTCTCAGGGAACAGCGTACGAAGGCTCTTTTCACATCCTTTCTGCATCGGAAGGCTATGTAAAAGGATCTGTAATATCGGACCATCTGCTGATGGAATGCATAACAGACCAGTTTACCGGCTCCGATGCAGAAATTTTTTATTGCTTCCATGGAGAGAATCTGGAGGAAGGGGATGTGGTGAAGGGCTCTTTTTCTGTAGTCAGCAACAGGGGAGAATACAATCTGCCTTTCGTGGTGACCGTGGAGCATGGCGTATTGAATTCTTCCATCGGTACCATAAGGAATCTGTTTCATTTTGCTAATCTGGCGAAAAGTAACTGGGCGGAAGCGGTACGGTTATTCTATGATCCGGATTTCCGGCGTCTGTTCCAGGGGAATGATGAACATTTTTATGGCTGCTATCGTATGCTGTCCGCCTATGAGGGCAATGAGCAGAACGTGGAGGAATTTCTGATCTGTATCAATAAAAAGCAGCAGATAGAGTTTCTGATAGAGGAAAAGGAACTGGTGAAAAAGCTTTCCAGAGCGGAAGGTAATTACGGGGTGACGGAGAACAGCCTGAATATTGTCAGAAACGGCTGGGGATATACCGATTTACAGATCGAATGTGAGGGAGAGTTTGTCTTCACAGAAAAAGAAACATTAAGTGATGACGATTTTCTGGGAAACCGGTGCAGACTCCCGGTCTATATCGACAGCAGTATATGCAGGCCCGGTAAAAATTTCGGCAGGATCTATATATACAATGCTTATACGTCGCTGGAGATCCCGGTGACGGTACAGCTGGGGGATATGACGGCGGTGCGGCATGCGGACCACAGTCATATGCAGTGCAGAGCACAGATCATGAAATATTATGAGGATTTCAGATTACGTAAGATCGGAACAGGTACCTGGCTGGCAGAGACCGGCAAATTGGTGGAACGTATGGTGACTATGGATGAACGGGATGCATCGGCCAGACTGTTTCAGGCACAGCTTCTGATCACCGAAGAGAGGTACAATGAAGCCGGCTGGATCCTGGATCATGCAGCGGATATGCTGGAGGAACAGAAAGCTGCCGGTGGGGATCTATGGGCATATTATCTGTATCTGACGACACTGATCCACAGAGATCCCCAGTATACCAGGCAGATGGCAGAACAGGTGGAGCAGATCTATCGCTATGACAGGACCAGATGGCGGGTGGCGTGGCTGCTTTTGTATCTGTCGGAAGAGTATAACCGGTCTGCTTCCGGAAAATGGCTGTTCCTGGAGAAGCAATATCAGTATGGATGTACCAGTCCGGTCATCTATCTGGAGGCACTGGCACTTCTGAACAGCAATCCTGCATTGTTGCGGAAACTGAACGGATTTGAACTGCAGGTGCTGCATTTTGGCGCCAGACAGGAGGCAATCAGTGACAGCCTGTTAGAACAGCTTCTGTATCTGTCAGGCAGAGTGCGGGAATATTCGCCGCTTTTGTGCAGAATTCTGAAAAAAGTATATGGGAAAAAAGAAGATGTACGTATCCTGCAGGAAATCTGCAGTCTGTTGATCAAAGGAGGCAAGACCGGTACGGATGCTTTTGGCTGGTATGAGAAGGGTGTGGAAAGCCATCTGCGGATCACCAATCTGTATGAATATTATATGGCCTCGACAGATATGGATTCCTTAACGGAACTGCCGAAGGTAATATTGATGTATTTCTCGTTCCAAAACAATCTGGATTACGAACACAGTGCCTTTTTATATGCGTATCTGTTGAAACACAGGGCGGAATACGAAGAATTGTATGAACATTACGAACCGCGTATCGAACGGTTTGTCATCGATCAGATTCAGAAACAGCACATTAACAGACATCTGGCGGTGCTGTATCAGGGATTCCTGACGCCCGCGATTGTGACGGAGACAATGGCAAAGCCGCTTTCCCGTCTTCTTTTTGCACATCTGGTACGGGTGGAAGATAACAGAATACGCAAGGTGATCGTCGGTCAGCCGGGCAACCTGAAAATGACGGAGACTTTACTGCAGAACGGTATCTCATGGGTAGCAATCTACGGAAATGATTATACCATTGCATTTGAGGATGCCTATGGGAACAGATTCCTGAAAAATGTGGAATACACGCTGGAGAAGCTTTTGGTGCCCGGAAAATATCTGCGGCTGTTGGAACATTATGTGCCGGACACTGTGGAACTGGATCTGTATTTTGCACAAAATGACAGAGGAGAAGAAGCTATGTCTTCCGCAAAGTTAATGCGTATGGCAAGACTTGCGGCATCCGATGCCGTGGAGCCGAAGCTGCGGCATAAAATAGCGGTAGAGCTGGCGCAGGCTTATTTTGATGCCGATGATGTGCAGGCATTGGACGAATATCTGCAGGAGTTTGATGGAGAACAGCTGACGGTGGAACAGAGGGAGACCGTACTGCGTTTCCTGATACTGCGGGGGAATTATGAGAAGGCATATCAGTGGATCGAACGGTATACACCGTATTTTGCGGAAGCCAAAATATTGCTGCGCCTGACGGATGCGTTGATCTCACAGTCCGTACATGACGGAGAACCTGCCTTATATGCGGCGGCATTGTCTGTTTTTCGCAGAGGAAAATACAACGGAAATGTTTTGGAGTATCTGTCTCATTATGTACAGGGAACGACGAAAGAGCTGCGTGATATCTGGAAAGCAGCCAGATCTTTTGAAGTAGACTGCTATGAACTCAGTGAGAAAATTCTGGTACAGATGTTGTTTTCCGGTGCATTTGTGGGAGAACGGCTGGATATTTTCCGCTATTACGTATCCCAGGGAGCCGGACAGGAGATCGAAGAGGCGGTTCTGATCCAGAGCTCTTATGATTACTTCTGCAGAGAAAAACTGACGGAGGAATACATTTTTCATGAAATCCGTAGTTGCTATCTGCGGGGGGAAGAGACACAGAGAATCTGTAAACTGGCATATCTGAAATTCTATGCGGAGAACAGAGACAGGCTGGAGAGAGAAGATGAGCTGCTGATCCGGGACTTCCTGCAGGAAATGATGAAAGAGCATATTCATCTGAACTTTTTCCGGGAATATAAGGACTGCCTTCCCGAGCTGCAGGAATTAAAGGACAAGACCATTGTGGAGTATCATACCAGAGGCGGTGTCCGGGCAAGAATTCATTATGTGATGCTGCATGAGAACGGACAGGCGGAGGATTATCTGTCGGAATACATGCAGGAAGTATACAGTGGAGTATTTTTCAAAGAGTTTGTGCTCTTTTTTGGTGAGAATATTCAGTATTATATTATGGAAGAATCCGCAAACGGAGAACAACTGACGGAGAGCGGAAGCTTACAGAAGAGTGATATCATGAATGATAATCCAGACAGTAAATACGAGATTGTCAATGATATGATGATCAGTATGACGCTGCAGGATGATGATACACTGGATCATCTTCTGGAGGAATATTACCGCAGAGAATATCTGGATCACAGACTGTTCACTCTGCAGTAAGATCAGACAGACCACAGAGAGGAGGCGGAAGGAAGATGCGACTGCCGGGAAGCGAAAAAGTAATCGTCGGATATGATCTTGGCAACAAATATGCGCAGATCAGCTGCTATGTTACGGGTAGTGAGGAAGAGATCAGAACATTGTCTTCCGTAGCGGGATCTTCGGTCTATACCATTCCGCTGGCGCTCAGTAAGAGACAGGGAGTCAACCAGTGGTTTTACGGAAGTGAAGCAATACGATATGCCGGGGAGGAAGAAGGAATTCTGGTGGAGAACCTTTTGAAGCTGGCCAGGGACGGAGAACCGGTGCAGATCGACGGCGCACCGATTGATCCGGTTGCGTTGCTGACGCTTTTCCTGAAACGAAGTCTGGGTCTTTTATCTCAGGTGACAAATACGGAACGTATCGGTGCCCTGATGATCACCTGCGAAGAATTGGATCATCGGATGTTGGAAGTGCTCACAGCAGCCACAGAGGGACTTCATCTGAAGACGGATCAGATCTGCTTCCAAAGTCATGTGGAGAGCTTTTATTACTATAATCTGTACCAGCCGGAGGAACTGTGGCGGCATAAGACGATATTATGCGAATATGGAGATGCTTCCATACGTACCTACTGCATGGAGTGCAACCGGCATACCACACCTGTAGTGGCATATATGGAGGAGAGGGAATTTCCTTTCCCGGTACCGGAATCCGATGAGAAAATGCAGGAGATCGCGAAAAAACTGTGTGAAAATCAGATGATATCTTCGGTATATCTGATCGGTGAAGCTTTTTCCCGGGACTGGATGAAGGAATCCCTGCGCTATCTGTGTAAGGGGAGGAGAGTTTTCCAGGGCAATAATCTGTTCAGCAAGGGTGCCTGTTATGGCATGATGGAGAGACTGACTCCCGGGGAAACCGGTAAAAATCATGTGTTTCTGGGAAAAGATAAACTCAAATCCAATATCGGAATGAAGGTTCTCAGGCAGGGAGAGGAATCCTACCAGGCATTGCTGGATGCCGGAATCAACTGGTATGAAGCCAAAAATACCATGGAATTCTATCTGCTGGAGGGACGAGCTGTGGAGATCCTGATCACTTCTCTGACCGGCAAGGGGAACCGGATCGCCAGAATCGTACCGGAAGAATTACAGGAGGGAATCATCCGCCTGCGGATCAGCGTGGAAATGCGGGATGACACACACCTCAAGGTAGAACTGGAGGATTTGGGATTTGGCACATTTCGTGCTGCAACACATCACATCTGGAAGGAAGAGATCGAACTCTGACCGGAGATGAAGATGGACGGAGATGAGAATGGAAATGAAGGCAAGTCTGTGTGTAGGTGAATATTGTGAAACAGCCTATAATATAGAAGAACTGGAGATCCGGGTCTATTGCATGGAGGAACTGTGTTATTGCCTGAAGGAAAATGCGTTTCTTCTGGATATGTCTATCATGAATGATAAACTGGTGGACTGGATCGGAGAGGAATGCAGGGTCAGAGAACTGGCAAAGCAATTGTACCCCATGGTACATAAACAGGGGTCACTGAGTGTTTTCGTGCTGACGATTCTGCAGTATGTGGGAATCTATGGGGAAGAAGAGCTGCAGGCAGTCGCACAGGTGCTGAAGCAGGGATCCGGACTCAGCAACCTGGAGAAACGTAAGAGCCAGATCGACTATATGGTGGAAAAAAGAAAATATGCCGCGGCCATTCGCGGATATGATATGCTATTGGAAACCTGGAGTGATCTGGAGAGAGAAGGAAGAGAGCTTCCGGCCGGAAAAGTCAGGGCGGCGATCCTGCATAATAAAGGCGTGGCCCTTACCGGACTGATGCTTTATGATAAGGCGGCAGAGTATTTTCGTGAGGCATGGCAGGCGGATCCGGACAGAAGCCATCTGGATGCTTATCTTGCGGCAAAACGCATGGAGCTTTCGGAAGATGCTTATGTGGCATTTGCGGCCCGGAACCCGGAATTCTATACAGAATCTCTGGAACTGGAGAAAAGTATGGAACAATTCGGGAGAGAATGGGAACAGCAGCCGGAATTCCGGCAGTTGAAACTGCGAAGAGAATGGCGCGCAAATGACAGACAGAAATATGATGCGGAAAATGAGAGACTCATCACAGCATTGAAAAACAGTTATCGGACGAGTGTCAGCATATAACAGGACTGGAACGGACAGGAGAAAACTATGGCGTGGTGGAAACGCTTTTTTAAGAAAAAAACAGAACCGGTGGAAGAGGATGACTGGGAACAGTTGGTCTATACACGTAACGGTGTAAATTTTGAAGAGGAAGATCAGCGGAAACGTTACATTGTGAACTGCCTGGAGCAGATAGCGGAAGCTTCCAGGGAGATCGATCTGCTCACCGGGGAATATACACTGGTAACATCGTACCTGACGGATATGGAAGAGATTGAGGCGTTACCTGCACAGCAGAGAGGGGAGATCAACCGTACCGCAGGTAAAATATCTGCGCTGGAACAGGAACGCAGTAAATATCGTGAGAAGAAAAACCGGATGAAAGATGCGGATTATTATGCCATCCGTAAAAGAGAAGATGAGATCGAAGAAGGGATTCAGAAGATCCGGGAAGGCGAAAAATACGGCAATCTGGTACGACAGGATCTGCATCGACTGGATGGAGAACGGCATGCCTATGAATATCGCAGAAATGAACTGGAGAATCTGATGAACAATCAGAGGGGAATGGCGGTGATCTTCCTGACGGCATTGATCGTGTGCGTGATCATGCTGGCTGTTCTGCAGTTTGCATTTGAAATGGATACTTACGTGGGATATTTCCTGGCGGTAGGCGCCGGCGCAGTGGCAATCTCCTATGTGTGTATCAAATACATGGACAGTGACAGGGAATTGCAGCGTGTGGAGAAGACCATCAATAAACTGATCCAGTTGCAGAACAAAGTAAAGATCAGGTATGTGAACAACTGTCAGCTGATGGAATATCTGTATCTGAAATATAATACGGACAGTGCAGCCAGACTGGAAAAGCTGTGGAAAATGTACCAGGATGAAAAGGAAGAACGGAAACAGTTCGCGGAGGCGGAAGCCAAGATCGAATATTACCAGAAGCAACTGGTGGAACAGCTGTCTAACTATCGGGTACAGATGCCGGAACGCTGGATCGGTCAGACGGCAGCTCTTTTGGATAAACGCGAAATGGTGGAAATCCGACATGAACTCATTCAGAGAAGACAGGCGCTCCGCAAACAGATGGATTACAACCAGGAGGTGGCGGAGACCGCCAGGAACGAAGTGAAGGATGTAGCAGCAGCATACCCCAGATATGCAAAGGAAATTCTCTCGATGGTGGAGCGTTACGACCGATAAAGAATTGACAAGACCCTCCCGTTATGTTACTATGACACCGTGTTAGCAATTTACCATGCTAAAGTATACAATGCGGCCAACAGTGAGTGGCAGAACGGGAGGATGTATTATGAAAAGAGTATTAGTGGCATTATTGGCGATCAGCATGGCAGCAGGTGTTCTTACCGGCTGTGGTTCTAAAGGATCTGATAAGACATTTACCGTAGGTTTTGATGCGGAATTTCCCCCTTACGGATATCGTGATGACAATGGAGAATATGTAGGCTTTGACCTGGATCTGGCAGCGGAAGTATGCAAGAGACAGGGCTGGGAACTGGTAAAGCAGCCCATTGATTGGGATGCAAAGGATATGGAGCTTTCTTCCGGAGCTATTGACTGTATCTGGAACGGGTTCACCATGAACGGCAGAGAGGATGCCTACACCTGGACCGAGCCCTATGTGGATAACAGCCAGGTGTTCGTCGTAGCAGCAGCTTCCGGTGTACAGAATAAGGAAGAGCTGGCAGGCAAGGTTGTAGCGGTACAGAAGGATTCTTCCGCACTGGCTGCACTGAATGATGAAGAGAACACCGATAACATTGCACTTCGTGATTCCTTTGCACAGCTGATCGAGTATGCGGATTATAACACTGCATTCATGGATCTGGAGCAGGGTGCGGTAGATGCCGTAGCTATCGATATCGGTGTGGCACAGTACCAGATTGCCCAGAGAGAAGCAGGGAAGTTCGTTATGCTGCAGGGTGAGGACAACAAGCTGGCAGTAGAGCAGTACGCCGTTGGTTTCTTAAAGGGTAACGATGAGTTAAGAAATACCGTGCAGAAGACCCTCGATGAGATGGCAGCAGACGGTACTTTCACACAGATCGCTGAAAAGTGGGGACTGACCGACAGTGTCTGCCTCGGTAAATAACAAAAGATAATTGATGTAAGTCAGGATAATTAAGGAGTAGATTTCATGAGTTTGCTGACCATGAGTGCCCAGCTGGCAGAGGGCTTTCTGATAACGGTGGAAATATTTGTACTGACCCTTTTATTCTCCCTTCCTCTTGGGTTGATCGTAGCCTTCGGAAGAATGTCGGGATGTAAGGTGATCCGCATTATTTCTAAAATTTACATATCCATCATGAGAGGAACCCCTCTGATGCTGCAGATTATCGTGGTGTATTTCGCACCCTTTTATGTGTTCCGCATGCACGTGGGAACGGGGTATCGTTTCCCGGCGGTGATCGTGGCATTCGTGATCAACTATGCAGCATATTTTGCGGAAATCTACCGTGCGGGGATCGAATCTATTCCGGTGGGACAGTATGAGGCTGCGCAGGTACTGGGCTACAGTAAGGCACAGACTTTCGTGAAGATCATTCTGCCGCAGGTGGTGAAGCGGGTGCTTCCGCCGGTGACCAATGAGACTATCACATTAGTCAAGGATACTTCTATGGCATTTACCATTTCCATCGCGGAGATGTTTACAGTCGCGAAGCAGATCGGAGCAGCACAGACCAGTGTGGTTCCGTTGCTGGCGGCAGGTGTATTCTATTATATCTTTAATCTCGTTGTGGCATCCTTCATGGAATACCTGGAGAAGAAGACATCTTATTACAGATAGGTGACAGACAGGAGTATCGTATATGGAACAGACAGACGGCGAAATCCTCTTAGAAATGAATCATGTGAAAAAAAGCTTTGATGGAAACGGAGTGCTACGGGATATCTCCCTGACCGTGAAAAAGGGAGAGGTGGTCTCCATCATCGGTCCCTCCGGTTCCGGGAAGTCCACACTGCTTCGCTGTGCAACGCTTTTGGAAAAAATGGACGGCGGTGAGCTGATCTATTTAGGGCAGACGGCAGCTTCAGAGAAAACGGATAAAAACGGCAGAGTACAGTGCGAATATGCATCGAAGGCGGAATTACATAATATCCGTAAATGTTTTGGACTGGTATTCCAGAATTTTAACCTTTTTCCCCATTATACGGTGATGAAAAATATCATCGATG